>OBEQ010738576.1_pt1 | contig 15794 bp, 19 predicted proteins | sample 1670901 | NCBI WGS metagenome assembly OBEQ01 (sample SAMEA104232315, study PRJEB22302) | groundwater metagenome | biome: forest; feature: aquifer; material: groundwater | place: USA | collected 2011-08-07 | depth 5.4 m | reverse complement strand
CGTGATGATGCATGACCAGACACAATATCGATCCGTGACTTCGCGACACCAAAAAACTTGGCCAGTGCTTTTATGACAGCGTCGTTTGCTTTGCCGTCTATGGGTCTCGCTTTGACTGTCACGGCAAAGGACGTCTCATCGATTTTCTTCACGCTGTCTTCGCGTGCACCGGTTTTAACTGTAATGGACATCTTCATCATACCATCCTCTGCACCGCTATGTATGACGCCACGATCGCCGCCGTCTCGGCACGAAGCGTTAGCGACCCAAGCGATCGAAACTGCAACCCCGCCTTCATTGCGTTTACTCGTTCTGTATCGGTCCAGCCGCCCTCGGGGCCGATAAAAAGATTCACTTGGGAGAACCTCCTCTGGTGGCACATTTCGTTGTTGCTCGGCTGTGGTACTCGACAGCGTATTTCCATATACGCCTTACTCCGTTCCTCGCCGGCGCCTAGAACTGCGCTCACCAGAGGAGGTTCTTGACTATTCTGCGATGACACGTCAAAAAATAAATTTGTACCATCCTTCTCTACCCTCTTGAGCGCTTCAGAAAAGCTTATTGCGTCGCACAATACTGGAATACGAGCCCGTCCCGACTGCTCAGCTGCTTCCTGAACGATTTTTTTAAGCCGAGATTGATTAATATTCACCTTCACTGTTCGCTCTGTTATCAATGGTACAATCGCGGATATGCCTACCTCCGTCGCTTTCTGGCACACTAATTCAAAATTTTCGCGTTTCAAAATCGCGCAATAGAGCGTAACGCTCACATCCGGCTCTCGAGTATTCTCCTCAACACCCACAACGCGCCCCCGGACATCTTTCGCGCTAATTTTCTCGATGGCAAAGATATATTCAACGCCATCCCCGGTCCACAGAACGACCTCCTCCCCCACCCGCAATTTCAATACCCTCCCTATCTGATGGACGAGATCGGGCAAGGCAAGGGTCGTTCCCTTTTCAGAAAACCGCTCAATAAAAAATCGATGACGCATAAAGAATCAGAACGTAAGCCCGAAAGCAATCTCAACAGTTAAAAATATAAGGTAGAGTGCTAACAAAATAATCCCCTCTTTTCTACTGAGCACTTTACCTGTTTTATAAAAAATGCCAACGAGAATAAATAGCACTGCGTTGAACGCCATAAAAATATAATATGCGGCATTGACCTGAAGGTGGTAGGGCTGGATGAACGACACGATGCCAATAACCAGCGGATCGGCCAATGCAGACCCGGCCAGATTACTCAACGTAAGATCTTTCATCGACTTCTGCCATGCGCGAAATGCCACGATAATCTCGGGCAAATTCGTCCCTACCCCAAAGAGCAGCACGCCAATAAGGAACTGAGAAACGTGTACTTCGAGTAAAAACCCTTCGGTCAGACGAATGATTCCCGTGGAAAGGAGGGTCAACGAAACGATACCAAAAAGAATAACGAAGATATCTTTCAATATCGTTGCGGTGCGAACCCTAACAACCTGCTTGTCTTTCGGGATATCACTCCTATACGATCGATAGACGTGTAGAAGGACGACAAAGTATGCAACAACAAGGATAAAGCTCTCGATGCGCGACACCTCTCCGTCGACCAAAAAAAGGAACGGCAAAAAGAAGTAGCACAGCATGGGCGCAAAATGCTTGAGATTCCCGTCGGTATGCACACGCCGGCTCACGATTAAGCTTGTCCCTAAAATCAAGCCGAACAGCACGATAAACCCTCCCATAAGATTTCCCAATGAAATATCGGGAACGGTGTTGATGAGGGAATTGACCGCGATTGTTGCCTCGGGTAGCGAGGTAAAAAGTCCGAGGATAATACCAAGAAAAAAGACGTGAATGCCAAACCGTTCACTAATAATCCGAACGCGCTTGACCACGATATCAGCGCTCTTTCCCAGGAGATAAAAAAGGAAGAAAAGCGCGATAATGAAGGCAGAGACAACCATGGCTTAGGGGGTAGCTGCTAAAGATTATAAATTTCTTTGAATTTTCTCTCGATAGTTCATACCATAAAGCACCAAATTCAAAATTACAAATCACAAATAAATTACAATCTCAAAATTCAAAATAGTGCAATCTTTTTTTTCCTTTTTTAATTTTGAATTTGTGATTTGAGATTTATTTGGAACTTGAGATTTTGAATTTATAATTTATTTCCCTAACCCCTATAAGCTTCTCTAGTGAGGTATATTCTCAAACGTAGCGACATCCCCAACAGCAATACCATTCGTGTCGATAAAACCCGCGTTTACCTCGATGACATAACGTGCCGGCCACAAACTCATAATATTTTCCGGATAATTTGGTGGAACGCTCTTTGTCATATGGACCACGGTCAAATCACTGTTCATCCAGATATAGTCAAGAGGAAATTTCATGTTTTTCGTACCAAATCCACGCCCCGGATCGTCCATCTGAAACACAAAGAGCATTCCGGAATCTTTTGGTAGAAATTCAACACCTATCAATCCTTTTTTTTGCTCTTCAAAGGTATAGAGAGGCAACACCTCGAGCGCTGCGTCTCGTAAATGAACTATTTTTTTCTCTCGTTCTCGAGCGGCCTCTTTTACCAGCTCCTCACTACGCTTGCGAAACTCCTTGAGCTGATCAAGTGTCGGCTTATTAACGATTTTTTCTGCGTTTGGCAGGGAAATTTCAGTGATACCGTTGTGCTCGTTAATGATTGGTTTATTCTCGTTTTGCGTTTCGTTTTTACTCGTACTTTCTGCGGTGTCATCGTTCTTGTCAGTCACCTGCGGTGCTTCCCTATTTTGAAAAAAGAAAAACACTCCCACCGCCACAAGAACAATGACACCAAGCACGATGGGTACTACTCTATTCATCCTTTTCTGTTTTTTTTTGTGAAACATATATAGTGAAGAAATTATACTGCGTGCGACAGCGGATTCATCTGCAAAATTCCTTGTGCCTCATGAGGAGTCAACAATTCTTTCTTCTTCATCAACTCGATCAATGCGGTCAGCTTTTGATCTTCTCCTTTCACGATCACGACAAGATCGGTCTTCAAATCAAGAAGTCGCTTGTCGATAAAATCGATCATTTCCGAGCGATGCTTACCGAGATCATCTTTAGTGACCATGGTTGCCCGAATATCTTTTACCTCTTCGCTCAATTCATTCAATTCCGCCTTGGTAGCCATGTTCTCAACGAGAAAATCCATGATCTGGTCCGTGGTCACATTTGTAGATGGGGTTGGTTGTGGTTGATCGCTCATAGGTAATGTTGGTACGAATAAGGGCAGTTTCTAGTGTAGCAAGAAAATATACTACCGTCTAACTCTTAAGCAACTCTATAACTTTTTTGTGTTTGCAGCGAATGGCGTCATCCATCGGTGTACCACCCCACCGATCTTTTTTGGTCATAGTGGCACCGTGGTCGATAAGATACCGGATTACAGTGAAATACCCTTCCGATGCCGCAAGATGCATGGCAGTTCGACCGTCATAGTCGGCCACATTCAAATCAATACCGTTGCCAACGAGGCGCTCAATTTCACCGAGATCGCCCTTGCTTGCAGCCCAACAAAGCCGCACGGCATCCTTACCATCCACGATGTTCGCGCTGTCTGAAAAAAATTTTTCAAGCGCACCGCCCTTTACACCATTGCTTTTTGCTCCAATCTCTTTCAATAGCTCTATAACTTTTTCATGTCCACCACGAAGCGCATCATCCAATGGCGTACCGCCCCACCGATCTTTCGGATTAAGATGAGCCCCCCGATCAACAAGATAGTGAATCGCGCTGGCATGCCCCTCAGATGCGGCCAAGTGCAGAGGTGTACGCGAATCATAATCACCTTGATTTACATCTATTCCTCGCGCAACGAGCAATTTTATTTCGTTCAGATCTCCACGACTTGCCGCAGAGCACAACATGTTCACTCCCTGTATCATCGTTTCATTTTTCTGTAGCCGAGGATCTGTTTTATGTGCCCCCTGTTCTACACTGTCGTAGGTATGAAAATTGAACTGCTGCACGAGTTGTTGGCTAAACGCAAGCCCTCTCACACTATTTCCAATGTCATCAAGGCGTGGAGACCAGATGGCAATACCCATAACGTTGGGAATAACGATAAAAAGTGCGCCAGACACACCACTTTTTGCCGGGATACCGACGGAAAAGGCAAACTCCCCGGAAAAATCGTACATCCCGCACGAGTACATAAGTGAAAGGCAGTGCTTCACGGTTTGTGAATCAACTATTTTCTCTCCATTCACCGGACAAATTCCGGCATTCGCAAGTGTTGCGGCAACGGTTGCGTGATCTTGAACGGTTATCTTTATTGAACAACATTTAAAATACAGCTCAAGTGTTTCCATGAGGTCTGTGTTGTTCGGAAAAGCTCCCTTTTCTTTCATAAAGTATCCCAAAGCAAAATTGCGATCTGCTGTCTCTCGCTCGGAAGCGTACACTTTTTGGTCAAATCCCGGACGCCTGCCACCAGTGAGGGCCTGCCACCGGTCGAGTACATACTCCAATCGTTCCGCTGAACTCATTTTTGCTTGAATTAAGCTGCACGCCATAATGGCACCGGCATTAATCATTGGATTGTGAGGAAGACCGTTTTTGTTGAGTGTCAACTCATTAAAACCCTGACCGCTTGGCTCGCGACCAATATGCGTGTGAACGACGTCTTCTCCGTGTTCTTCCAACGCAAGACAGTAATTAATCGGCTTGCACGTCGACTGAACACAATATGGTTTATCAAAATCTCCGACGTTAAAACGCTGACCGTCAACCGTACAGATCGATAGCGCATAAATGTCCGGATCCACCTTTGCGAGTTGGGGAATGTAATCAGCGACTTTCCCATCGGTGTTATTTTTTGTCGCGGTATACATTTTTTTTATCTGCGTACAAAAATGTTCAAAATCCGGAATAACCAAATTCCCCTTCAGCGCTCGTTCGATAATCGTAATGTTGTTGGCTATTGCAGATTGAAATTGTTCTGGAGATATTTCCTGCCTCTCGTCAAATTTTTTTAGCTCGTGAACAGCGTCTTGAATACGCGGGTCGTCCGGTAAAATACCTGCCTTTTGCAACCGAGCAAAAAAGACCTTCTTGGTAATACTTCCCTGCGCCTTTGTATCGAGCGAATCAAACAGTGCCCTGCTTGCATCAGGGTGATTTATGCCATTTTCAGATGGCTTACGAGGAGTGTTATTTTTTTTGTGTGCTTGTGTACTCATATCAATAAAATATAGCAACAGTACCCTTGTGCCGAGATATGGGAAAATTACGATTTTTTCTTTACTCTTTTTTTCCTTTTTGCTTCTTGCAACTCACTATGAATCTTTCCATACCGCTCGTTGCGCTTTTCGATGGTCTCACCAATAAGAATCTTTTGCAAGAACGTAAGAAATTTTCCAATCCCTGTTTGTTGAGATTCCCTATGTGGGATGTCTTTTCGTGAAAGATCATCTTCCTGCAGTTTTTGCTTTGATGCAGTCATGGCATCAACGTGTGCTCTCGCTTGCTGAATCTTTTGATCCTCTAGTGGAAGATTCAATGCAATCTTCCTGATTGATATCAGTTTGCTCTTCCTCTCTATGGGCACAAGGTTCGGCATCTCCTTTACGAGGGCATAGTATATCGACTCTGGTAGCCGAGGTATCGCAATCTCCTTACCGGTCTTGCGTGTGAGGGGAATGCGAATATTTTTTCTTGCCGACGGTGGATCACCAATGTATTCAGCCAAAAACGCACGGCGCACTTCCCATGCTTGCCGTTGCGTGGGTGTTCCATTATGCCGTAGGTACAAAGCAAAGTCAGGATGACAGAGATAATGCACCATGCTTTCAGCAAAATCCTCGTCGTGTCCCAGCATTCCATAACGAGTCGGCGGTGGATTGTCAACAGGATAGGCGCGTGGATCGCCGCTCAGCCGCCAACCCGTGCGCCGTGCCCACTCTCGTGCAAGATTGTTCTCAAGCAGGTGTCCGAGTTCATGAATAATAGTTCCTTCAAAGTGACTCACAGGCGTAAAACCATAGGTGGCAACATGTGCTGGCACTATGCGTGCCTGAGGATTTATTTCAATAAAACTAGTAGACGTCGGATCATCTAACTGAACAACATGGCCGGTTGCGAGGTCTCTTTTCTGATCCATGTTTGCGCGATGTGCTCGCCCAAATTGCATACCGCCCCCGAGCTTACCAAGCTCCGTTCGTTCTTGGTTATTGATAACAATGTTTTTTGCAAGTTCCAGAGCGCGACCACCGCGTATCTGTGCATATCCATCAACTGCCCGCTGCAATGACTCGATTTCTTGCGCTGACAACTCCTTGCCATAATTATAGACTGAAAATGTTTTCCCGCTTGGGAGAAAAAAATCAAACTGCTCACGAACGCTTTTCTCCTGCCACTCCTTTTCTAACCACCAACAGCGCGTCATGACAATTTCCCGCAAACGCTCTTCGAGCGACGCTTGTGACCTGCTGGGAATATCATACATTGGGATAATTTCGGTGTGTGACAAATCATACGATACAATCTGTTGAACTGGAATTGCATCAAAGGAGTGGTTACGATTATCTCGTTCTGGCATACCGTATCATCGTATGAGTGGTTTAAAATCGATACGCGAAAATAGGCGCACTTCGCCTTCAGTGGCATGTTCTGTCCGAAGGCATGGAACAGAGAAGACAAATGCATACTTACCATTGTAGTATTGTACACGCGATAAATCAAACGACGGCAAATACCTACCGCTATCAGCATTATGAATAGGCAGGCAAGAATACTTTTGTCAAAACGCTTTACCAAAAACTCGAACGGGGTTGACACAATTACTTTACTATGCTAAAGTACCTGTATATGAAAAAACAATCCCCATACGACAATCTAGTACAAGCCATTCTTGCGCTTAAAACTTCTGACGAAGCACGGCGTTTTTTGGTTGATTTGATGACAAAAAAGGAGGTTGAAGAGTTCTCGAGACGATTCCAGGCAGCGCAAATGCTCGTCGAGAGCATCCCCTATTCTACTATTGTGCAAAAAACAGGGCTAAGTTCGACAACCATTGCGCGCGTTTCTCGTTTTCTGCAGGGCAAAAACAGCGGCTATAAAACAATTATCGACCGACTCCATCATCGCAACCCATCTCCACCGCGAAGAGGGTTGTCTTAATGTTTTTTTGCATAAAGCGAGCCCCCTCCGCGGTTGGAGGGGGTTTTTGTTTGCCTGCCCAAAAAAAGAGGCAACAATATGGAGATGAACCGTGAAAATCATTCAGATCGATCCGACGCAGTCGCAAGTAGTTGCACAGATTGCCCGCGTGTACCAGGAGGCGTTTGGAGGAGCGCCGTGGTATGAAACGTGGGAAATCACAACGATCATCAATGATTTTACTAACGAAATGTGCAAGGCCGGTGCGATCTGCGTCGTCGGGCAGATCGAAGGTGAAGTGGTTGGTTTCGCCTGGGGATACACCATATCCTCGGACGACTCCAATCTAGACGAACACCTCGACGCTCCTGGCGTCCACTCCGCACTTTCTGGTGAGTACTTTTACCTCGACGAGTGTGCGGTCACGCCGCTGCACCACGGCCAAGGGATTGGCAAACAACTCGTCCGAGCGATCTTCGCCGAGCAGACGTACAAGGAGGTACTTCTCCGAACCAAGGATGGTTCACCCATGTACAACCTCATTACGCACATGGAAGGCGCAGTCATCCAATACATCTCCGAGGGACGCGTCATTATGAGGATGACGCTCTCCTAACTTTTGCGGCCTTGCGATTATTTCGTGGGGCCGCTTACTTTTTCCCCAAACAGGAATGCTTCGTCTCCTTTTTGATTTCTGTCGCGGGCAAATAGCATAAAGCCATTACTCCCCGCTCGAATCTTTTCCAATCCGTCGATACCAATCACCTCTCCCCCAAAAATTTCCTCAAAATCAAGAAATTGTCGTGCAAGTCCAAATGAATCGGTCTTCGTGAGATACATCTCCTTCATCCGAATGATCGACTGTGCCTGTGGCTGGATATCATTGAGTAGGTGGCCGCGCGCTTTCAAAAAAGCGATAATGCCGTCGCATGCTCGCTGTGTCGATGCAGGATCGCCAAGATAGCCACATTCAATACATATCCCCGTTTTGCCAATTTTATTCATATAGTAGTCCGTACCACCCGGCTGAATAGCATCAAACCCCGATACGACCATGTCGACCGGCAGGCACTCTGCGATTCCTGTGGCGTTCGGCTCGCAAATAAGAAACGGCTTGCTGTCCGGCGTAAAACTCGCGTGCACGTCAAGAAGCGCGCCTGCCCGATCAAGGTACTCCTTGAGGTACTGCGCGCGGTCGTATTCGTAAGACATTCTTTCTTTCAGAGAGAGAGCTGCATCGTCCTTGAACATCCTGTTCAAATTTTGCTCGGTGTACCGCACGCCCCGCTCTATTGCTCGTGGATTGCCATACCCAAACCACACCGTCCCCTTCTCTATTTTTAATACTGGTAAAAGAGCATCCAGCGCCCTGACTCCGCACACCTCATCGCCATGCACGCCGACAAGCACGACACTCGTCGGGCCATCTTCTTCCCCTTCCAATTGTATCATTTCATCCATCATGCGGAGTACTTTATCATACTAAAGCGATTGCGTCAAGTACCCGAGAGATTTTCCAATCTTCCAATGCTTTTTTATTTTCGGAAAAACAAATACACCATCCATCGAGGCTACGACCGGTTTTACTCCGTGATACCCCAAGATATCTCCCTTTGAAAAAGGTACAAAATTTCCTTCCTCGATACCTGGAGCATACTCGAATCCTTCATCGGTAAGGATTATTGATTCGCGAAGTGCATAGACAGGTGGTACCGTAATGAATTTCTGCTGTCCTTTTTTTTCATCACGCGTAAGTACTCCTAGCGCCCTGCCGAGAGATACAATTTCATGATAAATAGTTTCAACTCGTGAGAGATCGTCCGCGTGTCCTGTTTCATAACACAGACCCACTCCACGTCGCCCATAATATTCGTCGAGCGTGAGCAGCTCTCCTTCAAAAATGAGATTGGGATCGCACAGAAGTGCTTCGGCTGTTTTGAAGTATGGCACGACACCATTGTGATGGTGAGATTGAACTTTCTGGCTGACAAGGAATGGCTTGGATGGCGTATTCGTTGAATGGATATCGATACCCACGACAGAATTGGCTGGATTGTCTTCAATTTGGAGTGCGTTCATAATCTCTTGAGCGCGTCGCCCTTCATAACTCTTTTCTTGTGCTTCACTTAAATTTGAAGTGAAACAGCGATTGAGATCGACATGTGAATCCGTGTATCGTTCGTCGAGACCGATCGCCTTCAAGTTACCAAGCAAAAAATAGAAAGTGCCATTTTGTACGCGCAGTATTCTCTTCTCAATATCCTCTTTTATGCGACGGACAATATGTGTTCCCGTTTTTTCGTTGCCATGGATACCGCCCGAGACGATAAACACGGACCCTGGATTTTCTCCCTCAACCTTCCATATACACTCTCCAATTTCTTTCGCGGGTATATTTTTCATATAAAAATATGATTATCTTTTAAATGAACGCCGAGGCCAGGTGACTGCGGAATGGTTGCATTAAAATCTTCAAACGTTAGCCCTTCGCCATAATCATCTCGAATGCGATCGGGCAGTGTAAGATCGTACGTTACAAAGTTTCCCAGTGTTGCGGCGTGGAGATTGTACGCGGTACCTGTTGAGGAATGCAACATATCGCCAAGCGCATAGCGAATTCCATGCGTTTCACAAAATTCGATCATTTTTATCAGCTCAAACAGCCCACCACATTTTGCCAGTTTTATATTTACAAAATCAATCGCGTCAAACGATTCAAGTATTTTTAAATCACGAAGAGTGTGACAGCTTTCATCGGCCATCACAGGAATGTCGCATTGACGGCGAAGCAGCGCAAGACCTTCATAATCGGCTGCCTGAAGAGGCTGCTCAACCCATGCGATATTTGCATCTTCTACCTTCTTAAGAAAATTTCGAGCAATCTCAACGGTGCCCCATGCCTGATTTGCATCAATCGTAATGGTGATGTCTGGATACGCACTACGAATCTCATGGATCACGTCTGATTCTCTTTTCCAATCCCTCCCCACCTTATACTTAAAAGTACGGACTCCTTTTGCATATGCATCTCGTGCTAAATCAGCCGCGCCTAATGCGATTTCCTCAAATGAATAGGTGCGCTGAAAGGTAACGTACTCTTTTTCTTGACCGCCCAGTATTGTATGGATAGGAAGATGGCGGTGCTGTCCGAGAATGTCTAATAATGCTGACTCAATACCTGTCTTCAATGCTGTATTGCCATACAGAGCGAGTTTGATTTGATCGATACTATTTTGTACATGCTCAAGTGTTTCTATTGGTGAGTCAACAATGATGGGGCGCAAAAGATCGATACATGCGAGCGCCCCTCTTTGAGTTTCGCCCGTGACGTCCCATGCAAGTGCCGCTTCACCAATGCCAATCAACCCATTATCCGCTTCTATAACAACACACACATAGGGAAGATGCGTAAGCGATGCGGTAAAATACGTAAAAGATTTTTGAAGAGGAATTGTGGTTTTGTACCCCGTTATTTTTTTTATGTTCATAGGTAAAAATAGAGTGATGAGTTAGGGCGCCGGGCAGATTGTTTCCAACCGCCCGGCGCAAAAATGTTTCACGAATCGATCTGGTGTGGATCAATTCATGAAAAAGAGTCGACACTCTGCCGTTGCGCGCAGTGGACATGTGGACTTCTCAGATTCAGGAAGACGGTCGCACGGACCGCACGAAGCGCCCCACGGTACTTCTTTCCACGTTTCTGGTGTTGCCTCCACCAACCCTTCAGAAAGGGAAAGATGCACGATACGCGGATCCTTGGTTATGAGAAACGCTCGGAGACAGGTGCTTTCGGCGTGAGTGATGCACGCGCGAAATGTCTTTGCGGCAAGTTTCTTGCCGCGATGCTGGAGCGCAACCCACACGCTCCCAAGTTCGTACCACCCCTGCGCATGAGTTTCGAATAGGAACGTGCACGCAACGATCTTCCCGTCGATTTCCACCACCCACCCCAATCCGTTGGAGTAAAGTGTTTTGAGCGTCTCGGCTAACAACCGACCGCCAAGGAGATCCTGCTCTTTGGCAAGATTCCTGACGAGATCTTCCCACTTATCCATGCTGACTATCCTCCTTTCAAAGAACGAAAAACGACTCCACATGGAGCCGCTCTTTTAATCTTTGAAGGATACGAGAACTATTCTATTTTTTTCAAATACTAACAAGCGGCTCCATAAAAATGAAGTCGCGACGACGGTTTGCTGTTAATTGTTTACTGTATAACTCTTGCATATATGTATACTATACCGCCATTCAAAAACTCTGTCAAATTTTCGACAACCCTCATTTTTCAGTAGAGCACCCTTGACGACAAAAAACCAAAAATGTACAATTTAATCATAAATACTATTTTGTACACTCTATGGTAATTATTCCTGCGACAGAGGCGCGCAAACGTTTTTCAGAGCTTGTAAACCAAGTGCGCTATTCAAACCATCCCGTCGTTATTGGAAGACATGACACCGCCGAAGTGTTGATGATTAAATTTCCTGCACAAAGTAATCTTAATCTCGACGAGACGACACAGATGAATCAATATGGAGGGGCGTTTGATTTCCTTGAAGACGAACCCGATCTTTATTCGTACGACGATATCAAAAAACGCTATGATTAGTCGCGGGACTGTTGTTCTTATTCCATTTCCATTTACCGATCTTTCATCGCAGCGAATTCGCCCCGCGATCGTTGTTTCCAGCGATGAACGGAGGGGAGATGATATTATTGTTGTATTTATTTCATCTGTCATTTCGGGACGCATCAACAAAGCGGAGTTCGTGATTCGGGAAACAAATCCATCATTTTCTGTGACAGGACTGAAGGTGTCATCGGTGATTAAATGTGACAAAATAGCAACGCTTGACAAGCGCATTGTCATCGGTGAGCTCGGACATATTCCAAAAACACTTCAAAAAGAGATTGATTCACGATTGCGCGCCGTGCTCTATCTTCCGTAGACCAGCCAGCGGGGTCAAACATTCAAGAATCGCTCCAAAAACTCATAGATCTCGCCCATATCGGCAAGGTTGGCATATTCTGTATACTCATGCGCGTTATAATACCCCGAGCCGAGCGTAAGCGCCGTAATGCCTTTCGAGACAAACACATTCACGTCGCTCCCGCCAAACGTCTCGTGGTACTGCGGGGTCAAGCCCATCGCATCGTATACGGCTTTCATCCGCGCAAAGAGCGGGTGTGATCGGTCGGCTTCGTACCCTTCAAAAAGAAGATCTTGTTTTACGTCGCATGTCGCGCCATAGATCTTTGCCGTTTCACAAAATTGTTCTTCGATACGCTTCGCCTCTTTTTGTAATGTTGCCGTGTCAAAACTGCGCAGCTCCGCGCGTACCTGTGCGTGTCCCGGCACACTGTTGCGTGCGGTACCCGCCTTGAACTCTCCGATATTCCATGATACCCCCTCGCACGAATGCCCCCACGACAGATCGCGCACCGCGTGACAAAATACCTGTAATGCGTTAATCCCCTTTTCCGGTTCACGCGTATGCACAACTTTACCGGTAAACGACGCATCAAAACGAATATATCCCGGAGCTTTCACCGTTACTTGATTCACTGGTCCGTCCTCATCGAGAACAAATCCGATTTTTGCTGAGAGCAATGAATAATCGGCGTGGATTGCGCCAAGCAACCCTTTTTCTTCTCCACGGGTTAAAAGAATTTCTAGTGGGGCGTGCGACTTTTTTTCTCGAGCTAATTCGAGGGCTAATTCTAGAATTACTGCCAACCCGGTTTTTGGATCAGCGCCGAGAATACTTGTCCCATCCGAACGAATGATGTCTCCTTCGATAATAGGATGTACATTTGGTGCGGGCTCGGGAATATCGATATGCGTTGAAAGCAGCACCGGTTCACCAATGCCGGGAACATACGCAAAAATATTTTTAAACGAATCTTCCTTCCATTCTATCCCCACTTCGTCAAAGCGAGCAGTAATATATGCCGCGATAGCATCTTCATTGGGATGATGGCTGTCGATTACAACTAATTCAAGAAATGTTTTTTGAAGTAACTCTTTGGTCATCGTTGATGTAATTATTATTCAATGACGTAATTTTTGTGATACTCCGTCAGATTGCGACAGCCACCTTGTGTAACCACGACCACGTCTTCGATGCGCACGCCGCCAATTTCAGGATAGTACAGCCCCGGTTCGATTGTGACAACATGCCCCGGTTCAAAGACGCTTGCGCTCTTCGATCGAACATAGGGGAACTCATGAATATCGAGTCCAAGACCATGGCCCGTCCCGTGAGTAAATCCTTTATCGCCAGCGTGGTAACCTTTGCCCAGAAATATATCGATACACCCCTGATGAACATCTCCCATAATCACGCCTGGCTTTACCTGTTCGATTGCACGCTCTTGGGCTTCCAGCACTGCCGCGTACATCTTCGCAATATCCTCTGATGGTGTTCCCTTCACATACGTTCGTGTCATATCGGCAAAGTATCCTGTCTCGCGATGGCGGGGAAAGATATCACAGATAATCGTTTGATGGGGTCGAATAAATCCCGATCCTCGATGATGGGGAATGGCGGCATGGTGTCCACACGAAATAATAATCCCTTCGTCGTTGGTCATATCGTACGAAAGCAAAATTTGCTCAACTTCTTTTTTGAGCGTCTCGCTTGTAAGCGCCTCACCACGATACATGATCACATCCCCTTCTATTGTTGAAGTACGCAACACCTCTTCAATATATGTGTAGGCGTGTTGTGTTCTTACAAGCGCGTCGCGAATCGCTTCACTTTCTTGCGCTGTTTTGATAAGGCGTTCAGGAAAGAATGGATTTTTTACCACAAGTTGGACGCCTTTTGAGCGAAAAAAATCTGCCATCTCAAGAGGAAGATTGTTCGACACTTCGATCGGCTGATCTGCAAGCCCGTATTTTTCCAAAATCAAATAGGCCAAAAGGGATGTGGTACTGGCATGCTGTGCGCTCGAAGATCGCGCCGAAGTCGCGCCAAAGTCTTGACGGAGGCGGACGGATTCCTCCATTAATGGATTGGCCAGCACGAGTTCGATCTCTGTCATCCCGACCGAAGGGAAAGATCCCATCGCCTTCTCTTGATACTCTTTAAAAACCCCGTACTCCCGATGATCGAGAAACACATATTTCTGCTCGCCCGTATCGAGATAGAAAAACGGATCGACAATCGGCACTCGCACCGCGTAAAACATATCGCTGTCTTTACTATTTCCTGCGAAGAGAAGTTTTGGCATAATTGTATTACTGTATGCGTCTTGATTCCTGAATAATACGAACGAAGAGCTCCGAGACAAGTTTCTCTGACAGACCGTGTTCTCGAGCGGCCATGATATGTATTCGTGCGAGTTCCGCCTCGCGGGAAGGATCGTGCACTTCGCGGCCCATCTGCGCTTTGAGCTCTCCAATTTCTTTTGAAAGCGCAAAACGCTTCTCGAGCAGCTTGATAATCTCCAAATCGATCCCGGTAATTTGTTTTCGTAAATTGTCGATCGGTGTGCTCATATAGTTTTGTCATCCCCGACTTGATCGGGGATCCAGCAAAAGAAGTATACGTACTTTAAAAAAAAATTGAAGGGGCCACACAGTGTGAACCCCCAAATCTTGCGTGCGCGCCCTCTCTTTACGCGCTTTGCTTGTACTAGCCGCTGATCCCCAGATACTCACCATAGGCATTCTCCGCGGCCAGAGCTTCTGGGTGCAACTCGACCACTGCTCCATCCGTCAGGAAGACGGCGATTGCAACAATCTTGTCGCCCTTCGATCTCCTCGTCATGTTCTTGAAACGACCCTCGAAGAGTCGCTCGACCTCCTTGGTAGTCCGAGACAACCCCTCGCTTTCGTAGGCACTTCCGAAGAAGACACTACACAGACCAGGGTCCACTACCACGGCGGACGCAAATCCGTCGCATTCTCGGACTACGTGGAGACCGCTCAAATTGATCGTGCCGACCATACCTTTTTTTCCTCCTCAAAGAGATGCGTCGATCCAAGAGTCCGCTGGCTGAGGACTCGTGTATAACTTCCTTCATCCTAAAGAAAATCTCGCACGAATCTTCTACAAAAAGAAAACCACCCCGACTCGGAGTGGTTTTGTATTGCGTTTTATAAAATATTAGCAATTACACCATCCCGAGCCGTGGGTGGGTAAAAAAGTACCATGCTGCTGCACTAGTATTACGACGTGTCTGTTCCATATACTGTATGTATATCAAATCCCTAAAACTCTGTCAAATTTACGGATTACGCAAAATATCGTGCGTACCAACTCGTCTCAAAAAGATTGTACCACCCTCTCTCGTGAACGTAAAACGATAATTCATTGTAATACTCACCTCCCAAATACCGCGCAGATCTTCCATTTTCTTTGAACGTAACGAGGGGTGAGACGGGTTGTCAACAAAAATTCTCAATTTTGCTTCAAGTCGTTTACAAATATCCTGTGATAAATGAGCATAATCACGATCAAATGGCTTCGTCGTAACGATGTTCATATCTTATCGCTTTGCCCGTTTCCCCTTTCTGAGGTGTTTTAAGAGAGCGTCAGCGGTGGTGAATGGGCCAGAAACATGGCCATTTTTAATCGCTGTGTCCGCTTCACGTTCCTTTGCCTGCCATTCTGACGAATGAAACCACATATCCTCTGATGCAATAAGCTTTTT
>OBEQ012645022.1_pt1 | contig 15795 bp, 17 predicted proteins | sample 1670901 | NCBI WGS metagenome assembly OBEQ01 (sample SAMEA104232315, study PRJEB22302) | groundwater metagenome | biome: forest; feature: aquifer; material: groundwater | place: USA | collected 2011-08-07 | depth 5.4 m | reverse complement strand
GTTATTTTTTATGCCGCGATGGGCGTCATTATTGGCGGACGTCTAGGGTATATTTTATTTTATGACTTACCTTTTTTTATGTCGCACCCACTGAACATACTGCGCATTTGGGAAGGCGGTATGTCTTTTCATGGCGGATTAATTGGTGTGCTGGTTGCCGTAGCACTTTACAGCCGCACCTCACACCGTCCCTTTTTTGAAGTAGGTGATTTCATTGCGCCGCTGGTGCCCATTGGCTTAGGGGCAGGACGCATTGGTAATTTCATCAACGGTGAACTCTGGGGAAAAACCACTACTGCAGCATGGGGCATGGTTTTTCCCCATGCAGGCGCATTGCCACGTCACCCTTCACAACTCTATGAATTTTTATTAGAAGGCGTCCTGCTCTTCACGCTGTTGTGGATTTATTCTCGCAAACCCAGACCACGCATGGCAGTCTCGGGTTTATTTTTATTTTTCTATGGCCTCTTTCGTCTGACCGTCGAATTTTTCCGTGAGCCTGATCCACAATATGGTTACCTGGCTTTTCACTGGCTCACCATGGGACAGATACTCACTATCCCCATGGTGTTTGCAGGCATTTTGTTATTTTATTTAGCGCAATGCCGCAGCGTACAAGCGCACCCTGCATAAGTTTTTACGCCAAGGATATTTTCATGAAAACTTACCTACAATTCTTGCGCTTCATTTTAGAAAACGGCCACAACAAATCTGATCGCACACAAACCGGCACCCGCAGTGTGTTTGCTTATCAAATGCGGTTTGATCTTGCCACCTCTTTTCCGTTAATCACCACAAAAAAAATTCATCTCAAAAGTGTCATTCATGAATTGCTTTGGTTTTTAAATGGCGATACCCACATTGCCTATTTACAACAACAGGGTGTCAGTATTTGGGATGAATGGGCCAATCCACAAGGTGAATTAGGCCCTATTTATGGCTATCAGTGGCGTCACTGGCCCACACGCGATGGTGAGCATATTGATCAACTGCAACAAGTGGTAGAGATGATTAAAACCACGCCTGACTCACGTCGTTTGCTGGTCAGCGCATGGAATGTAGGCGAGATACCTCAAATGGCCTTGCCACCTTGCCATGTGTTATTTCAATTTTACGTAGTAAATCAAACCTTATCTTGCCAGCTTTATCAACGTTCAGCAGATGCTTTTTTAGGCGTCCCTTTTAATATTGCTTCTTATGCTTTGCTGACTTGCATGGTGGCACAACAATGCAATTTAACGCCGAAAGAATTGATTTGGACGGGTGGTGATTGTCACATCTATCATAATCATTTTGATCAAGTCACCGAACAACTCGCTCGCACACCCTATCATTTGCCTACACTGAACATCACGCGCAAACCACCTGATTTATTTTCTTATCAATTTGAAGATTTTGATTTTCACAATTATCAATGTCACCCTCGCATTAAAGCGCCTATTGCTGTGTAACCACACTTTCGCTGGGGCAGACAAATTGCTTTCTTTCCGCTACAATAGCGTTCTTTTGCGGTTGCTTTACACCCTTAAAGACAGCTCATGAAAATGAGGGTGCCCGTTCACCATGCTCGCTTGAATTCAAGATGGCCCACCCAAGTGGGAGCGTGAACGCTTAAAAATGAGGAGAAAACGGGATTATGGCAGTACCAACTAACAAACGCTCGACCATGACGCTCTATTCTGCAGCAACATGTCCCTACAGCCACAAAGTACGCATTGTGTTGGCAGAGAAAGGCGTCACCGCAGACATTATTAATGTTGATCTCAATAAAAAACCCGAAGAGCTTTTATCCATTAACCCTTACGGCACAACCCCCACCATCATCGATCGCGATCTTATCTTGTATGAATCCAACATCATTCTTGAATATTTAGATGAGCGCTTTCCACATCCCCCTTTAATGCCTGTTTATCCTGTGGCACGTGCCAAAGTGCGTTTGATGATGCACCGCATCGAAAAAGATTGGTATCATTTATTTCATATCATTTCGTATGAAACCGGTGAACCCAAAGAACAGGCGCGCAAGCAACTGCAAGAAAGTTTAATCAGCGTTTCCCCCTTATTTGAAAATCAATCCTTCTTTTTAAGCGATGATTTCACCTTGGTTGATGCTTGTCTTGCCCCTTTATTATGGCGTCTCCCTAGCCTCCACATCGACTTGGGCACAAAGGGCAAAGCCATTAATGCATATGCCCACCGTTTATTTGATCGCAGCGCCTTCAAAGCCAGCCTCACAGAAACCGAAGAAGAATTGAGATAACTGTTCAGAGTGTAGAATTGAATTCAAGTGAATACGCCATGGTGAGGCAAGGTTGAATGCAAAATATTGAGAAAAAGCGGAGTGTATATAGAAATACATGAGCACTTTTCGAAATTTTTTGCATTCAAGATTGCCCTCCACGGCGTATTCGGTGGGTATGTAAACAATTACAAATTGAGATAAGCCTATGACCTCAACCAAACCTTACTTAGTGCGTGCTTTTTACGAGTGGATCATCGACAACCACCTAACGCCTTATATCGCCGTCAATGCAGAAATCCCTGGCACAGCCGTACCCTTACAATATGTCGAAGCCGGTAAAATCACTTTAAACGTCGCGCCCGCTGCCATCAAAGACCTCAAGCTAGGCAATGATGTATTAACCTTTAGCGCACGATTTGCCGGCGTTTTAAGCCATGTTACCGTCCCCATCAAAGCAGTATTGGCCGTGTATGCCAGAGAAAATGGCCGTGGCATGGTATTTGGCGAAGAAGAGGGCGACGATGACAAATTGCCTCCGCCACCCACCCCCCCAATAGAAAAAAGCAACAAACCCAAGCTCACCATCGTGAAATAAGGTCATCGGTCATCTTTAAAAAGGGAAGGGATGGTCTAACATTATAAAAAGCACTTGCAGGAAACGCGGGTCATGACTACCCCTCCCAAAACAAAAAAACGTTTACCCAGGGTCGGCTGGTATGAATGGGTGAGCTTGCCCGACTTAGGCTTACCACCCATCTTGGCCAAAGTAGACACTGGCGCGAAAACCTCCGCATTGCATGCCTTTCGCGTTGACTATTTCGAAAAAAATGGCATCAAAAAAGTTTCTTTTGGCATTCATCCTCACAAACACTCCAACCGTGCAGTCACTTGTGAAGCCGAAGTTTTAGACTACCGACAAGTCACCGACTCTGGCGGCCACACAGAAGCACGCTGTGTTATTAAAACCACCTTACTGTTAGGTGAAACTGCGTGGCCCATCGAAATCACTTTAACCAATCGTGACAATATGGCCTTTCGCATGCTCCTCGGACGCTCCGCGTTAAAACATCGCTTTCTGGTGAATCCTGCAAAAAAATGCCTGCTCAGTAAAAAAATCAAAAAGAAGGATCTCTCATGAAGATTGCCATTCTCTCTCGGCGCACACAGCTTTACTCTACAAAACGCTTAGTGGAAGCCGCAAAATCACGTGGCCATGAAGTGCATGTCATCGACACATTGCGTTGCTACATGAATATCACGTCTCACCACCCTAGCATTCATTACAAAGGATTAAGCTTAGAAGGGTTTGACGTTGTCATTCCTCGCATCGGGGCCTCCATCACCTTTTATGGCGCTGCGGTGTTACGTCACTTTGAAATGATGGGCGTCACAACGGTGAATAGCTCTTTGGCCATTACTCGATCTCGCGATAAATTACGCTCTTTTCAGCTATTTTCTAAGCGCGGCATTGGTTTGCCTATCACAGGTTTTGCTGACTCCCCTGATGATATTAACGATCTCATCAAAATTGTGGGTGGCCCCCCTTTAGTGATCAAGCTCGTAGAAGGCACGCAAGGCATTGGGGTTGTGCTTGCTGAAACCAAACAAGCCGCAAAAAGTGTCGTAGAAGCCTTTTTAGGCATGAAGGCACACATCATGATTCAGGAATACATCAAAGAATCTAACGGCGCAGACATTCGTTGTTTTGTTATCGACAATAAAGTTGTGGCGGCCATGAAGCGTCAAGCCGTGTCAGGGGAGTTTCGTTCAAACCTACATCGCGGCGGGCAAGCAACCCTTATCAAAATCACACCCGAAGAACGGGCCATGGCGCTTCGTGCCGCTAAAATCATGGGTTTAAATATCGCAGGCGTTGATTTATTACGATCAAATCGCGGCCCCTTGGTCATGGAAGTCAACTCTTCGCCTGGTTTAGAAGGCATCGAAAAAGCCACCGGCAAAGATGTCGCTGGTTTGATTATTCACTTTTGTGAAAAATACGCTAAAAAACCCCGAAAAAACTATCGCGCGAAAGGGTAGTACTGCTTACTTTGGAGCAGCTCACATGAAACAACTTCATATTGGTTATGATGATAACTTGGGTTTAGCCGCTGATTTTTCTGAAAAAATACCCTGCACAACAAAGCATTATCATGCGTTGTCTGAACTTATAAAAGATTTTTCAAATAACACCTTAGACGCCGCATTTATTCCTGTTGGCGCACTCCCTTATATCAAAAAATATAAAATTATTTCTCAAGCCGTCCTGGGTCATTCTCATGAAAAACACAGTTTAAAAACTTATTTTGTTACCGTAAAAAATGCGCTGCCTCTCCAAAAAATTCAACATCTCGTGCCAGGTAGAGTTAACGAGTATTGCACCACGAGCTACTGGGCTCCCTTAATTTACCTGATGGACCACGTAGAAAAAGGCACTTGCTTACGCTTTCAAGACACTCATGGATTTGAAGATTTGCTTGCTAAAACAGCGCAAGGGCAGATTGAGGGCGCGATGGTATGGGATGTCATCCTGCAAAAAAACCCTGCGCTTACCAAAAAAACACATCGCTTATTTTCTATGATGAACTTACCTGCACCTGTGCTAATTGCAAAAGATAATTTCCCTCTAGGCGTTATAGAAAAAATAAATCAATTTGAATCTCAAGATAAAGAAAGTTTTTTTAGCGGTTTTCGCTTGCCTGAAGAGAAGAGCATCAAAAAATTTCAAGCTGCGATGCGGGCAGCCATAAAACATTACGGCCTTCGTTGTGATGAATGAACGTATTCTAAAAACCACGCCTTTGCTAATTCAGCCACGGCTTCCAGCGCGCCGGCCTCTTCAAATAAGTGCGTCGCGCCCGGCACCTTGGTTAATTGCTTCACGCAATGCATCTTTTCTAAGGCCAATTGATTAAGCCGGATGACCACTTCATCCTGCTCTCCCACAATGAATAGGGTAGGCACCTTCACCTGCTTTAAAGCTTCTCCCGCCAAATCAGGACGCCCACCCCGCGAGACCACCGCTTTAACGGCCTCTTGCTTCACGGCCGCAAGCAACGCCGCCCCACCTCCCGTGCTCGCCCCAAAATAACCCATGAGCAAAGCACGTGTTCTCACTTCTTTCATAAAAAATTGGGTACATTTCACCAAACGATCGGCTAAAAAGGGAATATCAAATCGTAAAGAAGCGTCAATCTCATCGATTTGCGCTTCCTCTTCTGTCAGCAGATCAAACAACACGGTAGCAAAGCCCGCTTGATTAAGCTTATCTGCTACAAATTGATTACGCGGGCTCAGTCGACTACTCCCACTGCCATGAACAAACAAAATCAATCCTGTTGCATTCATGGGAAGCGATAAAATCCCCTGCAATTGCACTTCCCCACAAGGAATAACGATCGACTCTTTGATTGATTTTTTCATGTCTTCGTCCTGCTTTTCAAATGATCGTTACTCTAAAATGGGAATACGACCCACTGAATAAGGGCTCAAAAGCTAAAAAAAGTATATTTACAACCCCACTAGGCGCTGCAGTCGATGCAAAATAAGAGAGATTTCAGCAGGTGTAAGTTGAGCAAGACGCGGGAAAATAATTCTTTGCATAGAGATTGCACGGCAATGCTCTACCAACGCATAACTCGATACATGCAAGTTATCACGGGGAGATAACGCCACATGCAAGCTACTGAATGCAGATTGCGACTGACTACTCAGTGGGCATACAAATAGAATAGGGGGAGCCACATCCAACAATACTTGCGATGTCAGTATCACCACCGGACGTATTTTACCTGCCTCCGCAGCCTTTGCCGGATTCAGCCTTGCTAAATAAACACCGCCTCGACTTAGCTCTTTTCCCACCACGCACTGTTATCCTTTGGTAAAGTTGTATGCGCATCACTCAGCAAGTCTTCACTCTCTTCGAGATAACGCTTAGATTTCTTCATCGCCAACAGGCTTTTTGCCATTGCTGCTTGCTCTCTTTGCGCACGATAATTTTCAAGCTCATGAACAATCGCTTGGCGAATAAACTGTGTCCGAGAAACACCTAGCTCCGCAGCCACTTGTTGACTTGCATTCGCTAGCGCCTCAGGCAGGATAATGGATAAGCTCGTCATGATATTAAACCTCATATTAAATTTAATATCTATTATAGTATAACGCTAACTCATTTTCTATGAATGTATTTGCATAACGCTAGCGCAGCCCAGAAAAATACTTAGATTGCTCAAACGCTACGTGCTTCGCAGTTGCACAGGTCAAGTATTTCGTTGCTGAAAAAACTCAGGGGAAGCGACGCAATAGCATGAAGAAAAGAGGCACCATGACGGGCCAAAGAGAAGGGGATTAAACAACAGGCAACAAGCTCACTCCTCTTGCTCTACTTCCACACCATAGTAATCACGCATCCATTTGCGCTCGAGGTGATCTTCAATACGACGACGCACTATCACTGCCTTTTGGCCTGGTTTTAGCTCTTTTTTTGCTTTTTTTTCTTCTTCTAGCACGGCCTGATAATTATCATCCTGCTGATCAAGCTCATCAATTTCATTGTCTTCTATCATCATTTCTGAAGAAGGTTTCGCCGCCATGACACACCTCAAGAATTATATTTTCGAACCTTAAAAACAGGGGGGATTTAACCTGAATTGATACGGGAGATCAAGAGAAAAACCTGTTTTTAATAGGCGGTAACGCCTTTGCCAGGATTTAAAATACCTTGCGGATCGAAGTCTTGTTTGATTTTTGCCATGAGCCTTAACGCGACGGGGCCAAGCTCTGTGTGAACAAAAGACCGCTTGTCTAAACCCACCCCATGCTCACCTGACAACGTCCCTTTTAAGGTGATCACCAGCTCAAAAATAGCGTGTAAACACGCTTGCGCGGCAGCAACCTGGCGCGCATCTTGTGCGTCAAACAAAAGATTGACATGAATATTGCCATTGCCTGCATGACCAAAATTCACAATCTTAATGCCATAGGCCTGCGACCATGCGGTGATTTGCTGGATAAAGGCAGGTAAGGCCGTCACAGGCACGACCACATCTTCATTGATTTTTTGATTTGCCACGTGGCGCAACAAAGGGGAGAGCGCCTTTCTCACCCGCCATAAACGCGCAGAGGCGGCGGCATCTTGCGCCACTTGCACTTGTAATAAACCAGGGACTTCACACGCTTTCGCCAATTGCAGCGCAGCGGTTTCCATCATGATGGCGGCACCATCTACTTCAATTAACAACACGGCTTGCGCCGCGGGTAACACCTCCCCTGGCGAATAATCACGAATTAAATTTAAGGCCATACTATCCATGAATTCCAATGCACAAGGTACTATCGGCTGATTCATCAATTGCACAATGGCGGCAGTAGCCGCTTCAATTGAATCAAAGCTAGCGAGCAATGTGCACTTGGCCTCGGGTAAGGGCAATAACTTCAGCGTGGCTTGCGTAATCAATGCCAATGTTCCCTCCGCGCCAATGATCAAACGGGTAAGATCGTAGCCCACCACGCCCTTGGTCGTCTGCACACCGGTCGTCAATGACTCGCCCCCTCCCGTCACGACACGCAACCCCAAGGTATTTTCACGACACGTACCATATTTCACCGCACGTGGACCCCCTGCATTACAGGCCAAATTTCCCCCCACAGAAGAAAATGCAGCACTGCTGGGATCAGGCGCCCAAAAAAATCCTGCTTTACTTGCGGCCTCCTGCACGGCTTGATTGGTGATGCCAGGCTCTACCACCATCAAACGATTACCTGGTTCAAGTGAAATAATTTGATGCATTTTTTCAAATGACACCACCACACCCTGCTGCACAGGCACCGCCGCACCCGTCGTTGCTGTGCCACGACCATGCGCCACCAAGGGAATAACGTATTGATTGGCTAATTGCACCAACGCTTGCACTTGCTCATGACTGCGCACAAAAACCACCGCCTGTGGCAAGGTGTGGCGCCGACTATTGTCATACCCATAAACCCAACAATCTGCAGGATCAGTAGAGCAGTCTTTGGGAGGAAAAAGGGCGCGCAATGCCGAAACAAAGGCGCTGGGTAATGCGTTAACGTGGGATGCTGGCATATTCAAATAGCTTCACTACTTTTTTCACACCTTCTACACGGCGCGCGATTTCACCTGCTGCATACGCTTGATGCGCTGTCACAATGCCCATGAGATAAACCGTGCGTGCTTCTGTGACCACCTTGACGTGTACGGTATTTAAATCGGTGCATCGCACCATACTGCTAATCACTTTGGTGGTAATCCATGCATCTTCAGACTGCGCACGCGGCGAAAGCGGCAGGCCTATTTCAATTTTGTTGTAGACGTGTTTTACACGCGGAATCGCTCGTATGATTTGTTCCGCCAAATAACGCTGCTCTTGCGTGGGCGCCTCACCGGTTAACAGAACCACATGATTAAACACCGCGACCACTAAGCGGCATTTCTTTAAACGGCTTGAAGACTTTAATCTTAAGTCAGCTTGATAATGGATATTACGATCATCTGCGATGGTATCTAATGAACGTCTGTCTGCTGCAACACATCCGCCTAACGCGCCCCCGACTGCAGACCCTACAAAAAACGGCACGGTACATCCGCTTAATAAACACAAAGCCACACTTATCACAAGACAACGCTTCATGAGGTTTTCCTACTTGTTATTCCCCTTCGTGACCAGGAAATAATTGTTGATCAATAAGACCACACAAACAATGCAAAAATAATAAGTGTGTTTCACGGATCCGCGCTACGGCATAAGAAGGAGCGCGCAGCTCCACATCATCTGCATGCAGTGATGCGGCGATATCACCTCCCTCATACCCCGTTAAGGCAATCACCCGCATATGGCGATCATGTGCCGCATCTATCGCACGCAAAAGGTTAACCGCATTACCATGCGTTGAAATAACCAACAGCACATCGCCTTCTTCTCCTAAGGCACGCACTTGCTTAGAAAAAATTTCTAAAAAGCTGTAGTCATTGGCAATGGAGGTGCTGGTAATGGCATCTGCTGTTAACGCAAAGGCAGGCAGGCTAGGGCGCTCTACCTCAAAATGATTCAACATATTGGCTACAAAATATTGCGCCAGCGCGCCAGACCCGCCATTGCCACAGCTTAAAATTTTATGTCCTTCTAACAAGCTTTGCGCAATGGTCGAGCCAGCACTGGCCACGGCCAACGGCAAATGATCTGAGAATTGCGTTTTAACTTGCACGCTCTCGTTAAAGTGATGTTTGACGTAATCTAGGATATCCATATGCAATGATCAGCGTTAAGGGTTAGGGTTTTCGCGCTTACGATTCTACACCTATCTAATCAGATGATGCGAACCCTTGATCCGTATCACCTGAATTGACAGTCTTTTCACATACTTATCACTTATCCAACCCAAATAAGTCACGCGCTGTAGCTGTATGAGACAGAACAGGACTACTGCTTGCCGAACGCAAAAATCTAAACGCATCGCCCACCAAGGGGCTCACCTGACGCTCCCCTGCCGATGGCGTCTGTGACACACTGACACTGGCGCTCGCACTAGCACTCAACGAATGTCGCGCCGCTATCCGCCTTAATGATGACCGCGACACCACACTCCTCCCCGCCTCAAAATCACCCCTTTTCCACGGCGATGCTTTCTCTGATAAAGCGCGGTGGTGTTCAATAAAGTCACTTGCGCTTTCAGACACGGCTGATTCATCATGACTACCTGACACGGCAGACTCGAGTCTCTCTCTAGAAAGATGGCAACGTGCCTCTAACGCTGCCACTTCATCTGACGTTAGCACACACACTGCCCCCTGATGAGATAGGGCATGATCAAGCTTCAACTCTTCTGAAAAAGGCACATGCTCTACAACGCTGACCACCGCGGCCACCATGTTATCTAAAACCATCTCTGGGCTATCAGGCGTATGACCTTCAAAGCGAACATGCCCATCTAACGACATGGCTTCACGCATTGCCCTATTTGGAATTTGATGCGTCCCACTGCTATTGCTGATCACCACTAATGAAGCTGTTAAGGTTTCATCTAATGAAAAAATCAGCCATCCCCCACCCGCAGATAATACCTCTCTTGTGAGACTCACATGGGGTACTGACCTATTGACCATCGAGGGGAGGGCACAACCCACAGTCACTTGACCTCGACACAACCCTGCCGGGGCCACCATGTTAAAAACATGGCATTGCGCTAAATCAATGCCTTGTTCACCCAACATGCGTTTCATTTCATGAAGCGCAGCGGAAGACATATGTGTAAACACGGAATGTTCATCGCTATACACTGCACTTCTTAATTTCCCTAGCTCATCCACTGTTAATGCTTGACCGTCTTGTTTGAGTAATTTGTATTGCCCAGGCGCCCCTGTTGGCATACAAGTCAGCGTCAACCCAAATTTCTTTTGCATTTCAATCATCTTCCATGCGGCTTTTAGCACACTGGGCATAGAATCAATCAACAAGCGCGCACCAAACTCTGCTTCATTTTGTATTTCACCGCACGCGCAGGCTGATTTAAACAAATCCATTAGTAATACGCCTACAAGATTAACGTCTTTTACACTTCCTAACTCTACCGCTTCACCCCCTGAACTTTTTAATTCATTCGATTTGGCCAAGAGATTTTTATAACGCTCCGCTAACATCCCCACAAACCTTAAGCGCGCTTCTAAGGTTAGATGTTCAGATTGCGATTTAATTTCACTTACTTGTTCTTGAACAAGAGAAAGATGTATTTTTTTGATGTGTCCAGATAGAAAAATAACGCCAAAAACAGCTTGAAACTGTGCACGCTCTTCACTACTCAATTGATATTCTTCTAACCCCGCTGGCACCGTTACTTGCATTAATACACGCAACGCATGAGGTAAAAACCCACATTGGGTATAGACCTGATCGCCATTTTTCTCTAACTCAGCAATTGAAAAAGTATGCCCCACACCTTTTAAAAACTTAAACATGACACCTCGCTTTAATATTCACTTAATCACTACGCAAACTTAACAGCGGGGGAGTATATATGCCTTTACATGAATTTCTCATTAACGTGAATTCGACATAGAAATAAAGACAAAAAAGAGGGATAAAAATAACTCTGAGATTAACGAGAGAATTTCACTATTGTCATCCCGCGCGGCTTTTAGCGCGGGACCCAGTGTCTTTATAAACTAACTTATTTACACAATATTTTGATGTAAAACCTTTTATTTTTTTAAGACGCTGGGCCCCGCGCTAAAAGCCGCGCGGGGTGACAGAAAAGGAGGCGGTCGAGTCTTTTTAAAATTGTTCCCACAAAAACTCACGTTATTTAATGCCCTTTCTTTAACTTTCAATTAATACTGTTTTTATCGCATATTTGTTAAAATGCGCGACTGAAAAATAAATTAGGGGTAGAGGTCAGTCATGAAATTACGTGATTTTGTCAGCTTGAGCGGATTAATATTGGGTGCAACATTATTCACTAGCGCAAAAGCACAAGCGCAAACATTGAGTGTCATCAACAACACTCCCTTTAACTTTCAAACAGCAATCGTTCGTTTTTTTGACTCGCGTGAATATTTCGCCGTGCCTGGCAACACCACAGAAACCACTTATTATTCTTTTGAAGGATCGTTCTTCTCACCCTCTGTGGTATTAACCACCGCAGACTATCGCAAAGAATTATGTTATTTCAGCGGAGTTGATTCTGATTTAACACTGACCCTTTCTTATAACAACTGCAGCAAAGAAAATTCAGATTGCATATTACGTTGTGAAGGCAGCTCGAATGATCCTGATGATGACATTCTTGAAGACACCATTCATGTTCCTTTTTCTATGCTCGCGCCGTTTATTAATAAGTAAGATGTATTTGATAAACACGTGAACCGTTGCGATGGATTGCTTCAGCACTACGTGCTTCGCAATGACGGCCCGGAGGGAGAAGACATCTTCACCTGCGTTTAAAATGACAACACTGAAGGGGGAGAGCAATGGCGATCCGCTTGCGCAATGACGCTTCTCCTCTTCCCTCCGGGCCGTCATTGCGAGCATAGCGAAGCAATCCATCGTGACTGTACCATAAAGGGCAAGTCATTCTCTTAAGTTGACGCCATTGACTGAGTGGCTACCGTTACCTAACATCACGCAACCAGATGCCATTTTTTATTTACCTCTTTCAACTCAATTTTTTTTTCTTCTTGCGCCACATGCGCATCCAAGTCAGCAATCTCATTAATTTTATGGTAAATAGCATTATCCGCATCACGCGCAAGATAAGAGAAAAAAATAATTCGCAACAGATGCTCTGCCGTTTTAGAAATAACGATTTTATTTTTTTCCCAAAGCAATACCGTTTGATAATCCACACCCAAAAACGCGCCTAATCTTTTTTGCGTTAAATCAAGTGTTGCTCTGATAAATTTTATCTCGCTACCATTCAAACGTCCTTGCTTAAACACAAGCAAAGTACCAATTTTTCTATGTAACCCATGGATATCATGAATAAATATTTCTTCATCATTTCCCCTTTTTTTTGTTATTTTGAACCCATTAATCAGGTAAACATTGTCTAAGCCACATTCTGTATAATGATATTTTTTCATAATAAACTTCCCCGCTTTTAGCTAATCGCTGTAATCACTAAAAGTGCACCCGTGAACTTGATGCAAACAACCATTGTCACTTCCTTATTATTATTAGAATAAACCCTTTAGATGCATAAAAATTATATATATAAATATTATATATATCAAGCATGGATTGCTTCAGCACTACGTGCTTCGCAATGACGGCCCTGGGGGGGAGAGAAGAAGCGCCGCGTTAGCAGGAGCAAGCTCAGAGGCCACCGCCGCTTCATTGTCTTGCGTCGGCGGTGGCTCAAAAAAATAAGTAATTCTTGACGCTGGGCGCTCTTGATATCCATGCACATCCACTTTTTTAAACGCATCAAACGCTTTAAAAAAGATGAGTGTGCCTATTGCTGACCGATCATCCTTTGCCTCCAACAAATCCAGCGAAAACAAGGCTTCATCTTGCATCCTCTCTCGCCGTGCAGATTCAATCATTTCTAATAAAAACAGCGGCAACCATCGTCTCGCCCACTCAAAATGCGGCGATTGAGATAATCTCCCCTCAAAAATTTCTAACATCTCTTTTTGCCGCACAAGGCTTGATCGTCTTTCCTCCACTACCAAACACTTCGTCCACTCCCTGAATTTACTACTTTGATCACCTAAAAAACTGATCTGTTTTTGTTTTTCTTTTTGAATCGTCTCTCTTTTTATTTTTATTAATCCATTTAATCTCTTCGCCTCTTCCTCTTTAAAAGATTTATCTTCTATATTCTGAAGATACAAAAATGCTTTCTCCAGAAAGGCAATTATCTCTGGCTTCTCGTAAGCAGCCATCATTTCTGATCGCCGCTTTAATCGGTTTTCATTTTTCACAACCCAACACCATGAAACCCCATGCTCCTCTATCCACCTGTCGCTCGACTGCTCCCACTCTCTACGCCCCTCCAACACTTTTTCATCCGTCACCTCTTTTTCTGGCAAAGACAAATATCTCACCCATTTCGCACAAATTGCTTCCCGCTTAAGACGCAATATTTCACGCTGACGTTGACACAACATCACCATTTCTTCTTTTTTACGCGCCGCTTCTGTCGACAACAGGGACCTATCTAAATAAACGGTCAATAATTCATGAATTCCAGTTAATCTCTTTTCATCAAAGGATTCAATGTTAGATTCCACCATGGAAAAAAACAAAGGCAGCTTTTCTTTAATCCAATCTTTCATTTTCTTTTCTTCTTCCAGCTTGTTATCTTGCAAGGTATTTAAATAATGCGGCAAGAAATAACACATACGCTGCAACCCTTTAAAATACGAAGAAAGATCACTTCTTTCTCCTAACAGCATCACTCTCTGCATGCGCACTTGCGTAATACGAATATTTTTCTCCTCAAAAAGCCATCTCCACAGCGAAAAGGGTATTTCTTGATTATGTATTATCGCCACCACCTCACCTAAAATTCTCGGGGCCGACTTTTCAAATAATAATGAAAACAAGTGATATTCAACCGAATTGACTTCAAGATGGTTATATTGCACCGCTAACAAACCCACCCAAGTCGTCAGTGGATATAGATTTTTCGCGTCGGGAATATTTAAAGAGGCGCGATGCTTAAGAAATAATTTCACAATCGCCAATTTCGACTTAGCAGAAATATTAATGCTTTTTAATGTGGCATGAATAACCGTATCGCCATAAATATCTTTCACATCAGGATTAGCACCCTGCGATAACAACAACCGATACCATGACATTAAAACAGGGAAAGCTTTATCGTAACCAAAACATCCATGATTAAACACGCTGAAAAACACTTGGCTCAACGCGCAAGGCTGTTTCTCATGCTCAACATATTGATTCGTCGCATTCGCGCTGACACCTTGCCCCAAAAAATATTTTGCAAGCGCGAGATCATTCATTCTCACCGCTTGCAAAACAATTAAATTATCTTTCACTGAATTGGGTGACAGTTTTGCCCCTTGTTTTATTAAAAAATAAAATAATTTCACACAGTTTTGATTGTTTCCCATAATGGTTAACAGCATCGTTACTTTACTCTCTAATACTGTTTTACCTGCTAATTCAGCATTTAAATCCACCCCTGCATTGATTAAGCATTGTGTAGCAGACATTCTCTCTTGCAGTTGAGATTCATCATCCTCTCGTCTTAAACACAAGACTTCATCCAAGATAACCGCGCCTATTTTCTGTTTCAGATCAACCAGAAAAATCCATTGATTAACCCTCTCTAATAATGTCTTTGTTGGCACAGAGGGGGTATTTGAATAACCTGAACTCGACAATAATCTACGAAAGCTTTCAATATCACGGCCATCTAGTCCTCTACTGATTAAAAATCTCAATATCTCATCTGAATAAACCGCCTCCATATCACTATTTCTTTTTTCATCCGCATCACGAAATTGGCGTAACACATGGAATAGCAACCCTGCAATTTGGAAATTTTTTTCAACCTTACTTAAAACTGCAGCCAACCCTTTTCTTATTATCTGATCACACACATTCACATACAGTAAAACCGTTTGTAAAAAATACGCCTGGTGGTAACCAGCAGCCAGCTCAAGCGCGTTCATAGAACGTCTGCCTTTTTTTATTAACAAATTTTGTGCGTTTTTATTTCTTATAAGATGTAAGGCATAGCTTATATAACCTACACTGGCTGCCAACATCATCGGCGTAAAAACAAACTCCCGAATGGTGGGTTCTTTAGCACGTTGAGATTCAATTTCTTTGAGTGGTTGCCAAAGCAATATCGCCCAGTCAGCCCGATACAACATCAAATAAGGATTGTCTTGAAAAAACTCCTCTTTTTGAATAATCGCCTCATAAAGTGTGTTTTTTTCTGAGATCGACAAAGTATTTATATTTTTAATCAATACGTCATCTACTGCTCCCAACCGGGCCGCCCAGTTGTCTTTCCTCATTTCCATCAACGCGCTTAGAATAATTTCAGGGCTTGATTGTATT
>OBEQ010398119.1_pt1 | contig 15797 bp, 12 predicted proteins | sample 1670901 | NCBI WGS metagenome assembly OBEQ01 (sample SAMEA104232315, study PRJEB22302) | groundwater metagenome | biome: forest; feature: aquifer; material: groundwater | place: USA | collected 2011-08-07 | depth 5.4 m | reverse complement strand
TCGCGCCGCCGTGCGCCGGGCCCCAGAGCGAGGCGATACCGGCCGCCACGCAGGCAAACGGGTTGGCACCGCTGGAGGCGGCGAGACGCACCGTCGAGGTCGAGGCATTCTGTTCGTGGTCGGCGTGCAGAATAAGAATGATGTCGAACGCGCGCGCCAGCACCGGGTCGACGACGTACTCCTCGCTCGGTTTGCCGAACATCATCTGGGCGAAGTTCGACGAGTAATCGAGGCTGTTCTTCGGGTAGCGCTGCGGGCGACCGACGGAGTACGTGTAGCTCGCTGCGGCAATCATCGGCATCTTGGCCACCAGGCGGTACGCCGCGCGCAGGCGGTCTTCCGGCTTCTGGATGTCCATGACGTCGTGATAGAACGCCGACAGCGCGCCGACCACGCCCACCATAACGGCCATCGGGTGCGCGTCGCGCCGGAAGCCGCGGTAGAACGACATCACTTGTTCGTGCAGCAGGTTGTAGCGACGCAACTGCTCGTTGAAATCCTGAAACTGCGCCGGCGTCGGCAGCTCGCCGTGCATCAACAGGTAAGCCACTTCTTCGAAGCAGCTGTGCTCGGCAAGCTCCTCGATCGGGTACCCGCGGTACATCAACACGCCATTGTCACCGTCCACAAAGGTGATGGCGCTCTTGCACGAGGCGGTCGAGCGGAAACCCGGATCGAAGGCGAGCAAACCGTGCTTGGCGTAAAGGTTCTGAATATCGACCGCGCTGGGGCCCAATATCCCGTCCATAACGGGCAGGTTGTTGTCCTTGCGTTCATCGGTTACTACCGCATCGACGTACTTGGTCATTTGTGCCCCGGCATCTGATAAAAGGTTTACGCGTGAGACGAGGTCTTCACTATTACGGTTACCTATCCTCGACCGGGTATGGATAGGTCCACACCCGCAATGGTCGCGAATCTTATGGCCGGCTCTACCCGGACGCAACCGAAAAAATCGGCAGTTCTTAAGCTGCTACGCCCTCTCCCCCGGCCACTTCATCATAAACGCGGGGGCCGGTCGGACGCGGCACATTGTGCCAATGCAAACCATTGAAGGCGGCAATGTTGCGTTGTCTCAATACACTGAAACGGCAATGAATTTTTCCTACGGGCGCTGATACACCCAGTCGATTACCGCATCCTGAAACGCATCGGCCACCGCGGTGTCGGCCTGCGGATGATTGTGCAGCACCACGACTACCACGCGCCGACCGAGCCGATCCAGCACGTAACCGGCGATGGTGTGCACATCGTTGATGCTGCCGGTCTTGAGATGTACCCGACCGGCCAATGACGCCGAACCGAGCCGGTAACGCAGGGTGCCGTCGAGTCCCGATAACGGTAGCGATGAAATGAACTCCGGCATCGCCGGACTTCCATAGCCGACCAATAACAGCTCGCCGAGATGGCGCGCGGAAATCACTTCACGGCGCGACAGGCCGGTGCCGTTTTCGAGAACCAGTTCCGGGAACTCGAGCGAGCGTTTCTTCATCCACGCCCGCACCGCGGCAATGCCTTTCTGCGCCGTGCCCGGCGGTCCGGCCTGTTGCGCGCCCAGCGTGAGGAGCAATTGGCGCGTCATGACATTATTGCTGTACTTGTTGACCGAGCGAATCACATCGGCCAGCGGTGGCGAGGAGATGGTGGCCAGCAGTCGCGCGTTGTCCGGCACCGGCGCTTCGCGTACACCGCCGCCGAACTGCCCGCCCATTTCCGTCCACACCGTTTTGAAGACGCCGTGGATATACGGCAGCCGTTCGGACACCACGCGGAACATGTCGCGCTCACCGCAGGCGGCCTCGTAATTGCCGCTGAACACCATGAATTGCTGGCCGGCCTTCTCGACGTTGCGCATGCCGACCTTGCCCGACCACCAGCCGCGACAGCCCTCGCGCGTCAGACGCATGTTGTTCTCGATCTGAAGTTGCGCCGGCCACGGTTCGGCGTAGATGCGCAGGCGGTTGGCGGTCAAATCGGGAACGAAGCGGAAGTTGACCGCCTGGAAATTCACCAGCAGCGCCGAGGGCAACACGTTGTAGGCACGATTGGCGCGGCCGTCAAATTCGCCCGCGTCGTCCGCCTCGGGTGCGAAATAGGTCTGGTCGAGAATCAGATCGCCGCTGATGCTGGTAATGCCTTCCTGGCGCAACATACGCAGCAAACGCCAGAAGTGCTCGATGACAAGATACGGATCGCCGTAACCCTTTATATAGAGATCGCCGTCGAGCCGTCCGTCATGCACAGGGCCGGTTGCCCACACTTCCGTCTTCCATTGATACGCGGGCGTGAGCTCTTCCAGCGCCGCGAGCGTCGTCAAGATTTTCATCACCGACGCCGGATGGCGCGGTTCGTCGGGTGCCAACGCCAGCAACGGTGTCGGCGAACCGGTTTCGTGCACGTAAATGCTCAGGCCCGTGGTCGTGAGGCCATACCGCTGCAACGCGCGCATCAGCGGCTCAGGAAGCACCGGCGGCGCGGCGCTTGCCTGCGCACACCACCACATCACCACTATCCATAACATGCGCCGCATAGGCATCCCGTCAGTGACTCAACCGAACATCGTGATAACGGCGCGCAGTAGAAAACACGCGGCGCCCGCTTGCAAGCCTTTCAAATGAACTGGCGATAAACGGTGCGGGTAACATAAAGAAATAGGCGGGACAAGCATACCGACGTTTTCGTTTTCCGATACAATCCTCGCCACGTAGAGGTCATCCTCCACCCCTTAACGACGACGACACAATAATTATTATTAAGGTGGATTTAAACCCGCATCAGAAGGCCGCAATTCATTACGTCAACGGCCTGCTCCTCGTGCTCGCCGGAGCCGGCAGCGGCAAGACTTCCGTTATCACCCGCAAGATCGCCGCACTGGTGCGTGAATACGGCATCGCAGCAAAGGCTATCGTCGCCGTCACCTTCACCAACAAGGCCGCGCGCGAGATGAAATCGCGGGTCACCGACCTGCTGGCAGCCGACGTCGTACGCGACCTCACCATATCGACATTTCATGCCCTGGGCCTGCGCATCTTGAAGAGCCGCCTGAAAGAGGCAGGCTACCGCCCGGGCTTTTCGATTTACGATGCCGAAGACAGCCGCTCGCTGCTGATCAAACTGCTGCATGGAACCGAAGGCGATATCCGCACCATCGCCCAGCCGGTGCAGTGGCAGATCTCGCGCTGGAAAAACGACTTCCTCGCGCCGGGGCAGGTGACGGTCGATGAGACCAACCCCATCAGTGTCCTCGCGGCCAAAGTGTTCCCTGAATACGACCACCACCTGCGCGTCTACAATGCGCTCGACTTTGACGACCTGATCGTCAAACCGGCGCAGCTCCTGCGCGACAATCCGGAAGTATTAAAGGAATGGCGCGCGCGCGTGCGCTACCTCATGGTCGACGAATATCAGGACACGAACCGTTGTCAGTACGAATTCGTCAAATTGCTGGTCGGCAGAAAGACCTCGTTTACCGTAGTCGGCGACGACGACCAGTCGATCTACGGCTGGCGCGGTGCACGTCCGGACAATCTCGCGACCCTTAAAGTGGATTTTCCAGAACTGCGTGTCATCAAGCTGGAGCAGAACTACCGCTCCTGCGGCCGCATTCTGAAGGCGGCGAATGCGGTCATCGCCAACAACCCGCACGTCTTCGACAAGGCGCTGTGGAGCCAGCGTGACTACGGCGAAACGATTCGGGTGCTCAAGGGCCGCAGCGAGGAACACGAAGCCGAACGTGTGATCTCGGAACTGCTGTACCACAAGTTCAAGCACAATGCGGATTTCCGCGATTACGCCATTCTGTTTCGCGAGAACATGCAGTCGCGCGTGTTTGAGCGCGTACTGCGCGAACGGCGCATCCCCTACTACCTCTCGGGCGGCTCGTCGTTCTTCGACAAGACCGAGGTCAAGGACATCATGGCGTACCTGCGCGTGCTGGCGAACCCGGACGACGACAGCGCGTTTCTCCGAGTGGTGAATACACCTCGGCGCGAGATCGGCACGGCGACACTCGAAACGCTCGCCAGCTACGCCACCCAGACCGGCAAAGGGCTGCTTGCGGCCTCGCAGGATATCGGCCTTGCCAGCCGGCTGACCTCGCGTCAGATCACCAACCTGCGCGCCTTTACGCAGTGGCTCACCGACCTGGTGGAAGAAGCCGAAACCGCCGATCCGGCAATTCTCGCGCGCGAGCTGGTCAAGACGCTGCGCTACGAAGACTGGCTGCGCGATACCTGCAATGACAAGCGCATCGCCGAGCGCAAAATGGAAAATGTCACCGAATTGACCGACTGGATCGCGCGCCTGGCGCGTCAGGAAGGCGAAGGCACGGTGCTCGCCGAAATCGTGGCCAAGCTGTCCCTGGTCGGCATGCTAGAAAAGGAAGGCGAAGAAATTTCTGGCGATCAGGTCTCACTCATGACGCTGCACGCCGCCAAAGGGCTCGAGTTCCCGCACGTGTTCGTGATCGGCATGGAAGACGGGTTGCTGCCGCATCATCAAAGCATCGCCGATGACTGCATCGAAGAAGAGCGGCGGCTCGCTTACGTCGGCATTACGCGCGCGCAGAATTCACTCACGTTTTCATACGCCACGCATCGTCGTCGCGGCGGCGAAGTCGTTGAATGTATACCGAGCCGTTTTCTCCACGAGATTCCGGCGTCTGAAATACAGTGGGAAGACGGCTCGCCCACGAGCGATCCACAGGCGACACTTGGACGCGCGGAATCCACGCTCGCGGGATTGCGCGCAATGCTGAGCGATACGTCGTCTGCAACTTGACATCAGGTAAACCACTGATAGAGCGGTACGCCGCGGTAGCCACTCACCCCGCAATCAGCTATTCTCCGTCTGTGTTTGGGGGTTGCACTTAACCACAGGGAAATCAGCATTGCGCACGGGCCTCGTGTTTCGGCCCACGGCGTAGAGAGTGTTGCAGCATGACCATCGCACGAGCCCGCCGCCAGCTTCCGGAAGAATTCCAACGGCTCAGTCTGACGCCGGGGGATTTCCATACCTTTTATTACACCTTCATGGGTCTGCGCTTTCCGCTGGACGTCGCAGAGGTGCTGGACCTGCGTTATCTCGTGAACCATTCGGTTGACGACTTTATCGAACCACCGCTCACGCCCGACCATCGGCAGTTCCGCGAATCGCTCGAAAAAGCACTCGACTCCTTCGGCGTCGAAAACGCACGCCACCGCGAGCGCATGCTGAAGACGCTGGCGATGTTGCGCGAACTCCATTTGGCCCATGTGCTGGCCTCGCGCAATTCCGAGGAACGCCTGCATATGGCCATGGCAGACAACCGCGTCACCCGCCGCCGCGCCGTGCGCTTCGGCCTGTTTTATGTGTCGATGGCCGCGTTGAGCATCGTCGGCTGGTTCACCGTGCCAGACTACGCGTGGCTGGTAAAAGTGCTTTCATTACTTTGCGCATTCCAGTCATGGCGCTACTTCCGCGCCATCCCACGCCTAGACGGCCAGGCCCAAGTACTGCGCCAGCAGTTAAACGAAATCCTGCGCGAGCGCGTAAACGCGCTCAACTGGAAAACACTCATCCATAAATTAGCGCTGGTGCTCGGCTTCAAGCAGATCGACGGGATTGAGGTATTCCGAATGGATTCGGATCATCATGATCCGGGGCCATTTCACTAGTCGTTCTCCGATGTTCCTTTTTCCTCAACCACCTGCGGTCTTGTCGCGCTAACGCGCGCCAGTCGAGCAACTTAAGGTCCTAAGGTGCGGCGCGCGAGCCGCAAGTAAGACCTAACACACAACGATCGCGCCGGAGGCGCGCTCCACAAACACCTTAACCTCTCGGATGATGCTTCGCATGCAACTGCTTCAGCCGCACCTGCGCCACATGCGTATAAATCTGCGTTGTCGAAAGATCCGAATGCCCCAACAACATCTGCACCACCCGTAAATCCGCCCCGTGATTCAGCAAATGTGTCGCAAACGCATGCCGCAGCGTATGCGGAGATAATTTTTTGGCATCGATCTTCGCGACGCGCGCCCAACGCTTGATGCAGTACCAGAAGGCCTGGCGCGTCATACCCGTCCCGCGCGCCGTCGTAAACACCGCGTCGGTCACCTGACGTTTCACAAGTTCCGGCCGCGCTTCCTTGAGATAGTGCTGCAGCCAGCGAATCGCCTCTTCGCCCAACGGTACCAGCCGTTCCTTGTTGCCTTTGCCGACCACGCGCACGACGCCCTGACCGAGACTCAACTGCGCCAGCTTCAGTCCAATCAACTCCGAAACGCGCAACCCAGTGGCGTAAAGCAGCTCGAACATCGCCCGATCGCGCAAACCGAGCGCGGTGGCGGTAAGTGGTGCGCGCATTAACTTATCGACCTGCTCTTCTGTGAGCGTCTTCGGCAAGGCGCGGCCAAGCTTGGGCGAGTCCAGCAATGCCGTGGGGTCGTTCTTTATCAATGCCTCACGCAGCGCAAAACGATAAAAGCGTTTGAGACTGGAGAGCAGCCGCGCGCTGGTGCGCGGTTTGACATGGGCAGCGACGCGTACGCCGAGATACTCCTGAATATGTTCCGCCGTCGCGGCGAACAGCCTGCGGCGGCGAGTCGCCAGCCAGCGAGCGAATGCCTCCAGGTCGCTGCGGTAGGCTTCGAGCGTGTTGGCGCTCAAGCCCTCTTCCAGCAGCAGCGCATCCACAAAGCGCTCGACCCCGGCTTTATCCGTCTCGTTCATGGGCGAGCAACCAGCGTTTGAGGAGCAGGGCCTGACCGGCGCGCTTGCCCATGAATCCGCCATCGCCGGTCGCCGAGACCACGCGATGACATGGCACCACGATTGGTATCGGATTGGCACGACACGCGTTTCCGACGGCGCGGGCACTGGTTTCGAGTCGGCGCGCCAAGGCGCCATAACTCGTTACCTTTCCAGATGGAATCCGCCGCAAGGCACTCCAGACGCGCTGCTGAAATGCGGTTCCATCGACGCTGAGTTTTAAATCAAACCGAGTCCGGGGATTTTTCAGATACGCCTGCAGCTGCACACACGCTCGTCGCGCAGCGGCGGTCTTGGGGGAAATCAGCGGCGAGGATTTCGAGAGAAAGCCGATGTCGACAATCGCCTCATCACGCAGCAAGACGCCGATGCGTCCGAACGGCGCGTCGATCACTGCATCGTAATGGTCAATGTCGCGAGCCATGCAATTGCACCGACGCCTGTAGGTGGCCGAAGCTTAGCCAATACAATTGGCGCGCGCAAAAAGAAACGGCCGGTTCTTTCGAACCGGCCGTTTCGGATACCGCATCAGCGTAAAACCGCTTACGAGACCTTCTCGCGCACGCGCGCGGCCTTGCCGGCGAGATCACGCAGGTAGTAAAGCTTCGAGCGACGCACGTCGCCCTTGCGCTTCACTTCGATCTTCGCCACCGCGGGGCTGTGCAGCGGGAACACGCGCTCCACACCTTCGCCGTAGGAAATCTTGCGCACGGTGAACGAAGAGTTGTAACCGCGGTTACGCTTCGCGATCACCATGCCCTCGAACGCCTGCAAACGCTCGCGCTCGCCTTCCTGCACCTTCACATGCACGATGACGGTGTCGCCCGGACCAAATTCCGGAACTTCTTTGCCACTCGCCAGGCGCCCTTCAAGTTCGTTCAATTGCTTGCTCATCGTTTTACTCCTGACTCTCTTTCATACTCCCGCAGGAATTCTTCCAGCAGTCGTTTCTGTTCCGCCGTCAGCTCGAGCTGCGCCAATAATTCCGGCCGTCGCAACCACGTACGCCCCACTTGCTGCTTGAGCCGCCAGCGGCGGATCTTTTCGTGATCACCGGAGAGCAACACCTCCGGTACCTTGCGCCCGGCATACTCTTCCGGACGCGTGTAATGCGAACAATCGAGCAGGCCCGCCACGAACGAATCCTGCTCCGCCGAATCTTCATCACCGAGCGCACCCGGCAGCTGCCGCGCGACGGCGTCGATCAACACCATCGCCGCCAGTTCGCCGCCCGAGAGCACGTAGTCGCCGAGCGACCACTCTTCATCCACTTCGGCTTCGAGCAAACGCTCGTCTACGCCTTCGTAACGGCCGCACAGCAATATCATCCCCGGCCGTGCCGTCAACTCCACCACGCCTGCGTGATCGAGTCTGCGGCCCTGCGGCGAGAGGTAAATCACTTTCGCATCAGGAATTATCTTATCCTGCGCCTCACGCACCGCGCGTATCGTTCGCGCCAGCGGCTCGGGCTGCATGACCATCCCCGGCCCACCGCCGTAAGGACGCTCGTCCACCCGGCGATAACTGTTCTCAGCGTACTCGCGCGGGTTCCATACCCGCAGCGTCAAAATCTCTTTGCGTATCGCCCGGCCGGTAATGCCGTCGCCGGTGATCGCCTCGAACATCTGAGGAAAGATGCTGACAACATCAATCCTCATGCTCACTTGTCACCTCACTGACTCATGCTGACCTGGCGCCGACCTTTTGGGCCTCAAAAATCTTTGTCCCAGTCCACCCGGATGACCCCGCGTTTGAGATCGACCTCGTGTACAACGTGCTTGGTGTAGGGCACCAAACGCTCCCGATCACCACGCACCACCATCACATCATTCGCGCCGCCGGTCTCGAACAGGTTACTTATGGTTCCGAGCTCCACGCCTTCGAGCGTCACGACCTTCAATCCTTCCAAATCTGCCCAGTAATATTCCCCGCGCTTGAGCTTGGGTAATTCCGAGCGCCCTATCGCGATCTCGACACCCACCAATGCAGCGGCGGCGTCACGATCGTCTACCCCCTTAAGCCGGGCGACTACACCCGCCCTCTGCATCCGCCCTTCCGCGACTTCAATTTCGCGCCAACCGTCGGCGTCTTTCCCCGAAGCAAACTTTAAATACCAGGAGCGGTGCTTGAGGATGGCATCGCGCGGGCGCGTGTACGAATAAATCTTGACCCAACCTTTAATGCCGAACAGACCGTCGATACGGCCCATCAACACAACTTCGTCAGCCGTGGGGCCGGACATGCTAGGCCCCTCGTCCGCCCTAGGCAGTCACTGGAGCCGCAGCAACGCCCTTGAGCAACGCGGCAACGCGTTCAGTCGGCTGCGCGCCTTTGCTCAACCAGTACTCAACACGCTCTTTGTTCACGCGCAGTTTTTCTTCCTTCGCGGTCGCGAGCGGATTGTAGAAACCCACGTGCTCGATGAATTTGCCGTTGGTAGCGCGACGGCGATCGGCGACGATGAGTTTATAGAACGGCCGCTTCTTGGCACCGCCACGGGCGAGACGAATCGTAACCATTTGTTTCCCTATCCGAGGTCTTGAAGACTGGAGGTCTTAAAAACGACGCTGTTAAGTAAGAACAAGTTGGACCCCACGGGGTCCGTTCAGAAAGCGCGGCATTTTACCGTCGCTGGACGCTGAAGGAAAGGCTAATTTAAGGAAAAATTAGGGTAAATCCGGCACCTCAGCGGCCTATCGCCGGAGTCCGCTACAAGGTCATTCGAGAAATAGCGGTCTTATTGAGGCGCCAAGCTGCCCTACCCGCCCCAAAAGCCTACTGTTTGGGGGCCGGTGTATCGTCCTCGAACAACGCGGGGTCAGGCTCCCCCGCCGGTGGGTTACCGTCGTGGATCAGGTTGCGGCGGCGCTGAAAATAGGCCTCACGAACAAAGACATATGGGTCTTCGCCGGCGGCCTGCTCGAGAATGTCGCCGGCATCGAGCAGCTGCGAGCGTCGGTTGATGAACTCCAATAACAATAACTTGTCGCGCGTGCTGTGCTCTTCCATAAAGCTGGTCGGGTAAAGCGCCCAGTCGGGGACTAAACCGACCGTATCGCGCGCGGTGCTGGGCCCCAGGAACGGCAGAACCATGTACGGACCGTCCCCCACCCCCCAAACGGCAAGCGTCTGTCCAAAATCCTCGTCGTGCTTGTCCAGCCCCATATCAGTTGCCACATCAAAGAGACCGGCAATGCCGATGGTGCTGTTCACCAGGAACCGCCCGAGATCCGACACTGCGGGCGCGAACTTGGCCTGCAGCAGGTTGTTCACCATGATGACCGGATCGTGCAGGTTACTGAAAAAATTTGAAACGCCTTTGCGAGCAAACCCCGGAACGACGTAACGATATCCTTTGGCCACCGGCTTGGCGAGATAGCGATCGAACTTATCGTTAAAGGTGTACATCGACCGGTTTAACCCTTCCCAGGGGTCGACGGAGGGTTCGGTTTTTTTCTCTCCTTTGCTGTCAGTCGCGGTTTTCTCGGTCGTCGCGAGATTGCCTTCGGTCGCGTCGGGCGTCGACACACCGGCACAACCGGTAAGCGACGCCAGCACTAACAGAACGGCAGAAGCATGAGCAAACGGACGGAGCGCGACGACTGCAGTGACAGAAGGGGAAGTCATTCTTGGTCCTTGAATGCGTGCGTGCAAGGCTAAAGAATGACTTCCCGGATGTAAAGGACGCTGCTGCGCGAAACGCGTTGCGCAACATCCGCACAACCGGCCTGACATTCTCGGCATCAAGAACGCGATAAATTGGTCGTTTGCCGCGATCAACTTGTACGACCGCCGACGGCCAGGAACGGCGCCCGGCACACCGCACCAGCCGAGTGCAACTGCGCAATCGGCGACTCGTTTTAGTGCCGAAGAATCCGCTGCTGCTGTTACAATGGCACAAATTTCAGGGCTATTTCTTCTGGCACGAGGGTTGCTTTTAACCCCAGCGATTTGATCGACGCGCACATGAATTTAACAACCAAAACCACCTGCCCTTATTGTGGCGTCGGCTGCGGCGTTGTGGCTGAACGGCAGCCGGACGGCGGTTTCGCCGTGCGCGGGGATACCGAGCACCCGTCAAATTTCGGCCGCCTGTGCTCCAAGGGCGCGGCACTTGGCCAGACACTCGATCTCGACGATCGCCTGTTGTATCCGCAAATCAACGGCGAGCGCGTAGCGTGGGACCGTGCCCTCGACGCGGTGGCGCAAGGCTTCGCTCAGACGATCCGCGAACACGGACCGGGCAGCGTCGCCCTGTACGTCTCCGGGCAATTGCTGACCGAGGACTATTACGTTGCCAACAAGCTCGTAAAGGGCTTCATCGGCACCTCCAATATCGACACCAATTCACGCCTGTGCATGTCATCGAGCGTGGCCGGCCATAAGCGCGCCTTCGGCACCGACACGGTGCCGTGCAACTACCGCGATCTCGAAGTCAGCGATTTGATTATCCTGGTTGGCTCGAACACGGCTTGGTGTCATCCGGTGCTCTACCAGCGCATTCAGGCCGCGCGCCGCGACAATCCGAAATTGCGCGTGGTCGTTGTCGACCCCAAACGCACCGAGACTTGCGAAGAAGCAGAGCTGCATCTGGCGATCGCGCCGGGCACCGATACCTGGCTGTTCAACGGTCTGCTCGTATGGCTGCATGACCAAGGCTTGGCCGACACCACCTACATCAGCGAACACACACAAGGATTCGAGGCCGCGCTCGCCGCCGCGCGTGCAAGCGGCGCGACGCCCGACGCCGTCGCGAAGATCTGCGGCATTGCTGAAGCCGACGTGCTGACCCTGTTCCGCTGGTTCGCAGAAACCGAGAAAGTCATCACCGTGTACTCGCAGGGCGTGAATCAATCCTCGGCGGGCACCGACAAAGTGAACAGCATCATCAACTGTCATCTGCTCACGCATCGCATCGGCCGTCCCGGCATGGGCCCGTTTTCCTTTACGGGTCAGCCGAATGCCATGGGCGGCCGCGAAGTCGGCGGGCTGGCCAACATGCTCGCCGCGCACATGGATTTCGCGCCAGCCGACGTGGCGCGCGTTCAACGTTTCTGGAATTCACCCGTCATCGCCGGTGCGCCCGGGCTCAAGGCGGTCGACATGTTCCGCGCCGTCGAAGAAGGCAAGATCAAGGCAATCTGGATCATGGCCACCAATCCGGTGGTGAGCTTGCCGGAAACGGATCGCGTGCGCACCGGGCTCGCCAAGTGTCCGCTCGTGGTCGTGTCCGATTGTATCGGCATCACCGACACCGCCAAGTACGCACACATTCTTCTGCCCGCTGCAGCATGGGGTGAAAAGAACGGCACCGTGACAAATTCCGAGCGCCGCATTTCGCGTCAGCGACCGTTCCTTCCCACGCCCGGCGAAGCCCAACCGGACTGGTGGATCATGACGCAGGTCGCGCGCCGCATGGGTTTCGCCGACGCGTTTCCATATGAGTCGGCGCATGAGGTATTTCTCGAACACGCCAGGCTCTCGGGTTACGAGAACGACGGTCAGCGCGACTTCGACATCAGCGGACTCGCGGAGATCGACGCCTCCGGCTATGACGGACTTATTCCCGTGCAATGGCCGGTCACGCGCAAGCGCCCGCACGGCACCGAGCGCATGTTTACCGATGGGCGCTTTTTTACCGACACCGGCCGCGCGCGCTTCCTGCCGATCACGCCGCGTCTTCCGGTTAACGCACTGACGCCAGACTATCCGCTGGTGCTGAACACCGGTCGCGTGCGCGATCACTGGCACACCATGACACGCACGGCCAAGGCGCCGCGACTGAACGCGCACACGCCGGAACCGTACGTCGAAATGCATGCCGATGACGCCCAGCGTCTCGGGCTCGCCAACGGCACCCTCGCGCGCCTCGAGAGCGCCTACGGCGCCATGCTCGCGCGCGTGGAGTACTCCACCAACGCGCGGCCGGGAAGCGTGTTCGTGCCGATCCACTGGAACGATCAGTTCGCACGCCTCGCGTGCGTGGGGGCACTCGTGAATGCCGTCACCGATCCGTTTTCCGGGCAACCTGAACTCAAGCACACGCCGGTGCGCGTCAAGCCGTACGATCCGCGCTGGCACGGCTTCGTGCTCTCGCGCCGGCAACTAACAATTGCGGATGCAACTTACTGCGTATCGATCAAGGGCGACAAGTTCTGGCGCTACGAGCTAGCCGGCGAAACGCCTGCCGCCGACTGGAAGGGCTGGGCGCGCGAACTGCTGTGCGCGCCGCAAGTCGACGGCCGCGCCGAGTGGCTCGACTATCTCGATGCCGGCCACGGCCGTTACCACGGCGTGCGGCTATTTACACGCGACGGCATCACCACGCTCGAGAGCTGCGTGTTCATCGCGCCGACTGCCGAACTGCCGCCGCGCTCCTGGCTCGCGGGGCTGATTGTGAAACCGCAGGTCTCGGCCGAAGAGCGCATGAGCCTGCTCGCCGGCGCTGCACCGCGCGGTCAAGTCGAGAGCGGTCCGGCGGTGTGCGCCTGTTTCGGCGTGGACGCCAACACAATTCGTCGCGCCATCGCTACCCACGACCTCTCCAGCGTTGAGGCGATTGGACAATCCTGCCAGGCCGGCACAAACTGCGGTTCCTGCAAACCAGCACTCAAGGTGCTGCTCGAGGAAGTTCGGGCAGCACGCGACGCTGCCTGACGTTCTTTCCTTCTTTATCTCGAAGCACCTAGCATCCCCGGCGTGACGCCCGGGCTCCGGTAGTTCAGGCTCGTCCATCCCTGTCCGGACGCTCGCGACTAAGCCGCCTTACCCCCGGATTCAGCCTGCCATCTGCCCACACGGGCGTCCATGCATTGGCTGCTATTATAATTCAGGCAGTTTAAACGCCTGAAACGCAATTCATGGCCCTCTATCTCGACACCGCATCTCGCAGCGCAGGCGACAAAGAAGAGTTCTGCCTCGCGCTCGTCCCGCACTCAGAACCCGAGGCGGCGCACGGGGCACTGCTCGTTGTTGCCGACGGGCTTCCGGAACGACCTTCTCCGGAGGCAGCGGCACGCGATGCGCTCAAGTCCCTCGTCGATCACTACTACGCCGCGCCTGAGAACTGGGTACTGAAACACGCGTTGCAGGAATGTTTCGCGGCCGCGAATCGAACGCTTACTGCCAATGTTGAGCCTGGCCGCGCCGCGGCACTCTCGGCGCTGGTACTGCGGCGACGACGCTGGGCGATCGCCCACGCAGGCCATACACGCGTGTGGCTCATGCGTGACAACGAAATCAAACTGCTCACGCACGACCACGTGACACCGCGCGTACTGCGAACACCCGAAGTCGATCGGGCATGTGGGCTCGCGCCGCAGATCGAAATTGATTTCCTCTCAGGCGAAATCATCGCGGGCGACGTGTTCGTGCTGACGAATCACGCGGCGCACAACGCAATTAGCGCCGCAGAGATCCTGGCCTGCGTGCTGGCCGACGCCCCCGCGTCACAGATCGCTTCCATGGTAGTAGCGAAAGCCGCCAAGCCCGGCTCGGACGGAAATGCCAGCGCCTGTGTGGTGCGCATCGAACAGGTTCCTGACGAAACACGCGAGGACCTGGAAGAAGACGTCGCCGCGTTGCCAGCCATTGCACCACCGGCCGTGGGCGACGTTGTGGATGGCTTTCGGGTCGAGCGGCTCATGCACAAGAGCAGCCGCTTTCGTCTCTACAAGGCGGTGGATACAGAAAGCGATGACGTCGTGGCACTGAAGTTTCCGAATCCAACCGACGCGGCTGAGCCCGGATTTGCCGAACATTTTTTGCGCGAAGAGTGGATCGGCCGGCGCGTATCGAGCGCGCATCTGGTACGCACGCTGCCGCTCAAAAAGGGGCGACGCACGGTGCTCTACTCGGTAATGATCTACCCGGCAGGCGAAAGTCTCGCCAAGCGCCTCGCGCGCAAGGGGCCGTTGTCGCTGCGCGAAGTGGCCTTCACCGGCGGCCAGCTGCTGGAAGCCCTGGCACAACTGCATGATCAGGGCGTTATCCACAACGATGTGCGTCCACAGAACATCGTGCTGGAGGTGAAGAGCAAAAACCTGATGCTGCTCGGCCTGGGCAGCAGCCACGTCACGCATACCAATGCTTCAGAAAATGACGCCGGCTCGTCGTCGCGGCGCGGAACCTTCCTTGCACCGGAACTGTTCGAACCGAACGTAGAGCCCAGTGTTCGCTCGGACATCTTTGCCGCCGGCATCACGCTCTATCGCATGCTCACCGGCTCCTATCCCTACGGCAAGATGACCGGTGGCGCCTGGACACCGCATGGAGAATATGTGTCGGCCTTGCATTACCGGGCCGATATTCCCGAACGCCTCGACGCCGTGCTGGAGCAAGCGTGCGCACTGGAACCAGAGCAACGTTTCGAAAGTGCCCAGGAATTCTCGGAAGCGCTCGAGGCGAGCATGACGCAAACTGCCTCCGACACGCCGGCATCGACCGCCTCGGTTACCCCACGATGGCGCTGGGAACCAATCGCTATTGCGGTACTTGTCCTGCTGCTATTCATCTATCTGGTTTTTGTGCTGAAGAAATAAAATAAGGGGCTTGCGCCCCTTATTTAATCGTTACGTTGTTGCTCAGCAGACGCTTAGTGCGCAGTTTGCTCCTGCAGTGCCTTGATCGACAGGCGGATACGGCCCTGCTTGTCCACTTCCAGCACTTTCACACGTACCGGATCGCCTTCCTTAAGCTTGTCGGCGACATTCTCAACGCGCTCGTGAGAGATCTGTGAGATATGCACGAGGCCGTCTTTGCCCGGGAGAATGTTCACGAAGGCGCCAAAATCCATCAGCTTGACGACCTTGCCTTCGTAAATCATGCCTTCCATGACGTCGGCGGTAATCTGCTCGATGCGGCGTTTGGCTTCCTGCGCCGCGGCGGCATCGGCCGAGAAGATCTTGATCGAACCATCGTCTTCGATATCGATCTCGCACTTGGTCTCGTCGCAGATGCCGCGAATGGTCGCGCCGCCCTTGCCGATGACTTCACGAATCTTGTCCGGATGAATCTTGACGATCACGATGCGCGGCGCGTATTCGGAGAGC
>OBEQ011883550.1_pt1 | contig 15798 bp, 13 predicted proteins | sample 1670901 | NCBI WGS metagenome assembly OBEQ01 (sample SAMEA104232315, study PRJEB22302) | groundwater metagenome | biome: forest; feature: aquifer; material: groundwater | place: USA | collected 2011-08-07 | depth 5.4 m | reverse complement strand
ACGATCCGCGACGGTTGCACGGCGTGACGCTCTACCGCGAGATAGAGCGCGCATTCAGTGAAGGAGACCGAGTGCAGTTCACAGCGCCGAATCGGGAACAACACATCGCCAACCGCGAACTAGGCACAATCGAAAAGATCGACGACAGCGGCAACCTGCAAGTACGCCTCGATTCAGGCCGGACCGTCGGATTCAATGTCAAAGATAACCCGCATCTCGATTACGGCTATGCAGTGACGAGCCACAGCAGCCAGGGACAAACCGCCGACCGCGTACTCATCCACGTGGACACGGAGCAGGCAGGAGAAAATCTCGTGAATCGCAGGTTGGCGTATGTGGCGGTATCGCGCGGACGCTATGATGCCCAGGTCTACACAAACGACAAAGGCCAGCTTGCCGAGCAACTCGCGCGCGACGTGTCGCACCGATCCGCAATCGAACCGAGCCGTGAACCCGTATCCCCGGCGCACGAGATCGGGCCGTCATCCGCACGAAGCCAGGCGCACGAGCATATGCAGGCAGAAAGCCACAGCATCAGCAGATAACGGTGTATAATCACTTCATGGCTAAGGACGTGATTCACATTTCCGAGGCGGAAGCGGCGAGCGACTTTGCTGCGCTGATGGCACGCGTGCGGGCGGGCGCGAAGGTCATCATCGAGAATGGCGCGCGGCCCGTGGCGGTCCTTCATGCCGCCGAGCCGGAGCGCCGCAGCATCTCCGAATGCATCGCGTTGGCCAAAGCACACGAAGAAGAAACCGGCAAAGCCCCGGTCCTCGATCCAGACTTCGCAAAAGACGTAGAAGAAATTGTCAGCCACCGCAAGCCGTGGAACCCGCCAGCGTGGGAATAGTCCTCGACTCAAGCGTCATTATCGCTGCCGAACGCAGAGGCCTTACCGTTCGGGAAATTCTAGAACAAGTGAAGGCGGTTCAGGGCGAGATCGAAATCGGGTTGTCCGTGGTGACCATCGCCGAGCTGGTGCATGGAGCCTATCGCACCAAAACCCAGGCGCAGCAGCAGCGACGGCTGGAATTCATCGAGCGGCTATCGAGCGACGTGCCGGTGCATCCGGTGACGCTGGAAATTGCGCGACTGGCCGGGCGCATCGAAGGCCAGCAGGAAGCGATGGGCATCCAGTTTGCGTTCGAGGATTTGTTGATTGGCGCGACGGCGCTCCATCTCGGCTATGCCATCGCAACATTGAACGTTGGCGACTTCCAGAAAATTCCCGGCCTTTCGGTAGCCCAGGTCTAGCATTCAATCCCAAAGAGATTCCCTTCGCTATCGCCGCCGTCGAGGGTCACGCCTGCTGCGCGGCTCCCTGTGGTCGCCCTTGACTGCGGCTTCGCTGCGGGAATTACCGGGGTATGAGTGGCAATGGCCGTCTCTGCGCCCCGCGAATGCGCCGGACTGGTTAAATCGACAGCAACGCCTTTCCAGGGCTCCTGTTGATTGTTCCTACCAGCTGCGGTAGTTTCTCGCCAGCTCGAGATCGGGGAGGTTGTCATGACTGATGTCCCGTGCAGATGCACAGATGCGGCTTGTGGTCATCCTAACGACGAGCAATGCGGCAAGCCGATTACTGTCAGACTGAAGGCATCCCTTATGTTGGAAGCTGAAAAATTCACGCCTGAGTACGGACCTTAGTTTAACCGAGCCGCGAACGATTACACTTTTCCACGAACCCAGGGAGCATACTAAGAGGGGACAGTCACCAAAGGAAACATGAAAAAAATCTTTGCAGACTTGTTTGCCAAAAGGCGAGTGCACAACCCGGACCAGAAGAGCGCAGAATCCGGTCGCGAAGCCACTTTCAAGCGGGGCGATGTCATCGGTGGCGAATACGTAATTTACAAGCTACTCGGCAAGGGGGGCTTCGGTGAGGTGTACCTGACCTACATTCCCGAATCGCGGTTAGTTTGCGCACTTAAGACAATCCGCACCGAACTTCTTGCCCAGCCTCCATCCAGAGAGGCCTTCAAGAGAGAGGCCGTGCTCTGGGTGAACCTCGAGGAGCACCCGTTTATCCTGGTTGCGCGGCATGTGTTTGAATCCTCCCGGCGGCTGTTTGTGGGCATGGACTACATAGCCCCTGACGCGAGAGGACGAGTGAGTTTGGCAGACCATCTTGCCATTGCGCGGGGTCCTTTGGATACGGATGAATGCCTCAGGTGGACGATCCAGTTTTGTTACGGAATGGAGCATGCTCTTCAACGAGGAATCAAGTGCCACCGGGATATCAAACCGACCAACATTCTGATCGCACTGGACGGCACGCTTAAAATCAGCGATTTTGGTTTAGCCCTGGCGGCGCAAGCGGCCTGGACGGAAGAACCCGGCTCGGTAGTGACGGAAAAGGATGGCGGTAGTTTCGGGTTGAGCCTTCTTCGGACAGACGGCAAAAGGGTTTGCGGGACGCCAGGCTACATCGCTCCCGAGATTTTCCTTGGCAGGCAGGCGGACGTACGAAGCGATATTTACAGCTTCGGACTCGTATTGTGGCAAATGGCGAAAGGCAGTTCCGTCCCCCCGTTCCATGTCCCCTACGAAAAGATTGCAAATGTTGAAGATTATCTGTGTGAGCTATTTGACCAGCAGATGAAGAAGCGCGTTCCGGATGTGGGGAGCCCAATGCAAGAGGTCATCGAGCGCTGCCTTTCCCCCGACGCTTCGCAACGCTACGCGAGCTTTGAGGAATTGCGAAGAGAACTTGATGCGGTCTTTCGCCGACGGACTGGGCGCGTCATTGAACTTCCGAGGAGCGCGAACCGCACAGCGGGCTTCTGGAAGAACAAAGGTGTCTCCTTGGATGAACTTGGACGCCACGAAGAGGCCATCTCCTGCTACGATAAAGCCCTTGAAATCGATCCTCAAGACGTCAACACTTGGAGTAACAAGGGGACTGCCCTTGGTGCGCTGGGTAACTACGAAGAAGCGATAGCCTGCTTCGATAAGGCCCTTGAAATCGCCCCAGACTCTTCTGTGGCCTGGGTCAACAAGGGCCAGGTTCTCAAGATGCTCAGCCGATATGAATCAGCCACAGTCTGCTTTGACAAGGCCCTCAGATGTTACGAAACGCTAATTGCCCCGTTACACGAAGCCCTCGGAGTTAATCCAGAATCTGCTCTGGCTTGGGCCAACAAAGGCGAAGCCCTCGATGCACTTAATCGTTACGATGAGGCACTCACATGCTTCGCCGAGGCCGCTCGAATCAATCCGCGACATGCTAACGCGTGGAAGGGGCAAGCCTTGGCTCTAGCCAAGCTCGGCCGACTCCAGGAAGCCAGCGGTTGCTCCGCGAAGGCCGCAGAAATCGACCCTCAATGGGAAGACGATTTGAGGCGAATGTTGGCGGCACGCGGCGACCACGACACGGCGCTTGGCTCTTTCAAACCCGATGCTACTGATTGGAATAGCAAAGGCACCGCGTTAGCACAAGCTGGCCGACATGAGGAGGCGCTCGCGTGCTTCGCCAACGCTTTGGATATCGATCGACGCTTCGGCGCTGCTTGGTACAACCGTGGCAGTGCCTTCGGCTCATTGGGACACCACGAGGAAGCCCTCACCTGCTACACCCAAGTCCTGGAGGTTGATCCGCACTTTTTTGATGCCTGGGAGCGCAAAGCCCACGCCCTCGGATCCCTCGGGCGCTACGAAGAAGCTGTCACGTGTTTCACCAAAGCCTTAGAACTGACCCCGCAAAGCATCGCCTGTTGGAACAACAAAGGTAAGGCCCTCGAAGCTCTAGGCCGACTTGATGAGGCTATCGCGTGCTTCACAAAAGCTCTGGATATTGATCCGTCCCACGGCGTCATCTGGGATAACAAAGGTGCCGCCCTTCGCGGGGTGGGTCGATATGAAGAAGCTCTTGCTTGTTCTCTCAAGGCAATCGAAGTTGAACCAAGAAACCCCTATTTTTGGAGCAACAAGGGTGCGGCATTGTTTGAAATAGGGCAACTCGAAGAGGCATTGCATTGCTACGCTACTGCCGTCGAGGTCGATCCGAAATATGCCAGCGCATGGAACAACAAAGGCATAGTTTTGGGGGCGCTCGCACGACTCGACGAGGCCCTCATGTGTTTTGATCGGGCTTTGAAAATCGATCCGAATTTCACCGCCGCTTTGGAAAACAAGCGCAAGGCCGTCGAGATCGCGCAATCTGCGCCGGAAGTAACGGACGAGGATATTCCGTTTTAACCTTCGAATCCTATGCCGCTCGTGTTCCAATACGGTTCCAATTGCTTGGAGAGCGAGATCAACAGCAAGAGTCGGCTTTGCGGCGACGCGAGGTTCATCGATATCGCGGAAACAGTCGAAGATTTCGAGCTTGCGTTCGACGTGCAGAGCACCGGCCGCGGTTGCGCCGCTTCGGATATCGTGAGAAAGCCCGGGGGTAAGGTCTGGGGCGTGCTCTACGAAGTCCCCGATTACCTTATTGACCGCAAAACCGCCAAAGCGTGTGGGCGCAAATCATTTGACGAGATCGAAGGTGAGGGCACGAACTACAAACGCGAAACGATCAAGGTGTGCTGTCCAAACAATAAGATCGTATCGGCCCTTACCTATACCGTCAAATGCCCTAGGGCTGGCTTGAGGACGAATATTGACTATGTCCGTCTCATCGTCTACGGTCTCCGCGAGCACAAGATTTCTGATGAATACATTGCCAAGGTGAAGACGATTGCCGCAGCGAACAATCCGGGCATTGCTGCGGCAGTGGAAAAATTGTAAAGGATAGTCCAAAGCCAGACAGAATGCTTTTGTCATAGGCGGTCGAAGTCTGGGTTTGCACGGTATACCGCGAATATTTCTAAGCGAAGACAAAGTAACCACCTTATCTGCGGGGGCAGGTCAATCGCAGACCAACGAATTGCCCAGAGATGAACCAACAGTGAGTTCTGAAGACTACAGCGTGTTCAGCGCGCTCCACGAAGAGACCGACAAAGGATGGGTTTGGGCTCTGCTGGAGGAAGCTGAGGGCTTTAGGTCGCGAATGACAATCAAGATCTCCCACGCAGGACGCTCGGTCTATTGCGAGTACCGAACTATCGACACTAACTTCGTGAAGCGGTATGACTGTAGTGACCACACGAAGTGCATGTACTTCAAAAACAAGGAAGAGGCGAAGCATGAGTCGGTCAACGACTTGACTTCGCTGCGCGAAGTCATTGTCATCAGCGACTGGTATCGAAAAGCATTAGGCGACTTCGGTACCACTTGGAAAACGGGCGAGCGGCAGAAACTGGCGATTAGCAAACCGCGTTGCGCTTTATGGGCGGACCTCAGGGCAGCTTGCCAGCATCCCGAACCTGGGGTACGCGTTGCGACTCGCGTCGCCATCCTAGGAACTTGGCTGGGAGTGACGGCCCTTCTCCCTGCGCTTGTGGAGATTGAATCTGTCAAATCCTATCTCCTTGCACACTGCGTACGACAACCGGAGTCGTATGCATTGGCACTCTCGTTGCTATTCGGCATCTGTTGCTTCTTTGCTGGCCGAGGGGTAAGCAGGACATAACGTCTTTGCACGGGGAGAACCAACTTCCGAACGCTGACCAGCGTCGTGCGCTGGATGCCCGAATTGAGTGTGCGATTCTTCCGGCCCGTGTACCTGGCATGTACCTCACTCTTGGGCGAATCCGCTGTTTTTGGCGTTTTTCCTGTTTAATAGAATCAATAACTTACGTATTTTCAGCGTCGCTTTTAGTTCGATCCCCACCCCCCATCTGCAAAGCATTGTTGTCCCGATGCCGCAATCTCGGGGCCAGCAAGCAACGTGGGTCAATAATCTACGCGGAATAGTTTCATCTTTGTGACTCTTTCACGAAGGACTGCACCTCAGCTCCGCGCGTCACTTAACTCTCACATGCTTTACTCCGCGCAACATAGGCCGTAGTTCGCTCCTACTGTAAAGCCCGCTTGTGCAGCTCCGCTCGGTACACCCCAACCGTGCTCGCTTCCGCGCCCCTCCGGGCTGCGCTGAAATGCGCTTCGGGGCTTGACAGCCGCGAACCACGGCCAGAACTCGCCTCCAGTAAAGCATGTTGTTTTTTATGCCCTATAAGGGCCTGAAAACAGCAAATCAAAACTGGAGCGAACCAAATGCCAAGCGTCTATGAAATCATCACCGAGAAAATCATCAAACAACTTGAATCGGGCGTGGCTCCCTGGCGCAAGCCCTGGACCTGCCAAACTCCCGCAAATCTAATCACGCAAAAAGAGTATCGCGGCCTCAATGTCTTCACTCTTGCTTCGCAGGGATTCCCGTCACGATTCTGGCTCACTTTCAATCAGGCAACGAAACTGGGCGGGAGAATTCGCAAGGGGGAGAAATCTTCTCTCGTCATCTTCTGGAACGTGGGGGCAGAACGAGAGACGACTACGCAAGACGGTGAGAAGGAGACCTCGCGGTCCTTTCTGCTCCGATATTACAGTGTGTTCAATTTGTCGCAGGCGGAAGGGATCGACATCCCCGCATCCCTTCTGCAGGAGACCCGCACCAACGACCCCATCATAACGTGCGAACAAATCGTGGCTAACATGCCGAGCCCGCCAGGCTTCGAGCAATCTGACAAGGCGTGGTACTCGCCAAACAACGACTTGGTCGGTATGCCAGCACGCGGCCTCTTTCACTCATCGGAAGAATATTACGCCACTGAATTTCACGAACTGGCCCACAGCACCGGACACCCAAAGCGCTTGCACCGGGAAAACTTCGACAGTCCGGTTTCCTTTGGTTCGGAATCCTACTCCAAGGAGGAACTCATCGCGGAGATGACCGCCGCCATGCTCTGCGGCATTGCGGGAATCGAACAAAACACTCTTGAAAACTCAGCCGCCTATCTCAACACGTGGATTGCACGGCTCAAGTCTGATTCGCGGTTGCTGGTTTCCGCCGCGTCGCAGGCCCAGAAGGCCGCCGACTTTATCCAGGGCAAAGTTGCGTCTCAGGAGGCCGCAGTCGTGGCCGCTTAGACAGGACGGTACCCGACCCTTCCCGTTTATTCGAAAAGGTTCTACAGTACGGTGGACCGTATGCCTGACCCGTTCTCGATTACCGTTTCCGTTCTAGCGCTTGCCGTTTCATCAGTAACGGCATGGTTGACACTCTTTCGCCGTGGCACTGTCAAAATGACTCAGCCAACGGTTATATATTTCGGGCCGGATACTCCACGTTCGCGAGACGAAACGCCCCTACCAAAAGTCTATTTGCGAACTCTGCTTTTCGCGACATCGAAACGGGGTCGCGTCGTGGAAAGCATGCACGTTGCGCTTTCACGGAACGAGACGCATCAGAATTTCAACATTTGGGTCTACGGCGATGAACGGTTGGTTCGCGGCAGTGGATTGTTTGTTGGCGAAGCAGGGATCTCAGCCAATCATCATTTTCTAGCTCCAAGAGATGGAAGCTCTTTCCGCTTCACTGAGGGACGCTACCGAATGGAAGTGTTCGCCCAGTTGCTCGGAGACCGAGAGAGAATGATGCTGTTCTCGCAGACTCTTGAGATTTCTCGCGAGATCGCAGCCCAGCTCGCGGAGCCAGATTGTGGCTTATATTTCGACTGGGGGCCAGACTCATCGTGCTACATGTCGCATATCGACAAGCGACCACCTCTTCCAAATGAAGATTTTCTTGAACTTTGACCCGGCGTTCAAAGTCGCGCTCGGGTGCTTGAGAGAAGTGCGGACACTAAACCTGGTTGGTTCTCCGAATCGACTGTCGTGCCACACCGCAGGGATTCGTTCATTCGAGCCATTGGTGCCACCCTTGAGGCTCTTATTGCCGCCTTTTGCCGCCGCGACCAATCGCTAAGTTATTAGATGGAAACAAGGTGGTTGGAGCGGGCGATGGGAATCGAACCCACGTCCGAAGCTTGGGAAGCTTCTATACTGCCATTGTACGACGCCCGCTCGTTTCTCTAGCTTGTTGATTATACACAACTAAGCGACTTCCAGTACAGACCGGCCATTAAGCACCCTCCCTTAAAAGAAAACAGACCAGGCGATTGGTTCTTCGTCTAAGGGGATCCCTCGCCTTAACTGATTCCCACCGTGGCATTCTGAGGCTTGGCAAAAAGCGCCGCTAGAAGGCCGCACGCGGCCGCAAGGGACAACCACAACCCAGGAACTGCGCGGTTCCCGGTGACGTGAATCAGATACGTGTTAATCGCTGGCGTAAAACCACCGAAGATACCGGTGGCCAAGCTGTAGGCAAGCGAGAAACCCGAAGTCCTCACATCTACGGGCATGATCTCCGTGAGAAAGACGACCATGGCGCCGTTGTAGCTCCCATAGATGAAAGACAGCCAGAGTTCGACGGTCAGCAATTTCGAGAAGGATGGATCCCTGACCAGCCATAACATTATCGGATAGGCGGTGACTATCATCAGTGTTGTGCAGGCGAAGAGTTGCGGCCGGCGTCCGATCCTGTCGGATAACGCGCCCATCACAGGGAGCCAGAAAAGATTGGATGCTCCCACACACAAGGTGATAATCAGACTGTTTATACTCGCAAGGTGAAGCACGGCACTTCCAAAAGTGGGGGTATAGGCCGTGATCATATAGAAAGACACCGTGGTCATGGTAACCATCATGGTTCCGATGAGCACGATCCCCCAATTGGCAGTGAGCGAGCGGAGAATTTCCGACCTGCTCGGCCGGTGCTTGCGGGCGACGAACTCATCTGTCTCTGCGAGAGAGTGTCTCAGCTGGAAAAGGAACGGAATGATCAGGCAACCGAGGAGCAGAGGAACCCGCCATCCCCACTGCCTCATGTTCTCCGGCGGAAGGACGGAACTCAGCACAACGCCAATCCCGGCTGCCAACATGACCGCTACCTGCTGGCTCCCCGATTGCCAACTGACGTAGAAGCCCTTGTGGCCTGGCGTTGCAATCTCCGACAAGTAGACGGAGACGCCGCCCAATTCCATACCTGCCGAAAAACCTTGAAGCAGACGGCCGACCAGCACAAGCAGCGGGGCCAACAGGCCGATCGTCGCGTATCCGGGCATGCACGCTATGGAAAAGATCCCGACGGACATCAGGCCCAACGTCAGCAGGAGACCGGCGCGGCGTCCATGGCGATCGGTGTAGGCCCCGAGCACAATGGCACCGAGGGGCCGCATCAGAAAGCCCGCCCCAAAAGTCATCAGCGACAACATCAAAGACACGAATGGGTTACCGCTCGGGAAGAAGGCTTTGCCGATCGCGGAGGCGTAATAGCCAAATACCATGAAGTCGTACATCTCTAGAAAATTTCCGCTGCAGACGCGAATCACAGACCAGATCTTTGATTTCCGATCAGAGGGCGTGATCATAGGAGCTTATTGTTCTCAGTACGCACCTGCGTCACCGTTTTGAGGAAGGATTGAAAAAGAGCTGAAAGGCCTGATTATCTATCTCACCCAGGGAGTGCAGACCGCCGAAATGTCCCTGCTTGTTTTAGAGAACTCAAGGACAATGGATTGGTGGCCACCATAAAGTGAGTTAGAACATTTCGAATAGGAAGTGGGAGCATAGTCGTGTTCGGATTGGCCGCGAGATCAACTTCGAGCAATTCAAATTTATGGAACGATTGCGTGTGGATGTTCGAATGAATCGTTTTACTGCGGTTCGGTGGTGCCGCCAGATTCGAGTGGACAGCCAGTGTGTACACGGATCAACCTCCCAAATCAGTGCAGACGGAGGAGCAGGCCAAATCCGACAGCAAGTCCGGGCATCCAAGGACCGCCTTGCGCGTCGAATGTATAACCCTACCAGACGAGCTTCAACCCCAGCTGAATCTGCCGCGATGAGGTAGATGTGGAACCAATCACACCCGCGGTTGCCGTGCCGATCGAGTTGTTAGCGTCATTCAAGAAATTGGGGGCTGCGAAGTTAGGGTGATTCAGGAGGTTAAAGAACTCCGCACGGAACTGCAGTCTGAGCCGCTCCGTGAATTGGAAGTTCTTGAAGGCCGCGAAATCAACGGTTGTAAGACCCGGTCCATAGAACCTGTTGCGTCCCGCATTGCCCACGAGCACCCCACCCGCAACTGCGGGCGCGGCGGTGAAACAGCTCGGGTTGAAGGCTTGGGGCCGCCCCTGCGCATTTATGGTTACTCCGGGTGTTGGGTTACATCCAGGTATAAGGTTCGGGTAGTTCATGGAAAAGTCCCCGTTATAACCAGTCTTGAGCGGATCGCCGCCTCCACCGATCGTCACCGTGAAGGGTGAACCGCTAGTCGCCGTGAGGATCGTGCCGAGCTCCCATCCTCCCGCCAAGTACGAGGCAGTCCCTGACTTGGGACCCGGAACGTCCCAAATGAACGTCCCCACCAAGGTTTGCCGTATGTCAAAGTCGCATGCACCGATTCTGTACTGTTTGCTAAGCAGAAGAGGCACGGCGATTGAATTAACGTACGTATCGCCCGTAACGGGGGCTGAGCTTGTATCCCGGCACTTGCCAAACGTGTAGGAGACCTGGCCTTGCAAACCGTGACTCATGACCTTCTTGAGCTGCGACTGAAAAGAGTGATAGGTGGAGGCGCCGTCAAATAGAACCGGGCGAATGCCGGCCCCGCCGGGGGTCCCAGGAGTCACGCCTCCGTTCCCGCCCGCCCAGTTTGGATCGAGCTGATAGGTATTGGACGGGATGAGAATCCCGGCAGAGGTCATCACAGGCGGGACAAGGTTGATGTCGTCGGCGGCGACTGGCAAGTGCACCGCGCGAGAGCCCACATAACCCACGAAGACTGTCCAGCTCGGCGCGATCTCACGCTGAATGTTGAAGTTCCAGTTCAGGACGTAAGCGCGCTTCGGATTCTGCTCCACGTAACGGTTCCGAATATTGTTCGGGTTGAAGCTGACGTTGGGGTCGATGCCATTGCCCAGCATCGCCCTGGGGTCAAAGCCGACGATTTGGAACGGCGCCGTCGCGGAGGTATTGAGGCCGAACTCATAAGGAAGAGGTAGTACATCGAAGATGCCAAACCCACCACGCACAGCTGTCTTCCCATTCTTGAAGGGATCCCAAGCGAAGCCAATTCGCGGTTGGAAGTTTTTGGTGGTGGGATTGTTCGCGATAAAACTGTTGACAGGAACTGGTCCACAAGGACTGTTGGGGCCGGGCGCAACGCCCGGCGTAGCGCAATTCGTGAGCGTCGTGATTTCTTGGATCCTGTTCTTGGCGTCTTTGGGCAGTGTCGTGAATTCATAACGCACGCCCAGGTTGACGGTAAGATTCGGCCGCAGCCGCCAATCGTCCTGAACATACCCGGCGAAGAGGCTCTCCCGAATTCCAACCTCTTTAGATCCCCCCGGAGCGAGCGCGTTGAGTCTTATGGGTGTGTTGTTCAGAAAGGCTGACAGGCTCGCATATTTGACGCTGCCGTTGGGACTCAAACGTTCTAGAATGTTGTATTGCATGCGCTCAAAGCCAAACCCTAGTTTTATCGAGTGAGTGCCTCGAGTCACGAAGGCATCGTCATAGACCTGGAGAGAGGTCCACCGGTGTGAAAACTGGTTGAGGCCGCCCAAACCTATCGCAGTAGTGAGGCCCGAGACTGCAATTTGCGGTGTTGCCACCGCGCCTGGCGCTATGGCGAGAGCAGTCCTGGTCGCAATGCTATTGCCGGACACCGGCGCGTTAATATCGCCTCGCACGCGGCTCAAACCCGCCCGAAACGTATTAACCAATTGAGGACTGAAGATATGGGTGTGTTCAACGCTGCCCGCTTGCCTGCGTGAGAAAACCTGGTGGATGGCGTTTCGTAGTGGATCGGGCTGGCTTTGCGGGCCGGAATCCCAGAAATAGCTGCCAGCGAGGTTGTCTGCGGCGGATAGTTTCTGGTCAACTCGCGTAGTGAAATAGTTCTCATTGGCGATGCCCGGCAGCGCCACACCAAAGGACTGTGTTACTCCGTTGCTATCAAGAGGCGTACCGCTTGGGGCATCTGGCCATAGGGCAAGATAGGGTTGGACCGCCGGGACTGCCAGGCTACGCTGCGCGGCCGAAGGCACTTGAATGGTCCTGGACACAGGCTTGTTCTGGCGAACTCCCTCGTAGCTGCCGTAAACAAACGTATGGTCTTTTACGAGCGCCCCGCCCGCCGATCCTCCGAACTGAATGCGCCGGAAGGAGGGGATGGGCTTAGTCGCATCGTCGAAAAAATTCTTAGCATCGAAAATCTTGTCGCGGTCGAAGAAGAATCCGGTTCCATGGATAGCGTTGACGCCGGACTTTGTAATGGCGTTTATGACCGCTCCGGAGGTCCGTCCATACTCCGCAGTGTAGTTGCTGGTAAGAACAGAGAACTCTTGAATCCCATCGACGCCCAAATTGAGACCGGTCGCGCCGCCGGGCGCACCATTCGAGTAGTCGTTGACGCTGATGCCATTGACCCGGTAGGTGTTCTCATTGGCGCGGTGACCACCGTTGCTCAATTGGTTGCCGAAGCCGCGGTTCCCCTTGTTGGCATTGAACGCCGTGCCCACTTGATTGGGAATACTCACAACTCCGGGCTCGAGGGTCGCCAAGGAGGTCCAATCCCGACCGTTTAGTGGCAGCTCCCTCACCGTGTTAGAATCCACCGTCGCGCTAATCGTTGAAGAGGTCGTCTGCACGTCCGGCGGAGCGGCACTCACTTCTACGGTTTGCGCCGCTTGGCCGACCGTCAGGGTAAGATTGAGCGCCTGCTGAGCCCCAACCGTCAGCGTGATCCCCTTTTGGACCACGGTCGCAAATCCCGTGGCCGCGAGCGTAACCTCATAGTTGCCAGGCAAAAGGTTTGGCGCCGAATAAAAGCCATCGCCGTTCGTTGTCACTTCCCGGACTACGCCGTTCCCTAGATTCTTGATAGAGACTTTGGCATCGGCTACGGTTCCGCCTGATGTATCCGTGACCAACCCGGAGAGCGTTGCTCCTGTCACCTGCGCTTGCGCAGGAATCGCCCAGAGTACGCTCAAAAATAGAAGTGCAAATGCTGCGAATCCAACAGCGCCACTTTTCATCTTGTCAAACATCATCATCCCCCCTGGTGTTCCTTGCGTGTCCGGCCCGCTTCGAGTGCCAGAATGCCCCCCGGCATTTCCACACGGGCTATCCCCTTAAACCAAGAGAACTGACCTATGCTCCAACCCAACCCAATCGCCTGGGAACTGGCATCGTTCCCTGCTACAGTCCTGATTCCGTAGTTTCTTCGCGTGAAGAGAAACGCACCTCTGCGGTTCTCGCTACATCTGTGTTCTAATCAAGGGCGTCTCCCATCCGGATAAACCCAGAGTGAACCCTGCACCAGCTTGGCGAAGTACCGCAATGCTCTATCCATCACATCGAAAGCATTTCTTGATAACACGGCCAGCGGTTCACGGTAAAGGAGTTACAGGCGCGGGTAACTTGTTAACCGGCTTTGACCCTGATGCATCAGAGCGTTATACTCCCGCCTGCAACTTCTACTGGGATCTATGAAGCACACAGCCATGTCGTCCAAGCTCGTCCGGTTTGGCGTTTATGAAGTCGATCTGGGGACAAGCGAACTGCGGAAGCAAGGCCGCAAGATTAAACTCCAGGAACAACCGTGTCACATTCTCGCCGTTCTTCTTGCACAGGCAGGCGAAGTCGTAACCCGCGAAGATCTGCGCAAGAGACTTTGGTCGGAAGATACATTCGTTGACTTTGACCATAGCTTGAACACCGCCATCATGAGGCTGCGCGAGGCACTGGGTGAATCTTCAGAGAATCCGCGCTTCATTGAAACCTTGCCTCGCATCGGGTACCGGTTTATTGCATCGGTGGAGGAAGTTGCCGCTCCCGAGCAAGGGAGGCAACACGACGGCGTGGATGCGCCTGCCTCGGAATCACAGTCTCCAGTTGCCGATTCCGGCTCGGTTCATCAGTCGCCCCTTGAGGAAGTCACACGCGAGCCCAAAGGCAAGCGGATCGTGTTGCGCCGTGCGATTGCCCTAGGCGGTCTCCTTGGAGCGGCTGTGTTGACTCTGTTAGCAGTGACTGTCCGCTATGTGCGGAACGGCCCGGGGGATAATGTTCAGCCAAGTCAGATCAAGTCTGTGGTTGTGCTTCCGTTCGAAAACCTATCCGGGGATACGGACCAACAGTATTTCTCCGACGGCATGACCGACGAGCTGATTGCTCATCTCGCAAAAATCCGTTCACTGCGGGTGATTTCACGGACCTCGGCGATGGGATACAAAGGTACACACAAGACACTTTCGGAGATTGCTCGAGACTTGAAGGTGGACGCCGTTGTTGAAGGGACAGTTCTGCGTTCGGGAAACCGCGTGCGAATCACCGCGGAATTGGTCCAAGTGGCCACGGACCGTCATCTCTGGGCGGAAACCTACGAAAGTCAGTTGGGAGACATTCTGACCTTGCAGAACCAGGTAGCGAGTGCAATTGTCAATGAAATCAGAATTAATTTGACTCCGGAAGAACAGCAACGGCTGGCCAGTACCCGTTCTGTGAGCGCCAAAAGTTATGAAGATTATCTAAAGGGACGCTTTTACTGGAACAAGCGATCGGAAGAAGGACTCAACAAGGCCATTGAATACTTCCAGCTCGCAACGCAAAAGGACCCCCACAATGCGCTCGCGTTTGCCGGCCTGGCCGATTGCTACAGCATCATCGGGTCGGCGATCGTCGGAACCGTTTCTTCCCAGGACGTAGCTCCTAAGGCAAGGGCCGCAGCACTTAAAGCGCTGGAACTGGATGACTCTCTTGCGGAAGCCCAGACGTCCCTGGCCACCGTGCGACTTAATTACGACTGGGACTGGGCAGGCGCGGCTAGCGGGTTTCAACGCTCCATTGAACTCAACCCTAGCTATGCCACCGCCTACCAACGCTATTCCCTCTATCTCATGGCCATGGGCCGCACCCAAGAGAGTCTCACACAGATGAATCATGCGCGTGACCTCGATCCTCTGTCCATCAGCGTGAATTTCAGCCTGGGTTGGCGCCTGCACATGGCGCGCCAATACGATCGGGCAATCGAGCAATTGCATAATACCCTGGACATGGACCCCAACTTCGCGCTCCCCCGCATGGTTCTCGGTCAGGCCTATGAACAGAAGGGTTCCTATCAACAGGCCATCGCAGAGCTTCACAAGGCGGCCAGCATTTCGCATGACAGCCCGCCAATGCTCGGATCGCTTGGCCATGTCCTTGGCGTTGCGGGCAACAAAACAGAGGCGGAGAAAATTCTCAACCAAATGCTGGGGCAATCGAAGAAGCAGTATGTCTCGCCTTTTTACATATCGATTATATATGCGGGACTCCATGAAAATGAGAAGGCTATGGATTGGCTCGAAAAGGCCTACGAAGATCGCTCCAACGCCATCATCTTCCTTAAAGTCGACCCGGATTTTGATGACTTACGCTCGAACCCTCGCTTTCAAGTCTTGCTAAATCGACTTGCTCTCCGAGAATAGAGCGGTCAGTCGGATTGCCTTTCTCAGTCTCCGTTTCGCACATCCAGAATTGTTCGGGCTCGCGAGTCTTTCGGAACCCGGCGGGTCAAGAGTGGCGATCGGCGCCTTGAGATTTCAAACAGTTACCTCTGACTGCTACTCTGTCACGATAGATGATGGAATACATCGTCACGTTTTCCATCATTTTCCAATTCGGCGCTGCCTCGTCGTGTATAAGTGCCGCCGTTCCGGCGAATTAAGGTTTGCTAGAGGAAGCTTGGGAAGCTTCTATACTGCCATTGTACGACGCCCGCTCGTTTCTCTAGCTTGTTGATTATACACAACTAAGCGACTGCCAGTACAGACCGGTCGTTTTCCATATTTTCCAATTCCATGT
>OBEQ010768554.1_pt1 | contig 15800 bp, 10 predicted proteins | sample 1670901 | NCBI WGS metagenome assembly OBEQ01 (sample SAMEA104232315, study PRJEB22302) | groundwater metagenome | biome: forest; feature: aquifer; material: groundwater | place: USA | collected 2011-08-07 | depth 5.4 m | reverse complement strand
GGAATCAAAGGATAGATGGTTTTTCCCATATCGGCCGCCGAGGAAAAAGAGGAATCAATGATCAAGCAGGCCAAATGTCTTTTGGTACTCAAATCGACGGCCACCGCCCCGCCCAAAGAGGCGCCGTATGCCCAGATTTTATCCCGGGCAATATCCGGGCGCGCCGCTAAATAATCATAAGCCGCAAGGGCATCTTCATAAATGCCGTGCTCGGAGGGCTTTCCCTGGCTTTTGCCATAACCGCGGTAGTCGATGATAAAAACATTTAACCCCAGGTTATAAAAAACCGAAATCTTATCCAGCCGATCCGCGATGTTGCCGGCATTGCCGTGAAAATAAAGCATCGTCGAGGCGGCCCGCGGATGTTTCATGAGCCAGCCGTTGATTAAATAATGATCTTTAGTTCGCAGGGTGACATTTTCGAAATCCAATCCGCGCTGGGACGGCGTTGCCGAAAGCTCATGGCTCGGGTGAAAGACCGTGACCGATTCCAGATACCGCACATACGCCGTCAAACACAAAAAGATTATAAAAATCGCGATCACGAACGTCTTCATGATTTAGATTTCCAATTCTGATTCTAATTTTGATTTACGCTGCGGGATCAGACTCACCATGAAACGAATGGCTTTTAGAATTTCATCAGTACGGCAGGGTTTGGTGAGATAGTGATCGGCCTCCAGAGAAAAGCCTTTTTGCATATCGGCCAGTTCATTTAATCCGGAGACAATAATGACCGGCTGCCATTTCTCTGAGGGAGGATGCTCGCGGAGTTTTTTTAAAACCGCGAAGCCGTCCATCCCGGGCATGATCAAATCCAAAAGAATGACATCCGGGGATTCACTCACTATCAAATCCCACGCCTTAAGGCCATCCCCGGCGGTGATCACTTCATAACCTTCCCGACGTATTTTTTTAGACATAATCTCTAAAACATCTCGCTCATCGTCGGCCATAAGAATTTTGATTTTTGCCATAAAACCCCTCCCTAGACCCTGGCGGAAGAATATTTTTTTAAATCGTAGTTGATTTCTGTGGACGGCATCAAGCGTTTATCAATCGTAACCTTGGCTTTATTAAAAAATTCCACGGCTAATGTATCATGAAAATCCGAGAATACCACCACCCGCTTAATCCCCGCCGTGATGAGGGCTTTCGCGCAGGTCGTGCATGGCATATTCGTCACGTAGGCACTCGCGCCCTCAACGGCATGACCGCGTCTGGCCGCCTGAATGAGCGCGTTCATCTCGGCGTGCACCGTGCGGACACAATGATTATCCAAAATCAAACACCCCACGTCTTCACAATGATCGTCGCCGGGAATCGATCCATTATAACCGCTGGCGATCACGTTTTTATTTTTCGCCAGCACACAGCCGCAATGCATCCGCGGGCAGGTCGCCCGTTCGGAGGCGAGCATCGCGAGTTTTAAAAAATATTCGTCCCAGTCAGGCCGTTTAGTCATAGCTAACTCCTTTTGATAAACTTGAATTCATTGGTCTTTTTATCTACATCCACGTCGAGAGAGTCGTGTTCTTTGACCTCTCCTTGAAGAAGCTTCAGCGCGATCGGATCCTGAATATATTTTTGAATGGTGCGCTTTAAGGGCCGGGCTCCATAAATGGGATCATACCCCAGCTCGGCTAATCGATCCCGGGCCGCCGGCTTTAAGGTCAGGGTGATGTTCTTTTGGGCCAAACGGTTTTGCAGATAACGGATCTGGATGTCGATGATCTGATGAAGGGCATCTTTTTTTAATCGGTTGAAAATCACCACTTCATCGACGCGGTTTAAAAATTCCGGACGGAAATTTTCTTTGAGGGCGCCCTGAATTCTTTGCTCAATCTCTTTTTTGTCATCGAGCTCCATAATCAATTCTGTCCCGATATTGGACGTCATGATGATGATCGTATTTTTAAAATTCACGATCCGGCCCTGCCCGTCGGTCAAACGCCCGTCGTCTAAAATCTGCAAAAACACATTGAAAACATCGCGGTGCGCTTTTTCGATCTCATCAAAAAGAACCACCGCGTACGGCCGGCGGCGGATGGCCTCGGTCAACTGCCCGCCTTCTTCATACCCGACGTATCCCGGCGGGGCGCCAATCAAACGTGAGACGCTGTGCTTCTCCATATATTCGCTCATATCAATACGCACAACGGAATTTTCATCGTCAAATAAAAACCAGGCTAAAGATTTAGCCAATTCGGTTTTTCCAACTCCCGTCGGGCCGATAAACAAAAACGATCCCATGGGACGGTTTGGGTCGCTTAAACCGGTGCGTGAGCGGCGGATGGCGGCAGAAACCAAATCGATGGCTTCGTCCTGTCCGACGAGCCGGGATTTCAAACTTTTTTCAATCCCAATCAGTTTTTCCGTTTCTCCTTCCATGAGTTTGGAAAGCGGAATCTTCGTCCATTTAGAAATAATTTCGGCAATATCCTGATCATCCACTTCTTCTTTGAGCATGGATCCCGCGGCTTGCAGTTTCGCCAGGGCTTTATTTTGTGTCTCTAATTCTTTCTGCAGCTCGACCAGAGTTCCGTAACGGATTTCGGCCGCTTTATCTAAATTACCGACTTTTTCCGCCTGGGCCTCCTCGATCTTTTTTTGTTCAATCTCGGCTTTGATTTTACGGATTTTATCAATAGCGGCCTTTTCACTTTGCCAGCGCAGACGCAGCTTTTTGTTTTCTTCTTTTAAGGACTGCAAATCTTGTTCCAATTTTTTCAATCTCGCCTTTGAGGCCTCGTCTTTTTCTTTCTTCAAAGCCTGACGCTCGATCTCCAACTGACGGATCCGCCGTTCATTGACGTCTAATTCGTGCGGCATGCTGTCGATTTCGATACGCAAGCGCGAGGCGGCCTCGTCGATCAAATCAATCGCCTTATCCGGTAAAAACCGTTCGGTGATATAACGCGAAGAAAGAACCGCCGCGGCGATGATCGCCGAATCTTTGATGCGCACTCCGTGATGAACTTCGTAGCGTTCTTTCAAGCCGCGCAAAATAGCGATCGTGTCCTCGACGGTTGGTTCGTTGACCATAACGGGCTGAAAACGCCGCTCCAGCGCCGGGTCTTTTTCGATATATTTTCGGAATTCATCGAGGGTGGTGGCACCGACGCAGCGCAGCATCCCACGGGCCAGAGCGGGCTTGAGCATATTGGAGGCATCCATCGCGCCGTCGGCCTTTCCGGCGCCGACGATCGTGTGTAACTCATCAATAAACAAAATGATCTCACCACTTCGCGATTCAATTTCTTTCAAAACAGCTTTGAGCCGGTCTTCAAATTCTCCCCGGTATTTGGTCCCGGCGATCAAACTCCCCATATCAAGGGCAATAACTTTTTTATTTTTTAAACCTTCCGGGACATCCCCCGAGGAAATACGCTGGGCAAGACCTTCGGCGATCGCGGTTTTGCCGACGCCGGGTTCACCGATCAAAACAGGATTGTTTTTGGTCCGCCGGGAAAGCACCTGAATCACCCGCCGGATTTCTTCATCACGCCCGATGACCGGATCCAATTTTCCTTGGTTCGCCAGATCGGTCAAGTCGCGGCCGTATTTTTCCAAGGCCTGATATTTTTCTTCCGGGTTCGCGTCGGTGACGCGCTGGCTTCCGCGGATCTGCTTAAGAATAGTTAAAAGATCCTCCTCGCTGATTCCATTTTTCTTCAACTCTTTTTGAAATAAACTTCCTTCTTCCTTATAAAGCGCCAGCAAAACATGCTCCTGCGAGACATATTCGTCTTTCATGGGAACGGAAATCTTTTGGGCCTGGGTGATCACTTTGTTCAAACGGTTGGAGAGAAATGGGGTCGCGCCTTCCACCTTCGGGCGGGCGCTCAATTCGTTCTCGCATTTTTTCAAAATAGCCTGAGGAGAAACATTGATCTTCTCTAAAATCTGCGAAACAATTCCTTCTTTATCCTGCAGCAAACTCACCAAAAGATGTTCAGGCTCGATCTGCTGGTGCTCGAGTTCCTGAGCAAACTGCAGAGCGCCAGCGAGGGCTTCCTGCGTTTTGTGAGTAAATTTTTCTGGGGGAACCATATTTTTTTACCTCACTAAAAAATTATTAGGGCAGAATGACGACGATGGGGCGTCTGGTTCTTCGTGAAATCGCCGCAGACGCCCCCGACCGCTTTTAAGTATACCAAATCCCCGCCAAAGCTGTCAAAAGTATCGTGGATCAACGATCAACAAAATGTTTTCGAGGTTCGACTTGCCTCTCACCTCTTATAAAAGCCAATTCTCAACTTTCAACCCCGGGATTCGTCCAAACTCATGATGATTATTGCTCACTAAAATGGCTTTAATGGATAAAGCGTGAGCTCCTATAAGCATGTCGAGAGGACCGATCATGATTCCTTCCTTTTCTAAAAAGGCCCTGACCTTTCCATAGGTGAAGGCGGCATGATCGTCATAAGGGAGAACCGTGAGCGGAGCCACAAACTCAGCAAGGGCTAATTTATTTTGTTCCCGGCGAGAACTCTTTTCAACCCCGTATTCGAGTTCGCTCAAGGTAATGGAGGAGATACCAACATTCGAGATGTCGTAACGGGTGAGCTTTCTTAAAAGCGGTTCGGGTTTTCTTTTGATGATGTAAATACAAATATCCGTATCCAATAAATATTTCATACAAAATTCTCCCGAGAATCATGACCGCCCGGTTGTTTCCTGTCTTCCATAAAATCATCCGTAAACTTATCCAAACTGCGCAGTAAAGGTCCCCATGGATTTTTTTTCGGAATAAGCATAACCATGCCTTCCATTTTGTGAACATAAACTTCCTTCTCACCTTTAGTAAACCGGCAATGTTTAGGAAGTCTTACCGCCTGGCTGCGGCCATTGGAAAATAATTTAGCAATTTGCATATCGATTCACCTCCTTATCATGTGGTATATACCGAAGTATATACCGAGAGCCCATCGCCGTCAACTCAAATTACTCACCGAACCGCGCTCAATTGTTCTGAATGATCCTCGGCAAGCCCCAAAAGAAGCGGCAGATCAGTGACGGGCGTGATCTGATAAATCACCGGTGTGAGGCCGTTGATGGGAATGTTCTCGAGCGTGTTTGGATCAAAAGGCAGATTGAAATCCACTCCCTCGCCTTTGGTTTCGAGAGGAAGCCGTTTGCGGGTGAGGTCGATACCGCCGGGATTTTTTTCCTCCACAGAGCCCAACGCCGCTGGATCGTATTTTTGTTCCTGCTGAGCCGAAGGAAAATTCTGTAAAATATGATTAACCCTATCTTCAATTTTGGGATGTTGAATAAGATCAGAATGAAATTTATTTATTTTAATTTTTCCTTCTTTCGCAGCTTCTTCTTTTAAGATTTCTAATTTTCTTATAATAGTAATAGCATCCTCAACTGAGAAACCAAGCTGAATAATCAATTCTGTTCCTCGCAGGTCAGCCTCATATTCCATTGCTTGCAACTTCTTCTCAACATCATCCTTGGTCCGGATATCCTCTATTAATAGCCTGGAACTTGTTCTAGGTCCATTATCCGACAAAGGAGGAAACTTTCCATCCACCATTTTATCTTTATTATTCTTATAATATCCAACTAGCTTAGAAATTTTTTGTAAATGTTCTTTTTCCAAATGAGCAATTTCATGTGCAAGGAGCCAAGCTAACTCTCCTTTGTTAATCCTTCCATTTTGATATTGTTCAACGATCCATCGAAGTAAATTTATATCTCCAAAATCATCCGCTTGTGACAAACTCTCTAATTCATTCTGGATATAAATAGCTGAGGGTTCATGCAAATTAACTAATGGAATGATTGAGTTGAATAAATCTTCTACAAAACCCAGTGCCGCTGAATCCACTGAAAGGCTTTGAGCGACTCCGGCAACGCTTGCGGCCGCGACGGCATTGGTAACTATAGAGTCTTCTGTATGAGCGAATCTTAAATCTGATCCCGCGTTTGATTCTCTTTGGGAAGTCTTCTTCATCTTCTCCAAAGTCGCGGAATAGGGGACTCCTATTTTCTTCGTTGCGAAATCATACTTGCTAAGCGCCAGACTAATTCTTCCCTCCATAGATTTCGTCTTATCTGACATAGACCTATCATCATATTTTTCCTTCAAGGGCTTACTTAATACTTCAGACCACGATCCCCACGCTTTATTTTGTCCTAAATATTCTAAGGTGAAATAAAGCACCGCGTTGGTTTCCTGAGCATAGCCGGTTCCGGTGATGGAAACCGAAAGACTATCCGGGTTAGCGGCAACCGATTTATCCACATCATTGACTGAGCGGCAGTGACTTAAAATGCGAAGTCCATTGCTAATACCGGGATAATCGCTATTCCCCGCCGTTCCGGCATGACTGCGGCTGACAATGATGGGATGAGGACTTTTGGAAAGTTTTACCAAATTTTTATAAAGATAAATCTCGATACTGCGTCCCGTTCCAGGGAAAGATTTCACCAGAATTTTATCGGCGCCATATTGTTCGAGTTTACGTTTATAATCACCGTCTTGGGATTTGTCGACATATCCGGAAAAATTCCTATAAAATTTATCAACGCTTTCTCCATTAGAAAATATTCCAGGAAACGCCTCATAGTGGCGGCGTTCTCCCTCTTTGCTGGTATCCCAATAGACGCCGACTCGAAGAACTCCATTCTCTACCCAATCCAGTTGAGGGCCGCTGAATACCGCAGAGAGATCAGGGATCTTCTTCCCTTTTAATAACTCTGCCATTTTTTTGTCCTTTTCCGGAACATTTTCCAGCTTTTTATAATCATTAAACAACTTCAACAAAACGACAAGACGATCGTCTTTCTTCGCCAGTTCAAACAACCGCTCCACAAAAGCCATCTTCAAATCATTGCTCTTAAAATTCAATATGGCAGAAATGACCTGGCCGAAAAGGGCGGGATTCTTTAAAAACATCTCGAGTTTATCATCCGCAAGAATTTTAGAAGCGAGCTCCTTTGGCGATCCTTTATAATTCCCCAAAACTTCTTCCAGTTTCCCAAAAATAGTCAAAGTAAATAAAAATTTATGCAAGAGACCATTACCAAAATGCGCCGCAATATAACCGAGCACGTCTTGATTCTTAACGTGACTTAGAAAATGTTTATAAACAATTGGAAAGCTATGACTGGTTAATTCCTGACTCAAGGCAATAACGGCATAAAGAGTCGATGGGCTACTCTTAAAATCTTCCCAATATTGTTTAATTGCCTTTTCTCCTTCTTGGAGGTTCTCATTAACCAAATCATTCTGTCCCCGGAGCCTCGGGCTAAAAAAACCCACAATAAACTGGTCTAATATCTCCGTCAATGCAGAATTGACTCCTGCCGTCGCCTCACGCATCAGATTCAAAACAAAATCAATCGTCTTCAATCCATAACTTTCATTAAGGGACTGGGCCACTTTTTTTACAAGGTTGGAGTCCTTGACTCCCTTCAATCCCAACTCGATCAAACGCTGGACAGCTCTTGATGTGCCTATTTTTCCCAACCCTTCAATAACCGTCTCCTGTAGAGATGCATTTGGAAAAATATTTACAAGAATCTCCTCAGCCTTTTTTGATCTCATTGAAGATAACGCTCGCAATAAAATATCCATTCTTGCGTTTGGAAGTTTTAACAATGTCAAAATCTGGGCTTCCAATTTTTCTTGACCCTGTTGAATCTGACCGCTCAAATCCGCCGTAAGCCAAGCAATATTTTGATCTGAATCCATCAGTAATCTCAAAAATTCTGCTGAAACTCTCGGGCTATCTAGATGACTCAATCCTTTAACGGCTGCATACCTTTCAAGAGCATCAGTCACACTATTACTAGACTTTATCGACATTTTCTTATTATTCCACTCAGTCCATATTTTCTGATTACTAAAATCAATCAACATTTTCTCAGCATCTGCATTTTTAAAATACCCCAAGGCCTCAATGGCCGCCTGACGGATAAGAAAATCCGAACTTTGAGTTGATTTAACAACCGCTTCAAAAGCCCGCGCAGATCCAAAATGCCCTAGACCTTTCACTACTCCCGCTGAAAGATATGAATTATCTTGCTGCCTCAACACAAACAATTTCTCTTCCACTTTAGGCGTATGAATATGCCCGACTTCTTCGGCTAACACCGATAGAAGATACATATCATTTTCACGATCGATCCAATCAAGCAATATCTTCTCAGCTTCACTATTCCCCAATTGCGCGATGGCATGGATGACGGCTGCTTTTTCTTCGGGAGAAGACACCTTCGAGATCATTTCAAATAATTTGGCTTTCGCTTGAGCGGTCCCATGAAGAGCCAATAACTCGGACACTTTTCTTCTTATTTGGGGTTCCGCAGAATTTTGACTCAAGCTCACGATCTCCTCGACCGTTAAAATCTGCTGCTTAGCCATGATCTCTAAAACTTTTAATCTCACCCACAGAAAAAAATTCTCGGAAAACAATTTTTTTAAAATAACAGCGGCTTGATCTTTGGGAATCCGACCAGCCGTAATTTCTTCACTAAACCTCTCTAAGTATTCAATCCCTTCTCTTTGAGTTAAATCGTTAAAATGAGCAGCGTCAAATCCTTTGAAAGAAATATTTTGTTGATCATTTCTCGGCTCTTTAGGAGGTGGGGGCGTTTGTCCTGTAGCCCTCGATGGAAAAAATCCTAAGAGCCCTAATGCTGCGATAAACGAAAACTTTCTTCTGGTTAACTGGAATGGTTGTGTCGGATTAGAATTCTGTGCAGAGGCATAATCGCCCTCGACCCTCACACAGCCACCTTGGCAACTGTTTTGTTCGACATCAGATCGGGCTGCCGGATCCGTCCTTGTTTGTACCTGCTCGATTACATGGTTCCCGTTAAACCCTCCCGAAAAATACTTCCGCGGAATCACTTTTCCCATGTATTGATCGTTGTCTTCTTTGATCATGCTGTAGACGCCGGTTTTGAAGGCGTCGATGTATTGTTGGTAAATTTTCTCTTTTATTGCGGGATCGTCGACATCGACGCCGGCGATTTTCTTTTGGTCGGAATAGACTTTGTTAAGCAAATTGTCTTTGAGCGTCTTTTTGTACCACGCCGCTAGAATCATCGAGGCATAGATTTGCCGAAGCTGGGCGAAATTTTTATTTTCATTAATCTCTTTTTCAATCGCTGGAATCAAAATTTCTTTCGCGATTAACGAAGAGACATTGCTGATCGCCTTCACATCTTCTTCTTTCTGCTTCGTCGTCCCTAATTTTTCATTCTTCATGTTCTGGGCGAGCGCTAAGTAATCCTCCTCCAGCATCACCTTCAAATGACTTTCGACAATAAACGCCTTGTCTTCGTTTTCGTAAACGACAGCTTTATCCGGAACGATCCAAACTTTGTTGAAGGTGTTTAAAGGAATGTCCGTCGTGCCGTATTGTTCGTAGGCTTTTTTGTAAACTTCATCCCAGAATTTTTTCCCCAAACCGCTTTCCGGATAAGTGAGCGACGCCATGAGTTGTTTCAAAATATAATCTTGGGCGAGTAAGTTTCGTCCCATTTCGGTCAATCCAAATTCATTAGGAATGATTCTTTCTTTTTCATACGGTGAAAGATTCACCCACAGATCATCCTCGGGAATCGCAAGCGTGGCGAGGAAATATTTGATGAGCTTTTCATATTCTTTTTTAAGCTCATCGCCTTTTAAGCTGGTTTCGCCTTTATCGACGATGAAATCAAACTTCAAAGGATTTTCTGGATGAATGGTTAGGCCGCGTAAAACCGGCGGGGTAAAAGGTGTAGTCAAAGTTAACATCGTCCCAGGAATGGGCAGATCAAGGATTGTTTGGGCGTAGGCTTTAGAGGAAAGAAAGGCGGGAGGAAAAATTGTAGAAAAAGAAAATGTCAAAAGGACGGAAATAGCAATAACTCTAAAAAGGAAACGTCTATGTCCTTTGGGAACAAAATTCGTCGTGAGGGTTTGGTTTTGGGTCATATCTTAGGCACACTCCAGGATGGTTTAAGTATGCCATTTTTAAGGCGGGATTGCCCAAAATTCTAGAACTTGTCACCCCCGAATGTTTTTGTCGGGGGTCTGGATTCCCGACTACGACCAACGGAAGTCCCCGGCATGAGGGGAAAGCATTCGGGAATGACAGACTTGTAGAGGCTAGGGATAAGTTTTAATCAAACAAAAATCAAAACCGGCATTTCTGCGCGAGCGGGGCGGGGACCGTGGCTTGGACATGAATGAAATCCGGGGAATATTCAATCGAGTGGACCTGGCCCTTTGAATGAATGAGGTTCACCAGATCCATACGGTTTAAGGGGATCTTGACGTTGATCTCAACTAAACCGTCCGCTAAAAGGGCCGCAATTTTATCGACGAGTTCAGAAATATTTTCACCGTTTAAAGCCGACACACAGACCGCGTGTTCAAAATTTTTCTTGAACTCATCCAGCCAAGCGCGGTCGGAAATTCGATCGATTTTATTGAAGACCATGATCGTGGATTTTTGGTCGGCATCCAGTTGTGTTAAAACGCTGTCCACCGCTTCTTTCAAATTACGAAAATTCGGATGGCTTACATCCACCACATGCAGCAAAAGATCCGCTTCTTTCACCTCCTCGAGGGTTGTCTTAAAAGATTCAATCAAATGATGCGGTAATTCGTGAATAAACCCGACGGTATCACAGAGAATGACTTTTTGATGATTGGGCAGAAGAAATTGGCGTGAAAGAGAATCGAGTGTTGTAAAAACACCGTCGTGCATGACCTGATCAGCGTGGGTCAAACAGTTGAGCAGCGTTGATTTCCCGGCGTTGGTGTAACCGACGAGCGAAATATTCAAGATGAGATGATCCTGGCGTTTTTTTCGGGTGGTCTGGCGCTGATTCGAAACGTCTTTTAAGGCTTGCTTTAATTTATCGATCCGGGTGGAAATTTTACGCCGGTCGGTTTCTAATTTCGTTTCCCCAGGCCCGAGGGTTCCAATCCCGCCGCCTAAACGGGAGAGCTCAGTTCCGTGTCCGACCAAGCGCGGCAGAAGATACGCGAGCTGGGCCAGTTCGACTTGCATCTTCCCCTCCTGGCTCTTCGCCCGACGGGCAAAGATATCCAAAATGAGCTGCGTGCGGTCGATTGTTTTTACTTTAAAATTTTCTTCCAAATTCCGCTGCTGGCTTCCTTTTAAATCGTGGCTCACAATCACCGTATCCGCCTCGAGCGTGACACACAAGGCCGCGATCTCCTCGACTTTGCCTTTGCCAATCAAAAAATTCGCCGTGGGTTTTGTGACCGGACACACGACACAACCAACGACCTCGCCGCTGCACGCCGCGACCAATTCGTTCAATTCCTGAATGCTGTCCTCAATCGACCAGGCATCGCGTTTTTTGAAATCGACGACGGCTAATAAGACTTTTTCACTCATAGAACTCCTTCTAGAAGTTATCCCATAATTGTCACCCCCCGATTTTTTTGTCGGGGGTCTAGTTATAGCCTCGTCTGGATTCCCGACTAAAGCATTCGGGAATGACAGACTTTTAAAATTTTGGGATAGCTTGTAATGTCATTGTGAGGAGGAGTGCTTTTCAACGACGACGAAGCAATCTTTTTAGCTCTAAAGAGATTACTTCGCTCCTTTCAGTCGCTCGCAATGACACAAATCTCCTCCAAAATCCTCTCTGCCGTCTGCTGCGCCGTCTCCGTCGGCTGCACCATCATCCACTGCAACCGCTTGTCTTTCCTGAACCATGTCCATTGCCTTTTGGCATAATGGCGCGTATGCAGTTTTAAAAAATATTTGGCCCGTTCAAGATCATATTGTCCATCGAGAAATCCTTTCACTTCCTTGATCCCGATAATTTGCCGGGCGCTTTGACTCAACTTCATCTTGAGCAATCGTTGAATCTCTTCAACCAATCCCCGTCGGAACATCTCCTCCACGCGCTGATTAATCAACGCGTACAACTCTTCACGGGAACGATTGAGCGCAAAAACCTTGATATCAAATTTTCCCCACAGCCCCTGACGGTTTTTTTGCAAAGCGGAAATCGGCTGATGTTTCAATAAAAAAACTTCCAACGCGCGAATGATCCGCTTAGTGTCGTTAGAATGAATTTTTTGGGCCGCATCCGAATCAACCTTTAATAATCTTTGGTATAACGATTCACTCCCCGCCTGCTTTGTCTGGGCTTCTAACGTCTTTCTTAGATTGGAATCTTTGGGGCTGTTTTCAAAAATTCCATCCAGCAAAACCGACATGTACATCCCGCTTCCGCCGACGATAATCGGAATCTTCCCCTTAGCGTGAATCGCTTTGATCGCCGCTAAAGCCTTCTTTTGAAAATACCCTACATCAAAATCTTCAGTGGCCGAAATAATATTGATCAAATGGTGAAGAATTTCTTCAAGATTTTCCAACGAAGGTTTGTTGCTGGCAATCGAGGCCTCTTTATAAACCTGCATGGAATCACAGGAAACAATCTCGCCGTTGATTTTTTTCGCCAGGCTCAGGGCCACAACTGTTTTCCCAACGGCGGTGGGACCGACGATAAAAATAATCTTCTTTGATTTTTTCATGAAAAAATACTATAGATAGTGTCTTGTGTCATTGCGAGGAGCGCTTTTTGCGACGAAGCAATCTCTTTAGAGTTTAAAAGATTGCTTCGCTCCTTTCAGTCGCTCGCAATGACACTGGTCTTGCCGATAAGAAGCTCACAGATCTCAAGATACTTCCGGCTTGTTTCCTGAATAATGTTCGCCGGCAAGGGTGGAGCAGGAGGGGTTTTGTCCCAGTCCAGGGTTTCCAGATAATCGCGGACAAACTGTTTATCAAAACTGGGCTGGCTTTTCCCGGGGGAATAACTTTTCTTAGGCCAAAAGCGCGAGGAATCCGGGGTTAAAACCTCGTCGATCAAAATGATTTCGTTATTAAAAAATCCGAATTCAAATTTGGTATCGGCAATGATGATGCCTTTACTCTCGGCATATTGATTTGCTTTTTTATAAAGCGCGATGCTGGCATCCTTTAATCTTTGAAAAATTTTTTTCCCGATTTTTTGCGCCATATAATCCGGGGAGACATTCCTATCATGCCCGGTGTCTTCTTTGGTCGACGGGGTAAAAAGCACTTCGGGCAAGGGATCGGATTCGCCCAAACCTGCGGGCAGCTTGATGCCGCAGATCGATTGAGATTGTTGATATTCTTTCCAGCCTGAGCCGGAGAGATAGCCTCGGACCACACATTCAAAGGGGATCACTTGCGCTTTTTTGGTGAGCATCGAACGGTTTTGTAGCTGGGCTTTGTAAGCGTTCAATGCCGCAGGAAACTGATCGAGGTCGGCACTCAAAAGATGATTCGCAATAATATCTTTGGTCAATTCAAACCAGAAGCACGAAAGCCGGGTTAACACCTCCCCTTTGTGCGGGATACAATTCGGCAGGACCACATCAAAACAGGAGATCCGGTCGGTTGAAATCATCAGAAGCTGATCGCCTAAATCATAAACGTCGCGCACTTTTCCTCGTCGGAAAAGTTTGAATTCTTTTAAGTCCAGTGAAGAGATAATATTAGTCATTTCCTGATTTCCTTTTACTGCTACACTGTTACGAGATAACATTTTCCCGTCATTCTGAGCGAAGCGAAGAATCTCATGCATAAGATTCTTCGTCGCAAAAAACGCTCCTCAGAATGACGCAAATCGACATTTTGCAACAGCCCCATCTACCACGTCATCGGAATCAGTTTGCTGTAATCCTCGAGCGTTCCTTTATGCAGACAGCATTCGATAATATTTTTTCCCAGAGGATCTAATTCGGGCGTCAAGAATTTGGATAATTCGCTCCTAAAAAAATTGTACAAAATATCAGCCCCTTCGTCATATCCTCGTTCACGGATCTGCGGCTGTTTGTTCACCTCGATAAACCATTCCGGAATTCTGGTTCCTTCCATCTGAATGGTCCCCGGGACAAAACCAAGGAGCGAACAGCGCGCCGAGTTCAACTGCTCCGGCTTAAATTTGGCGACACCCCGACGGGCGATATATTCGCGGGAAATCCACTGGGGCATAAAGCCGACTTTCCAGGCCCCCACATGTTGGTTAGGAAAAAGCAGATGCCGCGTTTTAGGAGTATCCACGATCTGCCGCAGCAAAAGATTGGCATGATTGATGAAACGTCCCGTGGCAAACGGCCAATACGAACCAACGCCTTCCGAGGTCAGCACCGAACTTTCCGTGATGCTGGGATTCGCGTCTCCCCGAGGAGAAACCAAGCGCCATAACCACGCCAGCGCCGGCGGCAAGATATGTAAAATTCCCAAAATTCCGTAGGACGGATGTTCTTCCGTACAAAGAGGAGCACGAATCCCAAAGCTGCGATAGTCCACTTCAACCTTCTGATCCACAATGCCGGGAACAAACCGACGGGGAAGAATCACCCGGGGATTAGGGCAGGGCTTGCCCGGTTCATCTTCGGTGTGTTCCCAAATCAAACACGTCGCCCGGGGAACGCCATAAATATTTAAAAAAATCATCGGCTCGGGAGCGTGAATACAGATATTTTCCAGCTGCGGGTCGGTATTATAGTGGGTGATATGATTCAACCGGATAAACCAGGCCTCTTCCGCGTCGGCGACGACCAATTTTTTTTCCTCTCCATAAAACCGGGGATGAGAAACCGCCATGTCGTCGGTGACGGGTTTAAGCGAGCAGCCCTGGGTCAGACTGAAATAAAATTTGTCCTGGGTTTTCGTGTTGGCCCCCAAAAGAAGCCGCCCATCGGGTTCGCGGTGCGGATACTCGAGCATCTCGCTTTTTCCGCCGCCGCTGGCCCCTTCATGCAGAATCGTCACGATATTTTCATAAGGAGTAATAACCTGAACCGTCGAGGCATGGAGGGTCAGCCATCCTTCTTTCTCGCCGATCTGCAGAAGAATTCCGTAAACCCCTTTTTTGGCGCTGGGTCCGGGGTAAAGATTGTAAGAAAATATCTCGTGAAGGTTATTTAAGCGGTTATGCACCACCACCTGCCGGCCGTTAAAATGGGTGTGACGAAAAGGCGGGGCGAGATAAATAATGGCGCTCGGGTTGAAATCAGCCGGAAGCTTTTTGGGATCAATCATCCCCTGTAAATCCGCTAACCCCCCGGCAAAAAAACCCGCGTTCGCCGGCGCAATCAAAAGAGCCGGATAACCGACTTCTTTACCGCCGGCCATAAATGGCAAAAGAATAAGTTCCTGAGTTTTTAACCACGAGAATGTTTTGGATCGAATTTCTTCGAAGGAAACTTCAAATAATTCTTTGAATTTGGGTTTATCGGTTTCTTCCTCATCGCCAATCATCATGCAATCCGGATCCCGCCGGCGCATATACTTTTCCGCATAATTGACGACCAGGCCATTCTTACATTTGACAACCGTGGCCTCAACCACGCGGTTTTTCCCCGGGATGTCATAGCTGATTTCGCAATAGTCCTGTCCGCCGAACGACGCGAGAAAAAAGATTTCCTGCCGGTTTTGCGGGATAATCACTTTCGAGGCGGCATTTAATATTTCTTTAACTTCAGGCAAGATATTCCAATTGGACCATATTCGTTGCATGTCAAGCTCCATAAAAAAACCATAAAAAAACCAACATACATCTTAATGTTGGTTGGATGAACTTTGAGAGTATATAATAAGAATCTTATTGAATCAAGTTCTTACTGATTTTTTGTCATCTACAAATTAAAAGTGGACACTTTTTAACGAATCTTTGATTTAAAAGTGGACACCTGAATTGGTCTAGAAATAGGCCATACTTGGAAGAAACGAAAGGATTCCAAGATGGCTGCCCAAATCCACAAAAAGTTT
>OBEQ012072386.1_pt1 | contig 15801 bp, 17 predicted proteins | sample 1670901 | NCBI WGS metagenome assembly OBEQ01 (sample SAMEA104232315, study PRJEB22302) | groundwater metagenome | biome: forest; feature: aquifer; material: groundwater | place: USA | collected 2011-08-07 | depth 5.4 m | reverse complement strand
TCGGTGATACCTTACAGGGAGCGCGGGCCAGTCTCTCCACGGGCTATCAACACCACAGGGACGGTCGGCCTAGGGCGCAGTCGCTTACCCCTCAATCGATGCCACAAATGGCCCGCGCAGCAACACCATCATTTTCATCCCCAGTGGTGCGCGCCAGCGGCGCGCTGGGCGTCTCTCCCGCCAGCGGGAGAGGGAGCAAGCCAGGGAGCAGGGTCATGCGCGGATGGTTCGGGATCGGGGCGGAGGGGGTCAGCAAGCCGGCGAACATGGCGGCACTGCTGCGCACCGGCCATGCTTTCGGCGCCGCCTTCGCCTTCTCGGTCGGGTCGGATTACTCGCGGGAGGCGGGGCGCGGGGTGGATACGTCGGATGCACCGCGGCATCTGCCGTTCTACGCCTTTCCCGATGCCGCGGCGATGGTGCTGCCCGAGGGCTGCCGGCTGGTCGGCGTTGAACTGGTCGACGATGCCGCCGAACTGCCCTCGTTCCGCCACCCGCCGGCCGCCGCCTATGTGCTGGGGCGCGAGCGCGGCGCCCTGACGCCGGAGATGCTGGCGCGCTGCGACCATGTGGTGCGCATTCCCATGCGGTTCTGTGTCAATCTGGCGGTCGCCGGAGCGATCGTGCTGTATGACCGGCTGATCAGCCTGGGCCGCTTCGCCGAACGGCCGCTGCTGCCCGGCGCGGCGGCACAACAGCCGGCTGATCATGTGTTCGGCTGCCAGATTTTCCGCACGCCCGAGCGCATGGCCAAGTTCGGCGCCAAGCCGCCCAAGGTAAGCTGACACCGCATCGCACCATTCCCCTTGCGCGCCCTCCTCTTTGCGGCGAGGATGGCCGCCGTTGGGTTCCATGCGGGCAAAGCCCGTGGGATGAAAAGGGAACACGGTAGGGACGACCCAATCGGGGCCCGAACCGTGGCTGCCCCCGCAACTGTGAACGGTCAGCCGGCCCAAGATGCCACTGGAAATGATATTTCCGGGAAGGCGGGGCCCGGCGGTCAGCCGTGAGCCAGGAGACCTGCCCGACGTCAGGACGTCCCCATTCTTCTGCACGGAGGGTGCACGAATGCACATCGAACCCGGTTTTGTTGCCCCGGCCAAAGTGATGATGGCCAATACCGCCGCTGTCGGGCTGATCGCCTGGGGCGCCAAGGAACAGCTCAAGTCTCTGCTGCGCGAGCCCTGGGCGCCGCTCAAGACGCTGGCCGCGGCCCTGTTCTTTTCGTTGTTCATGGAAAGCTTCCACGCCAATGTCGGCCCGAGCGAGCTGCATTTCGTCGGCGCCATGGCCATATATCTGACGCTCGGCTTCGTGCCGACGCTGCTGGGCTTCGCCCTGGGCCTGCTGCTCCAGGGCCTGACCTTCAACCCCACCGATCTGGTGCATCTGGGGGTCAATTCCCTGTCGCTGATGCTGCCGCTGCTCGCGGTGCACCGCTTTGCCGGCGCCCGTCTGTTCGACCGCGGCGTTGGCGAGCGCATCAGCCTGGCCCGCATCCTCAAGCTGGACGCCCTGTACTATGCCGGCGTGACCGGCATGGTCGGGTTCTGGCTGATGATCGGCGAAACCGCCACCCCGTTCGCGTCCTGGGCCTCGTTCGCCCTGTCTTATCTGGCGGTGGTGGCGCTGGAGCCGGTGATGACCTGGGCGGTGATCAACGGCCTGAAGAGCCTGGAGAGCAACCCGCTGGTCCACCGGATGACCACAATCGGCCAGTTGACCGTCGCGCGGTAACACCACGGCGTGGCCGGACTCGCTCCGGCCACGCCCTTTCCCTCACGCAAGCGCCATTCCCGATTCACGCGCTGCCGCCAGAACGCGGACGGTCTTTTGCAGTTTGTCGAAGGCGCGCTCCTCGATCTGGCGCACCCGCTCCCGCGAGACCGAATAGACCTTCGACAATTCTTCCAGGGTCGGCGGATCGTCCTTCAGCCGACGTTCGCGCACGATGTGGCGCTCCCGGTCATTCAGCTTGGTCAACGCCTCCTCCAGCAGACCACGGCGCAGGGCCGACACCTCGTTGTCGCCCAGAGAACTTTCCTGATCCGGCCGATGGTCAACCAGCAGATCCTGCCACTCGGTTCCGGGCTCCTCACCGATCTGACTGTTCAGCGACCGGTCGCCCGACAGCCGGCGATTCATGTCGACCACGTCCTGAACCGACACCTGAAGCTCGTCGGCAATGGTCCGCACCGTCTCGGGCGCCAAGTCGCCGTCCTCAAGCTGGCGCATGCGGCCTTTCAGAGTGCGCAAATTGAAGAACAGCTTTTTTTGTGCCGCGGTGGTGCCCATCTTCACCAGAGACCAGTTATGCAGGATATATTCCTGGATCGTGGCGCGAATCCACCACAGCGCATAGGTGGCCAAGCGGAAGCCGCGATCGGGATCGAATTTTTCAACCGCCTGCATCAGCCCGACATTGCCCTCGGCAATCAGATCCTCCATCGGCAGACCGTATCCACGGAAGCCGCGGGCGATCTTGATCACATAGCGAAGATGGCTGCCGACCAGCAGGCGAGCCGCCTCCGGGTCGCGTCGGTCACGCCATGCCTCGGACAGCAAGCGCTCCTGCTCAGGGACCAACATGGGAAAATTGCGAACCTCATCGGCGTAACGCCCCATGGTGTCCGGCATCATTGATACGACATTCATTCCTACAAGCCCTCCTCGCTGGCGAGAAGCACCGACGCGCGGGTGTAACGGACGTCCGTCAGCGATAACGACCGCCGTCCTATCTCGGGTTCCCGGTTTCGAGGGATTTCGACGCAGCACCAGATTTAAGAACGCAGACGGAACGCGCAAGAGGTAAATCCGACAAAATTTGTCGGACGTTACGCCAGCAGCATGGGCGGCGAGTCGTTCTGCTGGAGCATGATCCGATCGCGTCGGATCATGCTCAGCCGCCATTGCGGCGGCGGCCAAGCGCGGAGCGCGCCCGGCGAGGGCGACCAATGAGAGCGTTTTTCGACTTGGTCGGAAAACGCTCTACCGCAAGGGTCTACAGCGGCATCAACCCGAGATGGTAGGCCTTGACCACCGCGGTGGTGCGCGAGTCGACCTGAAGTTTGCGCAGAATGTTGCGCAGATGATAATGCACGCCATGCTCAGAGATCGACATGATCTCGCCGATGGCCCAATTGCTCTTGCCCTGGGCGCACCAGCGCAGCACTTCCAGTTCCCGTGCCGTCAGACGCGGCAACGCCTGCGTCTGCGGCACCATCATGGCGCTCCACACGGTGTGGAACTGCAAGGCGATCATATAGATCTGGCTCAGATGGGCCGCGGCATCCGTGCCGCCGACGCTGCTGGCGATCCCGAACCCGGCCACCTCACCGCGCGGCAGGTGGATGGGAACGGCGACACCGTCGCGCAGGCCGAATTCCCGAGCTTCTTCCATCAGTTGGCGCTGCGGCCGCGTCAGCTTGCCGTGGGTCACTTCGGTCCAGGTGAACGCCCCACGCAGATGGCAGGCCTTCTGACGCACCGGATCGTGGCCACGGTAGTCCCGCCCCTCGTACCGACTCATCCACTCATCGGGATAGTTGCCCACCAGCGCCGACGCATCCGATCCCGGCCCCCGCAAGGTGCAATACAGGAAACGGTCATAGCCCAACGCGTCCAGCGCTGCGACGAACAGCCGCTTCACCTCGTCTCGCGACGACGCAGCGTTGGTGGCGGCAATGAAATCATCAATCCGCATGGCGGAGCCGATTTTAGTCCCAGCCCGGGCGCAAGTAAACTGCTTGCTGCCGGAGGCCCGGGCAATCGGGTGAAGGAATGACGACTTGTATTTCATTCGTCATCCCCGCGAAAGCGGGGATCCATGGTTGGGCAAACTCAGAATCATCCCGTAAAGAGGGTGCTGGCGGCGCCATGGATCCCCGCTTTCGCGGGGATGACGAGAGTGGGGCGGACATCGCCGCCAGACTGGAACCGTTCACCCGATTGCCCTGGCCGGAGGCCCGGGCGGGACGCGCCCTCTATTTACACGCGTTCTTGATCGCCGCGATATTGGCTTCGTAGTCGGCGGTCTTGAACACGGCGGAACCGGCAACCAGAACATTGGCACCCGCGGCGGCGATGCGGCCGGCGTTGTCGGCGGTGACGCCACCGTCCACTTCCAGCTCGATGGGCCGGTCACCGATCATCTGGCGGATGCGGCGGATCTTTTCGACCTGGGATTCGATGAAGCTCTGGCCGCCGAAGCCCGGGTTGACCGACATCACCAGGATCAGGTCGAGCTTGTCGAGCACATATTCGCACACCGATTCCGGCGTGGCGGGATTGAGCGACAGGCCGGCCTTCTTGCCCAGCGAGCGGATGTATTGCAGGGTGCGGTCGATATGCTTGCCGGCCTCGGCATGGATGGTGATGATGTCCGATCCGGCCTTGGCGAAGGCTTCGATATAAGGATCGACCGGGTCGATCATCAGATGGACGTCGAACACCTTCTTCGTGTGCGGGCGGATGGCCTGGACCACCAGCGGGCCGATGGTCAGGTTGGGCACGAAATGGCCGTCCATGACGTCCACATGGATGTAGTCGCATCCAGCGGTGTCGATGGCCCGGATCTCTTCTCCCAAACGGGCGAAGTCGGCCGACAGAATGGAGGGAGCGATCTTGACGGTCATGGACGGAGATTCCTCTCTACGGTTTATTTTTTTCTGGGAGCGCGGGCGCCCCGCCCGCATACCGGCGGATCCGCCTGAACGGGCCTCCGGCCCGTGTGCGGGCGGGGCGCCCGCGCTCCCAGTGTCTCAGACGATCTTCGGATCCAGGTCGCCCTTGGCGTACAGGCCGAACATGGTCTCCAGCGACTTGACCTTGATCTTCGAAGCCTGACCCGACGCGCCGAAAGCGTCGTAGCGCTGCTTGCAGATCTCGGTCATGCCCTTCTGGGCGAGCGCCAGATATTTGCGCGGGTCGAACTCTTTCGGGCTTTCCGCCAGGAACTTGCGGATCGAGCCGGTGGAGGCCATGCGCAGATCGGTGTCGATATTGACCTTGCGGACGCCGTGCTTGATCGCCTCGACGATCTCGTTGACCGGCACACCATAGGTCTGGCCCATCTCACCACCATAGGTGTTGATCATGTCCAGCCAATCCTGCGGCACCGAAGACGAGCCGTGCATCACCAGATGGGTGTTGGGGATGCGGGCGTGGATTTCCTTGACGCGGTCGATGCGCAGCACGTCGCCGGTCGGCTTCTTGGTGAACTTGTAGGCGCCGTGGCTGGTGCCGATGGCGATGGCCAGGGCGTCCACATGAGTCCGGCTGACGAAGTCGGCGGCCTCGTTGGGATCGGTCAGCAACTGGGAATGATCGAGCACGCCCTCGGCGCCAACGCCGTCTTCCTCTTCGGCCTTGCCGGTTTCCAGCGAGCCCAGGCAACCCAGCTCACCCTCGACGGAGACGCCGCAGGCATGGGCGAAATCGACGACCTTGCGGGTGGTCTCGACATTGTACTCGTAGGAGGCCGGGGTCTTGCCGTCTTCGCGCAAGGAACCGTCCATCATTACCGACGAAAAGCCCGACTGGATGGCGCGCACGCACACCGCCGGCGACGTGCCGTGGTCCTGGTGCATGCACACCGGAATGTCCGGATAGGCTTCCAGCGCGGCCAGGATCTGATGACGCAGGAAGGCCTCGCCGGCATATTTGCGGGCGCCGGCCGAGCCTTGCAGGATGACCGGGCTGTTGGTGGCCGCGGCGGCCTCCATGATGGCCTTGACCTGCTCCATGTTGTTCACGTTGAAGGCCGGCAGGCCATAGCCGTTCTCGGCCGCGTGGTCGAGGAGCTGACGCAGTGAAACCAGTGCCATTGTTTTTCTCTCTCCCTAAGAGTCGCCGTACCTCTCCCCGTCATCCCCGCGAAAGCGGGGATCCATACAGCGACTCCGCCAAACCAGATGTCGAAGCGGCATGGATTCCCGCTTTCGCGGGAATGACGGGGTGTAGGTTGCGGGCGGGGATCCCTACCCTATGCGATGGGCATCCTACAGCCGCGTGGTGACCGCGTCGACAACCGCCTGAGCGGTGATGCCGAAATGCGGGTAGAGCTGCTCCGCCGGAGCCGAAGCGCCGAAGCCGGTCATGCCGATGATGGCGCCCTTCTTGCCGACATAGCGTTCCCAGCCGAAGGTGCTCAGCGCCTCGACGGCAACGCGCACGCCCTTGCCGAGAACCTGCCACTGGTATTCATCGGGCTGACGCTCGAACAGTTCCCAGCTCGGCATGGACACCACGGCGGCGGCGATGCCCTTGGCCTTCAGCATCTTCTGCGCTTCCAGGGCCAGGGACACTTCCGAGCCGGTCGCCAGGATGGTCGCCTGACGCTCGCCCTCGGCCTCCGACAGCACATAGGCGCCCTTGGCCGACAGGTTTTCCTCGGTGTGGGTGGTGCGCACGGTCGGCAGGTTCTGGCGCGACAGGGCCAGCACCGACGGGGTGTTGGCAGCCTTCAGGGCGATCTCGTAGCACTCCATGGTCTCGACCGGATCGGCCGGGCGGAACATCAGCACGTTGGGGATGGCGCGGATGGCGGCAACGGTTTCAATCGGCTGGTGAGTCGGGCCGTCCTCGCCCAGGCCGATGGAGTCATGAGTCAGCACATAGATCACCCGCAGCCCCATCAGCGCGCTCATGCGCAGAGCCGGGCGCAGATAGTCGGCGAACACCAGGAAGGTGCCGCCATAGGGGATGAACCCGCCATGCAGGGCGATGCCGTTCATCACCGAGGCCATACCGTGCTCACGCACACCGTAATGGATGTAACGGCCGGTAAAGTCGCCGTCCTTGATCGGCTTGGTCGACTTGGTGATGGTCAGGTTCGAATGGGTCAGGTCGGCCGAGCCGCCGATCATCTCGGGGATCGCCGCGGTCAGCACTTCCAGGGCCATTTCCGAGGCCTTGCGGGTGGCGACCTTGGGCTGCTCGGCGCTCATCTTAGCCTTGAAGGCGGCGGCGGCGGCTTCCCAGCCGGCCGGCAGGTCGCCCTGGGACAGACGGACGCATTCGCTCTGGACCTCGGCCGGCAGGCCGGCGACGCGGGTTTCCCAGGCGGTGCGGGCGGAGGCGCCGCGGCTGCCGGCGGAGCGCCAGGCGGACAGGATATGATCGGGCACGACGAAGGGCTCGTGGGGCCAGTTCAGCTTGGCGCGGGCGCCGGCAATTTCCTCGGCACCCAGCGGGGCGCCGTGGGTCTTCTCGGAACCGGCCTTGGTCGGGGCGCCGAAGCCGATGACGGTGCGGCAGGCGATCAGGGTCGGCTTGTCGCTGCTTCTGGCCATCTCGATGGCGGCGGCAACGGCATCGGCGTCATGGCCGTCAACCCGGCAGGTGTTCCAGCCCGAGGCCTCGAAGCGCTTGCACTGGTCGTCGGTGGTCGACAGGGCGGTGTCGCCGTCGATGCAGATATGGTTGTCGTCCCACAGCACGATCAGCTTGTTCAGGCGCCAGGTGCCGGCCATGGAAATGGCTTCCTGGCTGATGCCTTCCATCAGGCAGCCGTCGCCGGCGATCACATAGGTATAGTGGTCGCACAGATCCTTGCCGACACGGGCACCCAGCATCTTTTCCGCCATGGCGAAGCCGACGGCGTTGGTGATGCCCTGGCCGAGCGGGCCGGTGGTGGTCTCGGCGATCTTGACATGGCCGTATTCGGGGTGACCGGCGGTCTTGGCGCCCAACTGGCGGAAGCTCTTGAGCTGCTCGACGTCGATGTCGTCGTAACCGGTCAGATAAGCCAGCGAATAGATCAGCATCGAGCCGTGGCCCGCCGACAGGATGAAGCGGTCGCGATCCGGCCACTTGGGCTGGTTGGCGTCGAACTTCAGGAAGCGGGTGAACAGCACCGTCGCCACGTCGGCCATGCCCATCGGCATGCCGGGATGGCCGGACTTGGCCTTTTCGATCGCGTCCATCGACAGGAAACGGATGGCGTTGGCCAGTTCCTGATGAGTCACCTGCTGCTTGGCGGGCTGGGCGGTCATGCGGGGGTCCTTCTACTGCAATACGGCTTGAACACGGGGGGACACAACAATTTCACACGGCATAATGGCCCATGGCCGCCTTGACCAGATGGTACGTGATCAAGAGCTGCGACAGGGCGAGGGGATGGCTCGACCGAACCTGCTTCTGGTCGTCGGTGAACTCACCCAGCTTGGCGCGCAGATGGCTGGCCTCGGGGATCAGACTCCACAACAGGTCTTCCATCTGCTTGGCGCGTCGGTCGTCAATATCGCCCGAAATCTCCAGAACATCGACCGGTTTGCCGTCGATATCACGGGCCAATTCCAGGCGGAAGCCGCTTTTGGCGCCGGCATCCAGAATCGGGCTGAGATCCGGATGCGGCAAGGTCGGGCGCAGGGTGTGGCGCACGTTCAGATGCGCCCCGCTCTCGTCGGAGCGGCCGTCGGGCGCGTAGAACCGCACCACCATATCGGCGAAGGTGCGTTGCGGGTGGATGTGGCTGACGCGGGCGAGCTTGCGCCGGTCCAGCTCGGCCAGCACCTCGTCGGAGGTATAGCCGCGCCGCGACACGTCGCGCTGAATCTTCCACTTGGTGCGCAACGCCTCGTCCGGTCCCAGATAGACCTTGACGTCGTAGCAGTCGCGCATCGCCCGCGTCGCATAGCCCAGCAGGCCCTCGACGATGATGTACTCTTTCGGCTCGATATATTCGCAGGGGCCGAACTGGCCGGTGTCGTGGTTGTAGGTCGGCTTCAGGATCGGCTCGCCGGAGCGCAACAGGCGGATATGCTGCTCCAGGATGTCGATATGGTTGGCCTGGGGGTCCAGCGCCGACAGGCCGGCCTTGGCCCGGTCCTTACGATTGTGCTTGTGGTAGTCGTCGGTGCAGACGGTGGCGACACGATCGTGACCGAGTACCGCGGCGATGCCGGCGCTGATGGTGGTCTTGCCGGCGGCCGAGTCACCGACGATGCCGAGAATGACGGGACGATCAATGCGGCGGTTGGTGGGCATCGCAATCACCTTTCGATCCTTTGGGGCGCCGAGCCGGGCGAACGGCGATGATAGGTGGTCAGCACCTGACGTTCCCCGGCGGCCCCGCCGATCATCAGGGTCTGGGTCCGCTCGTGATGCCGCACCCGCTCGATACCTTCGAACAGCAGGCCGGTGGTGATGCCGGTGGCGCAGAAATAGACCTCTTCCGAGCGCACCAGTTCCTCCAGCCGATACCAGTGCTGGGTCGACAGGCCGGCGGCTTCCACCGCCATGCGCTCGGTGGCCAGTTGCGGGTCGAGCCGGGCGACGAATTCACCGCCCAGGGCACGGATGGCGCAGGCCGACAGCATGCCCTCGGGGACGCCGCCGGTGCCCATCAGCGCGTCGATGCCTGAGTCGGGAATGGCCGCCATGATGGCTCCGGCCACGTCGCCCGCCGGATACAGCATCACCCGCGCTCCGGCGGCATGGATGCGGTCGACCAGATCGCGATGACGCGGCTTTTCCAGCACATAGATGGACAGCTCGGAGACCGGCTTGCCGACGCAGTCCGACAGCACCCGCAACTTCTCCTCGACCGAAGCCTCGGGGTCGATGCGGCCGCGCGTGGCGGGCGGGCCAGCGAACTTCTCCATATAAAAGGCCGGGCCGGGCGCGAACAGCGCGCCGCGCGGGGCGATGGCGATGCAGGCCATGGCGTTGGTCATGCCACGCATCAGATAGCTGGTGCCTTCGATGGGATCGACGACGATGTCCCACTCGCCGAGTTGCCCGGCGCCGCCGATCTCCTCGCCGCTGTACAGCGAGGAACATTCCTCGCGCCGGCCCTCGCCGATGACGATCAGGCCGGTCATCGGCAGTCGCTTCAATTCGGCTTCCATCGCCTGGATGGCCGCCGCGTCGCCCTGGGACCGATCACCGCGTCCGATCCAGTCGTACGCTGCCCGCGCGGCGGCCTCGGTGGCCAGGCGCAGAGAGTACGGCATCAACGGCGTGGCGATGCGGCTATCACGGATGATGCTCATCGCTCCTCCCCCAATCCGAAGATTACCAAGCCCTTCATAGCATGGGCCTAATATATCGGGTAGGGTCGCCGGGCGAAACACCCGGGCGAGGTGGGGGTGAAATCTATTCGGGTGGGGCAAAACCCGGGCGAACAGGTGGGCCTCCGCCATCAAGGCCGGGTTTGCACCGACAGTGACAGCAGCCTCTTGCAAAATCGCCCGGTCCTTGCGTCAAATAGGCGAGGGGCAGGGAGGGAGACGGGTCCGGCATGCAATACCAAGTCAGTGCCAGCGGCGATGAGACCACCTTATTCCTGCGCCATCACCTGGCCTTCGCCGATCGCCGTGCCTTCCTCGAGGCGATCCCCGAATTCCTGCCGGCCGGCACCAGACGGCTGGTGGTCGACCTGCGCGACCTGCGGTTCCTGGATTCGGCTGGACTCGGCATGTTTCTATCGCTCAAGGACGCGGCGGAAAAGCAGGGAGTCGCGATGGTCCTCCGCGAGCCGGTGGCGGGGGTCAAGACCCTGCTCAAACTGGCCCAGTTCGAAAACGTGTTTACTATCGAATGGGTGTCATGATGCGTTGGGATCCCGCGATCTACGGCGGATTCGCCGCCCCCCGGCTGCGCCCGGTGTTCGACCTGCTGGCCCGGGTGCCGCTCGAGTCGCCGCGCCGCATCGTCGATCTCGGCTGCGGCGGCGGCCAGGCCACCCGCCTGCTGGCCCAGCGCTGGCCCGAGGCCGAGGTCATCGGCATTGATTCCTCACCCGACATGCTGACCGACGCCGCCGCCAAGGACGATAGCGGGCGGATTACCTGGGTGTGCGGCGATGCCGGTGGGTGGCGCCCGACCGATCCGGTCGATCTGGTGTTCTCCAACGCCGCGCTGCATTGGCTCGACGACCATGCGTCGCTGATGCCGCGCCTGCTCGACGCGGGGGCGCCGGGGGGCGTGCTGGCGGTGCAGATGCCGCGCAACCACGGCGCCCCCAGCCATACCGGCATGGCCGACGCCGCCGAAGCGGGACCGTGGGCGGAGACGTTACGGCCGCTGCTGCGCCCGTCGCCGGTGGCATCGCCCGATGTCTATTACGATCTGCTGGCAAAGCGCGCCGCCCGCCTGGACATCTGGGAAACCGATTACCTGCATGTGCTCGAGGGGGATGACCCGGTGGTGCGCTGGACCTCGGGCACGGCGCTGGCGCCGCTGTTGCAGGCGCTGGAGGACGGTCCGCGTGCCGCATTCCTTGAAGCGTACCGGACTCGCATGGCACAAGCCTATCCCCGCCGCGCCGACGGCCGGACCTTGCTGCCGTTTCGCCGGCTTTTTCTGGTTGCGGCGCGGGATTGACCAGAATATCCATGGCCCGCGGCCATGTTGCGGAGCTGCGCCCATGTTGAAATGAATCGGCAAATCGGCCTTGTGGGGCCTTTGACCATTGGATACACTGCCGCCGCAGGGGAATTAGCGTTATCCATTCATACAATCGCATAGGGTCCTGATTCAGGGCGCTCAGCAGAAGGTAGCCGGTTGCGATGGCAATCACGAAGGCGAAAGCCGTGGCCTTTACCACGGCCTTGTTGTTGGGGGGGTGCTCCTTCGTCGAGGATTCCCTTTTCCCATCGGTCGACCAGTATCCCGGGGAGAGGGGCCAGGTCCAACCATCCATGACGCCGCGGCAAGAGGCCATGATTGGCGCTTCAACCACCGCGGTCGGGCATAAAGTCGCTGGCCTGCACGCCGAGACGGTCCAGTTGCAGGCCAATGTGGCGCGCCAGGAGCAGGAGCTGCAAGGCCTGCGCTCGAAGGTCGTCGCCGATTCACAGCAGTATCACGGCACCGTCGCCGCCATCAGCGCGCGCTTGCAGCTTGGCACCACGCCAGGCAATCCGGCGCTGTTGCAGCAATGGCGCGAGGCCCAGGGTGAACTCGAGTCGATCAACACCGACATCCTGATGATGAACCGCCTGAACAACGAGGTGCATACCTCGTCGTCGACGGCCGCCTATCTGCTGAACGCCGTCCAGGCGACTCGCAGCCTGCCCGGTGCCATCGAAGAGGATCATCGTCAACTGCGCGTCATGGAAGACGAAATCCAGCGCAGCACGGTCAACATCGAGCGTCTGCTCAGCGGGTTGTCCCAGGACATCAATCGCCAGCAGCAGTATGTGTCGGGCCAGCGCAACGACCTGACCACCCTGGCCAGCGGCATCCAGGCCGGCCAGCTCTATGCTCAGTCGCTGGGCATGCAGGTGGCACCGGTGTCGACCGTCACCCCGACCGCAGCGACTCCCAGCAGCTATGACAAGCCGCTGATGGTCATCAAGTTCAACAAGGCCAATCCGGCCTATGAGCAGCGACTGTACGACACCGTCAAGAGCGCGCTGGATCGCCGTCCGTCGGCCATCTTCGACGTCATCGCCGTGTCGCCGCGCCGCGGCAGCGCCGGCGAAACCGCCCTTGGCTCCACCAACGCCCGCCGCAACGCCGAGCAGGTGCTGCGCTCGCTGTCCGACATGGGCCTGCCGCCCAGCCGCGTGCGCATGTCCACGTCGCAAAGCGACGCCGCCGCCAGCGCCGAGGTCCACATCTTCGTGCGCTGATCCGTCTTCACCGATTCGTTACCGCAATGCCCGGGCTGGTCCCGGGCATTTGCTTTTTCGGGCGCACCAAGAGCTATGACCCCAAGTCTCACCCGCCATATGAAGAACATGCTTTAACCCATTGTTAAAGCGAGCCGTATCATTCTGGGTCTTAACTCAGCGGCGGAGTGCCTCACCATGACCCAACTGCAATCCGAGGCCAGTTCGGCGACGACGCTGCGCCACATGTCGCAGACGCGGTTGGGATCGCGGTCCCATCCGACGGTTGGCCGGGTCAATCCGCGCCGCATGAGCGCACGGCAATTGGCCGATTGGGCGGCCGAACTGCATGCCGACGGCATGATGAATCTGGCGGAATACGGCATCGCCGGCTTTCCCGCCGAGTTGCATCCCGACTACGACAGCACCGTCGGCGCCTTGACCGGCGAGCCGGCCGACCCCGACTGTCCGCGTGACATGATCATCCAGTGGGAAGACCGCTACCACCGCGAAACCCGCTGCCTGGGCGCCGTGGCGGCACGCATCAGCGGCCGTATCGTCGAACTGCTGCGCTGGCAGGCGGCCAGCCTGAGCGCCGCCGCCTAGAATGCAAGTGGTCGAGCGGCGATATCGAAATGCACTCCGGTGAGCGCTCTATGGTTGGTGAGATTGCAGGGGAACGCAGATGAACGCAGATATCCACGGATGAACACGGATAAGGGAATGATTGGGAACGGCCTGATCATTTTGCGATTATGACCGAGTCTGTCCCGGCATTCCATGCCTTGATGACCTTGAAAAGGCTTTTGCTTCCGGTGATCGGCACTCAGGCGACAATCTGCGCTTCTGACCGATGCATCCGTGTTCATCCGTGGATATCTGCGTTCATCTGCGTTCCCCTGCGATGCTGCCGCCTCGACACCGCGAAGCGTCAGAGTCGATGTCGCAGTTATTTCCGGTCGTCGCCTAACCGGTCTCTTTGCCAAGCAGCCCCATCAGTTCGGCCAGGGCCGGTTCGGACAGGCGGTCCATGGCGTGGCGCAGATGGTCCAGGGTCGCCCGAGTCGCGTACAATTGATCCAGCAGTTCCAGCACCAGCGGCATCGCTTCGTCATTGACCGCCATCTGCCGCTTCAGTTCGCAGATCAGTTGCAGCCGGGCAACGTCGCCGTCGTCGAAATGCCAGCCCTCGCCCTGACGCAACGGCCGCACCCACTGCTGTTCGATCCAGGCGATCAACTCGCCCTGGTCCAGTTGGAAGGTGATCTGAACATCGCTGAAGGTCATCATCTCACGCCATCCCCGCCCGCGTCCGCACATCGTACGGATGAGTCTTGGACCATTGTTGCAGGAACGCCTGCAACTCGGCATCCGGCTTGTCGGGCAGCATGACCTTGAGCTTGATGAACTGGTCACCGTGCTCGCCGCCCTTGCCGTGGCCGATGCCCTTGCCCTTGAGCCGCAGCGTGGTGCCGCTGGTCGATCCGGGCGGCACCGTCACCGTCACCTTGCCGTGGATGGTCGGCACCGTCACCTTGGCGCCCAGCACCGCCTCGGGCAGGGTCACCGGCAGGTCGAGATGGATGTCATGGCCCTCGCGGCTGAAAAACGCATGGGCCTCGACCGAGATTTCCACCAGGGCGTCACCCGCCTCGCCGCCGCCGGTACCGGGCGCCCCCTGCCCTTTCAGGCGCAGCGTCTGACCATCCTCCACACCGGGCGGGATGCGCACGTCCAGGCTTTTGCCGTTGGGCAGGGTGATGCGCTTGGTGGTGCCCTGGGCGGCCTCAATGAAGGACACTTTCAGCGAATAGTGCTGATCGGCCCCCTTCAGCCGCATCCGTGCGCCCGACTGGGTGCGGCCGGTGCGGGCGCCGAAAATATCCGACATGATGTCCTCGGCGCCGAAGCCGAAATCGAAGTCGCGATACTTACCGCCCTTGCCCGATTCGGCATAGGAGCGATAGCTGTAGCGCGCTTTCTCCGCGCCGCTGGCGTCGATTTCGCCGCGATCGTATTTGCCGCGCTTCGCCGTGTCGGACAGCAGATCATAGGCCGCCGACACTTCCTTGAAGCGCTCCTCGGACTGCTTGTTGCCGGGGTTAAGGTCCGGATGCAGCGTGCGCGCCAGCTTGCGATAAGCCGTCTTGATTTCGTCGCCGCTGGCCGTCTTGCCCACACCGAGGACTTGATAGGGATCCTTCACCGCTTCGCTCTCCCGTATACCGAGGCCCGGCGCGACGAATCGCCCCAGGCCCCTTATACTACTAAGGCGTCCCGGCGCACTTCGCCAGAGGGTTACGCCCAGCGGCGCTTCAGATCGTCCCGATGCAGCGCCAGCCATTGCAGGGCGATCACCGTAACCGCATTGCCCACCCCGCCCTCATCGAGCCGGCGCAGGGCCTCGTCCACCGGCACGACGAAGGCGCGAATGTCCTCGCCCTCCTCGTGCAAGCCATGATGGCCGCCGGCCGTCGACAGGTCGGCGCGACCACAGAACAGGGTGCAGGTCTCGGTAGCACCGCCGGGGCTGACCAGATATTTGCAGATCAGTTGCACGTCGGTCACGTCGCAGTCCGACTCTTCCTTGGCCTCGCGGATGGCCACCTGCTCGGGAGTCTCGCCCGGGTCGATGATCCCAGCCACCACCTCGATCTGCCAGGCCGCCATGCCCGCTGCATAGGCGCCGACGCGGAACTGCTCGATCAGCAGCACCGAATCGAGCGCCGGATCATACAGCAGCACCCCCACCGCATGACCGCGCTCGAACACCTCGCGAACGATGTCGCCAGTCCAACCGCCATCATGCTTGCGGTGGCGCAGGCGATAGCGGTCGATCTGGAAATAGCCCTTGTAGGGCGTGGCTTTTTCGACGAGTTCGACGTCGCTGTGATCGAGCATCTGAGGGGCTCCTGGCGGGAGTGGATGTTATTAAGCCCTCCCCCTTGATGGGGGAGGGTTTGGGTGGGGGTGATCTCGTCGCAAATTTTCCAGAATCGCAGAACCTGATAGCCCGTGCTCGGCCGTGGGCGTCTTCGGGAGGATAGCGTTTCATCTGCTCAGGCTCACCGGCAGATTCCGTCACCGCGTGGACATCACCCCCACCCAACCCTCCCCCATCAAGGGCTAGCGTGAACACACAATTATTGTATGGTTTTTCCATGGCCGAGGGCGAACCCCTCGGCCATGGCCTGAAAGCGCTTCAGGCCATCGGTCATGGTGGTGGGACCGGGAGGGCGTT
>OBEQ011337909.1_pt1 | contig 15805 bp, 17 predicted proteins | sample 1670901 | NCBI WGS metagenome assembly OBEQ01 (sample SAMEA104232315, study PRJEB22302) | groundwater metagenome | biome: forest; feature: aquifer; material: groundwater | place: USA | collected 2011-08-07 | depth 5.4 m | reverse complement strand
TCGCGTCTACGGCGTGGTAATCGACCCACGGGCCGCCGTGGTGTCGCTCAGCCAAGCCGGCCAAAACGTCTATGTAGCCACTGGCGGCACCGGCGCTTATCCGGTGATTGCTTCCGATGAGGCCGGCCCAATTAAGACTGGCGATTACTTGAGCTTATCTAATATCGATGGCATTGCCGCCAAGGCCACCGCCACCGAAACTTACGGCCTGGGCCGGGCGTTATCGGCCTTCGACGGCAAAAGCGGCGTGTTGGCCACCACTAACACCGGCCACCACCTGGGCTTGGTCAGCCTGAGCTTGACGATCGGCAAAAACCCGCTGAGTAGTAGCTTGAAGGTGCCGGGTCCGCTACGCACCGCCGGCGAAGCCATCGCCGGTAAAACCGTCTCGCCGACTCGCCTGTATCTGGCATTACTGATTTTTATGGTGGCGATCATCGCCGGCGTCAGCCTGCTTTATTCGAGTATCCGGGCGGCGCTGACGGCGCTGGGCCGCAATCCGCTCAACCGCCAGTCGATTTTTAGGGGGTTGTATCAGGCGATTGGTCTGGGCGTGATGATTTTTGGCCTCGGTCTTTTTGGGGTATATTTACTACTGAAGTTATGAAGAGCTCCCGCGATGCCTCACTATTCGGCTGCAAACTCCGTTTTTGGGCTGCAAAGACTTCACCGCTCGTCAACGTAGCTTTAGCTACGCTTCCTCACGCTTCAGTCTTTTCGCACCAAAGCCCGAAGTTTTCGCTTCGAACAGGAGACACCTAGGGAACTCTATATATGAATAGCGGTGGGACGATTCAAATTTTGGCTTCGCTGATCATCAGCGGGGCGGTGGTCGGCTGGCTGATCTGGCGCCAGCGGCAGGCTGCCGAAGCCGTGCCGGCGGCGGTCGATAAGCTGCTGGAGAAAGCTGATAAAGATGTCGAGCACATCTTTGACAACCAATTCCGTCAGGAGCTGCGCAACCGTGGCCGGCTGCACTTCGAAAAAATCATCGGCGACAACGCCATGTTTTTGCAGCAGGACTTGCGCCAGACCACCGCCCAGCTCAACGAGTATATGCGTACCGAAATCACCCGCACTCTCCAGGAAGAGTTTAAAAAATACGAGCAGTCAATCACCGATGCTAAGCAGATTGCCCTAGACTCCATCGAAAAAACCTCGCAGTCGATTGAGCAGCAGCGTCAAGTTCTCCAGCAGCAACTCTACGCCGAGATCCAAGCTGAGAAGGTCCGGATCATCGATAACTTTGAAAAGCAGATGAGCACCATCATCAACCACTACGTCCTGGCGGCCATCGGCAACCAGATCGATTTGTCGGATCAACTCGACTACATTTTGAGTGAGCTGGAAGCCAACAAGGCAGCCATCGCCGAGGATATCCGTCGTGGGACCTAAGAACCGCAAATCAAACGTCGAGCTGAAACTGCCGATTGAGGTCGTCGGCCGGGCCGAGATCAACGGCCTGCTGCGTGAGCTCCAAGCCATCGAAGACTATCTCAGCAGCCAGCCAGGCTCTGCTACCGGCCCGGCCGACGACCAGCTCAAACTCTCACAGCTGCTGACCAACCTCGCCAAGGTCAATAGCTATAACTTACTGGAGGCTAATCAGCGCAAGGAGCTGCGCGGCAAGCTGACTAGCCTGCTTAAAAAAAGTCCGTTGCTGCACATTAGCTTTGCGGCTGATGCCTCGGCCGAGGCCGTCGAGCAGATTCTAGTTTGGTTGCGTGCCAACATTCATCCGACGGTGCTACTGCAAATTGGTTTGCAGCCGAACATTGTCGCCGGCTGTATGCTGCGCACGCCCAACCAGATTTTTGATTTCAGCCTGCGCCAGCATATGCTCAAAATGCAGCCCCAGCTGGTCGAGCTGCTCAAAGGAGCGGTCGGATGAGGCAAACTTCAATTCGTCATCCCCAACTAGATCGGGGATCCAGTCGGCTATATTCCCGCCTGCGCGGGAATGACAAGCTTGTCCCTGGAGACGGCTTGGGATGAGCTCCGACAGCCAACATTTTAAGAAGTTAGTCGACCAGGGCCAGCCGGTTGGCGAGGTCATCGCTGTTAATAGTTTTTTGGTCGAGCTGTCGGGCTTGACACCGGCCAGCCGCCACACCCTAGTTGTCTTTGAAGATGGCTCCAAAGGTTTCGTCCAGCACATTTTGGAAGATAAGGTTATCGTTTTGCACCTAGGCACTAAAAAGCTGCGGGTCGGCGCCCTGGCCGTCGTCCAATATGAGGGCTTGGTCACCAAAGTCGGCAAAGACTACATCGGCCGGGTGATTTCAGTGATCGGTGAGCCACTTGACGGCCAGGGCGCCATCGCTGCCGACGCTGTCTGGCCGATCTTTAACGCCGCCCGGCCGATCAACGAACGGGAAGCGCTAAGCAAGCAGCTGGAAACTGGCGTGACGATGATCGATGCTCTGTTTCCGATCGTCCGCGGCCAGCGCATGGCTCTACTCGGCGAGAGCAAAGCCGGCAAATCGACTCTGGCTGCCCAGCTCGCCATCAACCAAAAATCGACCGATCAAGTGGTGGTCTACGTAATGATCGCCAAGCGCAAAAGCGACATCGACATGCTGCTGGCCCGGCTTAACGAAAACCAGGCCATGGGCAAAGCCATCGTTGTGGTGTCGACCGTCGCCGAGTCACTGGCTCTTAGCTACCTGGCGCCCTACGTCGGCTGCGCTCTGGCCGAGTATCTCTGGCAAAAGCTCGGCCAAGACACCTTGATTATTTACGACGACCTGACTACCCACGCCCACATCTACCGCGAAATCGCCCTGCTGTCCGGTGTCAGCCCCGGCCGCGATTCTTATCCGGGCGACATCTTTTACGCCCACTCCAGCTTGATGGAGCGCGCCGGCCGCCTCAAGGTCAACCACGCTCATCTGACCGCTGTGCCGCTAGTGCTGGCGGCGGCCGGCGACATCACGGCCTATCTGCCGACCAACATTATGTCGATGACCGACGGCCAGTGGATTTTGGACATGGAACTGTTTCACACCGGCTGGCGGCCGTCGATCAGCCCGTCTTTGAGCGTCCCCCGCGTCGGCGGCATCGGCCACAGCGACCGCCAAAAAGCCCAAGCCGGCCGAATCGCCCAAAGCCTGGCGGCCTATGACGAGGCCCGTGAGTTTGCCCACTTCGGCAGCGGTTTGAGTGCAACACTTAATCAAACTCTGCAAAAGGGCAGCCAGCTGCAGGCGCTGTTTACTCAGGCCGCCGGCGAAGTTTACAGCCTGCCGGCTCAGCAGCTGATGCTCGATGTGGTCCTTGACACGACCGCCGCCAATCTCGATATCACCAAGCTCAAGCGGGCCGCTGTGGCGACTGGCCAGTTGCTCAAAAAAGCCGAGGATTACCCGAACGTTTTAGAAGAACTGCGTCGCCAAGTCGGCCTGGCGGGGGCCAAGTAAGATGCTCAGCTTAGCCGATATTGCCAAGGAGCGCGACGCCATGCAGACTATCGTCGCCTTGACCAACGCTTTTGAAGGCATCGCTAGCTTGCATATTTTGCAGATCCGCGACCAGGTGCTGCAGAGCCAGGTGTTTTTTGGCGAGCTTTGGCAAATTTACCGTCAAGTCCGTGTTGACCAGCTTTTTCACTATGGCCGGACGGCCAGCGGCGCCAAAGTCATCAATAAGGAACTGATGATTTTAATCAGCTCCGAAGGCGGCCTGTCCGGCGACATCGACCACCGTCTGGTCGACCAGGCCGTCAGCCACTACCAGGCGGTGGCCAACGACATCATTGTCGTCGGCCACCACGGTAGCTTACTCCTGGCCCAGCATGGTGTGCCAGCCGTCAAAAGCTTTAAACTGCCGACCCGCGATCTGGACATCAACGTTTTGCCGCTGGTGGCCGAGGTCCAGCGCTATGCCAAAACGACTGTCTTTTATCAGCACTATAGCTCGCTGGCCGTCCAGCAGGTCCAGAGCATTGCCGTCAACGCGGCGGTTGAAGAGCTGGCCAAAAACGTCCAGCCCGGCGGCGATTTGATCACCGAATCGAACTACATTTTTGAGCCGAGCACCTACGCCGTAGTCAGCCATTTGGAGCGGACGATGATCCAGATCGCGCTCAGCCAGACCATCCTCGACTCCAAGCTGGCCCAGTACGCCAGCCGTTTTCGGGCGATGACGCTGGCCCATTCCAAGTCGAGTGATCTGTTTGACGACGCCCAGTTGCGCTATGTGCGGGCTAAGCGGCGGCTCCATGACGAGCGGCTCAAGGAAGTCATCAATGGCCTGCGCGGTCGGGAGCTGCTATGAAACGCGTAAGACTTCAAAATTTCCCATTTCCCATTTCCCAATTCACATTTATTTCTCATTTCCCATTTGCTAATGACCAATTGATAAATGCTAAATCAATGCTACCTGCTAAATGCTACCTGCTACCTGCCGCCGGAGGCGGCCGGGGATGAGTATCGGCAACGTTCGCTCCATCCGCGACCTAATCGTCCTGGTTCAGTTTGACGATGAAGGGCCGGAAATCGGCGAGCTGCTCAAAGTCCAAAATAAAACCGGCAGCCTGCTGCTGGTCGATCATCTGGGCAATGAAGGGCTGGCCGTCTGCCTCAACTTGCTCGGCGAGCTCAACATCCAAAAAGGCCTGCCGGTCGAGCGCACCGAGCGGGGCATCGAAGTGCCGGTCGGCACAGCGACCATTGGCCGCTTATTTGACGCCATGGGCCGGCCGATCGACGGCCAGCCACTGCCCGACGCCACCCAGCTCCACTTCAAAAACATCTTCCAGATACCGCCGCCGCTGACTTCTTTTAAAGCTGCCAAAAGCGAGGTTTTAGAAACCGGCATCAAAGTCCTCGACTTCTTTACGCCGTTTGTGAAGGGTCGCAAAATTGGCATCGTCGGCGGCGCCGGCGTCGGCAAAACGGTGCTGATCACCGAGTTGGTCCATAACGTCGCCAAAGCCGGTTCCGGCCTCAGCTTTTTTACTGGTATCGGCGAGCGCATTCGCGAGGGCCAGGAACTCTACGACACTTTCAAGGAACGCCAGCTGCTGCCCAATACTTGTCTGTACTTTGGTCAGATGGACCAAAACCCAGCCCAACGGGTGCTGGTGGCCATCAGCGCTGTGGCCGCCGCCGAGTACTTCCGCGACGAGCTCGGCAAGGACATTTTGTTCTTCGCCGACAACATGTTCCGCTACGTCCAGGCGAGAAATGAGATCGCCACCATCCTCGCCCAAACGCCGTCCGAGGGCGGCTACGAGCCGACCATTTTCTCTGATATCAAGACGCTTCAGGACCGGCTGAGCTCGACCGACAGGGGCTCGATCACGGCCGTTGAAACCATCTATGTGCCGGCCGACGATCTGTCCGACCCGGCGGTGCAAATGATCGGCCAGGAGCTCGACAGCGTCATCGTACTGAGCCGCAAAGTCGCCGAGCAGGGCATCCGTCCATCGGTCGATTTGCTGCGCTCTAACTCCAGTTTGTTGAGCACTGAGATCGTCGGCCAGCGCCATTACGACTTGTCCGTCCGCGTCCAGGCGCTACTCCAAAAATACGAATCGCTCAAGGCGATCATCGCCATCGTCGGCGAATCCGAGCTGTCACCGGCCGACCGTGCCGACTTTGCTCGGGCCAAAAAACTGATCACTTTTTTCAGCCAGCCGATGTTCGTCACCGAAGCCTTGACCGGCAAAAAAGGCGAGCACGTCGGCCGCGAAGATATGCTCAAAGGCGTCGAGGCAATTCTAGCTTAAGCCTATGGCCCAGCCCACAACCTCGAGTATGCAGGTCAAAATCCGCTCACCGTTTAAGACCTACTTTAACGGCCCGGCGCTGAATCTTTCGGCGGTCAACGCCACTGGGCCGTTCGATATTTTGCCCCGGCACAAGAACTTCATTACGCTGCTTAAGCCGCGGACGCCATTGGTTGTCCGCCAAGCCGGCCGCAGTGACTTTAAGATGGTCGTGGCCCGGGGCGTGATGCACGTCAAGGCCGACCAAGTCGCCGTCTTCCTCGACGTCTGAATTTGCATTTACTGGCTTTGCCGAATCTTAAATATTGAAACATTTAAATATTTAAATGTTTCAATGAAGTTTGGTTGATCATTACATCTGGTAGAATTTGAGGGTCATGAAAAAAGTGTTTGTCGGACTTTCCGGCGGCGTTGATTCGTCAGTCGCCGCGCTGCTCTTAAAAGACCAGGGTTGTGACGTCGTCGGCGTCTACATGAAAAATTGGAGCCAGGACCTGCCAGGCTTGCCTTGCCCATGGTTGGAGGATTATCAAGATGCCAAGCGGGTGGCCGTCCAGCTAGGTATCGATTTCAAGGTTTATGACTTTGAAAAGCAGTACCGCTACAAGGTCGTCGACTATATGCTCGAGGCCTACCGAGCCGGCTTTACGCCCAACCCCGACATTATGTGTAACCAGGAGATCAAGTTTAAGCTGTTTTTGGAGACGGCGTTGGCCGACGGCGCTGACTGTATCGCTACCGGGCACTACGCGCGAGTCAAAAACAGCCGGCTGCTGATGGCCAAAGACGCCAACAAGGACCAGACTTACTTCTTGCACCGAGTTAGCGCCGCGGCCCTCCAAAAGACGCTGTTCCCATTGGGCAGCCTGACCAAGCCGCAGGTTCGGGCACTGGCTAAAAAAGCTGGCTTAGTCACGGCCGACAAAAAAGACAGCATGGGCATCTGTTTTATTGGCAAGATCGGTATCAAGGACTTCCTGCAACAGTATGTCAAAGAGAAGCCGGGCAAGATCATTAATCAGCACGGCCAGATTGTCGGCCAGCACGACGGTGCGCTGTTTTATACCATCGGCCAGCGCCATGGCTTGGAAGTCGGCGGCGGCCAACCCTACTACGTGGTTGGCAAAGATATGAATAAAAACGAGATTCAGGTGACCAGCGACCTTCAGGACGAGCGGCTGTGGAGTCGCCGGCTCAAATTCAGCAGCCCGCACTGGATCAACGGAGAACCAGGGAACAGTGGAGGGTGGAGGGTGGAGAAAAAAAACTCTAACCTCTCACCTCTCAACTCTAACCTCTGTGTTCGGACTCGCCACCGCGCCGCGCTAATCCCTGTCAAAAAACTCAAACAGGGAATTGCCGAGTTAGCAGAAGAGGTAAGGGCGCTAACACCCGGCCAATCAGCGGTCTTCTACGCTGGCAGCGTCTGCCTCGGCGGCGGCATCGTGGTCTGAACTAGCTGCGCGGCCTCCAGTAATTTCCCATATACGATCAGCTACCTCTGCCAACTTAGCAACTGCAGCTTCACGGCTAGGTACGTTATAAGCCCTGGCAATCGGCAGCCAATCGAATGGTCCATGAGGAATCCGACCTTTTTCAGCCAAGGTCAAAAGCAAGCAGCCAGTCTGGCCGAGTAGTTGCTTTGTCTCTAGTGATAATTCCACCAAAGAATCAGACGCCGTTTCCGTTACGGCTGGTTCGGTTTCACCTCCGGTGTCTCTCTCAACAGGCATTGGTATATCATAGGCAGCTGCAACGCCGACAGTCAAACGCTTATGCCTAGCGATTTATGATCTGGTCCCACCTCTGTTACAATAGTGGCTATGACGGCGCAGGCGATTCGCAAAGCCTATCTGGAGTTTTTCAAGCAGCGTGGGCACAAGATTACCCCGCGGGCCCCGCTGGTGCCCAAGGACGACCCCACGACGCTCTTTACCGGCAGCGGCATGCAGCCGCTAATTCCCTACTTGCTCGGCCAACCACACCCCGATGGTCGGCGGCTGGTCGACAGCCAAACCTGCTTTCGAGCCGAGGATATGGACGAAGTCGGCGACAACCGCCACACGACTTTTTTTGAAATGCTCGGCAACTGGAGCCTCGGCGATTATTACAAAGAGGATCAGCTGGCCTGGTTTTGGCAGTTTTTGACCGAGCTGATAAAGCTCGATCCGCAGAAACTTTACGTGACTTGTTTCATCGGCGACGAGGCAACCGGTGTGCCCAAAGATAGCGAATCGGCCGCCATTTGGCAAAAGCTGTTTAAGGATAAGGGGGTCGCCGCCAAGACTGCCGACATTGGCTCGGCCGAAACTGGCGCCAAGCGTGGAATGAAACCCGGCGAGCGGATTTTTTATTACGACGCCAGCAAAAACTGGTGGAGCCGCGTCGGTGAACCGGCCCATATGCCCGAGGGCGAGCCCGGCGGCCCCGACTCCGAAGCCTTTTTCGATTTTGGCACGCCCCATGATGAGAAGTATGGCGCCCACTGCCACCCTAACTGCGACTGCGGCCGCTTCTTAGAAATCGGCAACTCGGTCTTTATGGCTTATCAAAAAACCGCCGACGGCTTCAAAGAGTTACCCAAGCCGAACGTCGATTTTGGCGGCGGGCTGGAGCGACTGGCGGCCGCGGCGATCGACAACCCGGACGTTTTTCAGATCAGCTTGATCAGGCCGGTCCTCGACGGCCTGGAGAAATTGAGCGGCAAAGATTACGCTCAGCATCAGCCGGCGATGCGGGTGATCGCCGACCATCTGCGGGCCGCCACCTGGCTGGCCGTCGACGGTGTGGCGCCGAGCAACAAGGCTCAGGGCTACGTGTTACGGCGGCTGCTGCGCCGGGCCATCCGCTACGCCTTTGAGCTGGGCATCGAGGAGCATTTGTGTGAGCAGGTCGTGCCGATTGTCGTCGAGATTTATAAGAGCGATTTCCCGGAAGTTAAAGACCGTCAAAACGAGGTGGTGCAGCTGTGCATCAAAGAAGAACAGCTCTTCCGCCAGACGCTGTGGAACGGGCTGCGCCAGTTTGACAAATTTTCGCACCGTCATTCCCGCGAAGGCGGGAATCTAGTCGCTGGATCCCCGACCGAGCCGGGGATGACAGGAGAAGACATCTTCAAGCTTTATGACACTTACGGTTTTCCGGCCGAACTCAGTCTCGAGGAAGCTTTCCGCAAAGACATCAAGGTCGACGCCGGCTGGCGCCAGCAGTTCGACCAGCTGATGAGCCAGCAGCGCCAGCGCAGCCAAACCGCCGCAGTTGGCATGTTCCGCGGCGGTTTGGCCGATCACTCCGAGCAGGTTGTCAAATATCACACCGTGACTCATTTGATGTACCAAGCTCTCAAAGACGTGCTCGGCCCGCACGTCGTCCAGCGCGGCAGCAACATCACGGCTGAACGAACTCGCTTTGACTTCAGCCATCCGCAAAAGCTCACGCCCGAGGAGCTGAAGCAAGTCGAAGACATCGTCAACACCCAGATCAAAGCCGACCTGCCGGTCAGCTGGAAAGAAGAGCCGACCAAGCAAGCCTTGGAGTCGGCCTCCGGCGCCTTCGGTGATAAATACGGCGATAAAGTTAAGGTCTACACCATCGGTGATCCGGCTAAGCCCTTTAGCCGCGAAATCTGTGGTGGCCCACACGTCGAGCACACCGGGCTGATCGGCTTGCCCGCACAAACTTTTCAAGGAAAAGTTTCGGTGGGCGAAGGCGGTAAGCAGTTCAAAATCATAAAAGAGGAGGCCTCTTCCGCCGGCGTCCGCCGCATCAAAGCCGTCCTAAAGTAATACGAAATTAAGAGGGGCACGACCGCAAAAGCGGTCGTGCCCCGTTGCCTGTGCCGTCGATGGCTGCGCAACAGGCGTGCGCCGAAGTCAGGACAGTGTTAGCCTGGCCATAAGGAGTCGAACGGCTGCTCCAGCGCGTCCAGTCGGCGGTCAACCGGACACACTCCTTGTGATGCTCTTCCCGCGCAGCCTAGGTAGCGACGCGTCGTGACGGGATGCGGTAGCCGTGGTCGTGGCAAAGTGACCCCTCGCGTTCCTCTGTGAAGGCATCGCTGTAGCCCTTGCCGTAGGCGGCCCGCATGAAGGCTGCGAAACAGTGAGGCTGCTTCTGCGACCAGTGTTCGTCGAAGGCCACGTCCTCGATCTCCCGCCATAGATCTGTGAGACGAAGGTCGATGTCGAGCTCGAGCCGCTCGGTCTTTGATGGCGATCTCTTGGCCACAACCCGCTCCTTTCTGGTCTAGAGGATGCCGATGACCCGAAGGCCGATCGGCACCGCAAGCACAAAGATCACGAAGTTGCGGAAGCTGTCGATCAGCCACACCACCGGAGCGGCTGCGACTTGTTTGGTCAGGGACCATGGACTTCGCCGGCGCTTCGGGGTATTGGCTACGGTCGGCTCATCCGAGAGAACTCACTGGTCCTCTTTCTCCCAATCGCTGTCCTCCCAGCCGTCGTAGTCCCAATCGTCGGGGTTGTGTTCTTCTTCAGGCAGAGGGCCCTCGACTGATTCGGAGACCTGTTTGGCGTCGTGGCGGGCTCGCCAGTACTGCATCTCGGCCTCGGGCGAGGGCGAAAACCCTGAAAAGATGTCCATCTCTCTTCCTTTCTTGAGCGTCGAAGGTCTAGACTTGGCGGCACCAGAGGCTGAAAGCGGCAGCGCCAATGAAGAGCGCACCACCCAACACCAGCAGACTGGGGATGATGACCTGAAAAGCCGTCGTCAGGCCGATGAGGCCGGGCCAAAGCCGACTAACGGCGGCCGCGCCGATCAGGCTACAGTAGCTGGCCAGAACCAGCGCGAGTCTGCCGACTGTCAACCACCAAGTCGGTGTTCGCGGGCTGGCCCAAAACTGAGCGCTGACACCATGCCCGTTCATCGGAGGAGGCCTAGAATGGCGCCAACGATGATGCTGACGATCGAGGCTAGACCGAGAACGAAGATCGGCGGGGATGTCACGGTGAAATCCTCCAACCGGGCGATGATCGGCACGATGACCGCAAAGCTGAACAGACCCGCGACCATCAGCACTGTGTTGAAAGGTTTGAGCCGTCGTAGCCAAATGATCATCGTCGACCCCTCAACTGGAAGATTCGCCGATCGGGCTTCTGCTCGAGTAATTTACCGAGCAGGGCGCAGAAGACTGCGCCAGTCATCGTCCAACCGCGGATGGTCGGGCTCAAGACGTCGAAACCCGAGAAGGCTCGAATCGTCAGAGCCAGAATGATCAGGAAAGCGACGACCATCAAGGCGACGCCAACCTGCCAAATATGGACCTGCTTGAGGATGCTCACGCTTCACCTCCGGGGAGAGAACTTGAGTGCGAGGCTTCAAAATTAAAGAACAGCTAACCCTAGCTCCGCCAGAATTAACTTGGCTACGATAGCATAAGCTGGTTGGTATGTCAACAGGGGTATTGATCCCAGATAAGCGCCCAGTAACTGGGCTATTCCATGTTTCTTAAGAAACCAAGAATTATCTGCCCGCGCCTGGAAAGCTTGTGTTTAGTTATTCTAGACTTGACGCTTTTGGTGATCAAGCTGGCTGCAGCTAAACGATGAGTGTGGGCTGAAGCGGTTTTGAAATTCATCTTTAATTTGTCGGCTATTTCTAATAATGAAAGATCCGGAGCCTGCTTCAGCAAAGCCATGATTTCAATCCGGCGGTGGCTGGCAAAGCCTTTGACTCGTTGTTCTAGTTGTCTCGATGTCAGCATAACGACTCTTTTCTAGAATTATCATACCACCCATACTGCGGTTTCTTAAGAAACCAAGAAAGCATAGGTCAGTGGTAAGGGGTTGTTGAGCCGGCGCTATGCTATAATCAATCTGATTATGCTTGAATATGTCAAGTCGATGACCGGCCGATTAAGCCGGCCGGTTGGTCGTCGCACAGCTGCCGAAAATTACATTGTGGCGCTCGATGTCGGCACCGAATTTATCAAAGCGCTAGTTGGTCGGGTGATCGGTAACGAAGTCGAAATCATCGGCGTCGGCCGGGCCCACCAGGGCCTGGCCGACATGCAGGCCGGCGCCATCGCCGACATCGCCGCGGTGGTCGCCAACTGCGACAAGGCCCTGGCGGCCGCCGAGCAACAGGCCGGCGTCAGCGCTCGCACCGCTATTCTGGGCATCGCCGGCGAGCTGGTTAAGGGTACTACCACCGAGGTCCGCTTCGTCCGTGCCAACTCTACCAAAGAGCTTTCATTGGAAGAACTCAAACACATTATCGATCTGGTCCAGCAGCGCGCCGAAGCCAAAGCCCGCCAGGTGCTGGCCTGGGAGCTCGGCGGCAAAGACATCGAAGTCCGGCTGGTCAACAGTGCCCTTGTCAGCATCGACATCGACGGTTATAAAGTCACCAACCCGGTCGGTTTTCAGGGCAAGGACATTTCGATCGAGATGTACACGGCCTTCGCACCGATGATCCATATTGGCGCTCTGGAGCGGACCGCCCACGAGCTCGATCTGGAGCTGCTGGCGGTGGCCGCCGAGCCCTTTGCCGTGGCCCGCTCGGTGGTTGGTGATGATCCTAACGCCAGCGTCAGCGCTGTGCTGATGGACGTCGGCGGCGGCACCACCGATATCGCCATCGTTAACGAGGGCGGCGTCGAAGGCACCAAGATGTTTGGCATCGGCGGTCGGGCTTTTACCCGCTCGGTGGCCCGCGAGCTGAATGTTGATTTTGACCAGGCCGAAGCGCTGAAAGTTTCATTAAGCGAGGGCGGCAAAAAAGCCGAGAAGGAAGGCCTGACCAAAGCGCTAGAGAAGACGCTCAAAGTCTGGCTGGCCGGCGTCGAGCTGGCCCTGGCTGAATTTCCTAAGCTCGATCACTTGCCCAACCGGCTGCTGCTCTGTGGCGGTGGCTCCTCACTCCAGATGCTGGTCGAGGCGCTGGAAACCGGTGACTGGCACCGCCAGCTGCCATTCACTAAAAAGCCGAGCGTCCAGCACATCAAACCGACCGAAGTCGTCGGCATTACTGATAAAACCGGCCACGTCAGCGATCATACTTTTATTACGGCCATGGGCTTGCTGCGGGTCGGTCTGGACACGCTGGCCCAGACCGACGAAGCCGCCGGCGTCTCGGTCAAAGATAAGCTTAATAAACTGTTGCGGGTATGACCAAGGTCAAGATTAACGCGGCTGATAACCCCGACGAAACGCCAGGCGAAGAGCGGGCGGCGGCCGAACCCAAACAGCCGGCAGCCAAGGCCGAGAGGTCGGCCCCTAGCACTGCAGCGTCGTTGGCTAAAGAAACCATTTATCTAGAGGCCGACGACGAAATCACGGCCATCATCGACAAGGTCGAGTCGGCCAAGGCGGTGACAGTCGAGCTGGTGCTGCCCAAGCGCTCCAGCGCCCTGCAGAGCATTGTCAATCTGCGGCTGCTCAAGAAAAGCGCCGAGGCTGCCGACCAGAAAATTGTCTTAGTCAGCGAGGAGCCGGCGCTGGCACCGCTGGCCGGCGCCGCCGGCCTGGCGGTTGCCAAAAATTTAAAGTCCGCCGCAGCGGTGCCGGCGCCGCCCAGCCCAGCCCGGCCGGAGCCGGCCGAAAAATTTGACGAGGCCGCGCCGCTGGGCGAAATGGCCGTCCGTCACGCCGAAGATACCGCCGAGGTCGTCAAACTCGACGACGGCGAAAAGGTCGCTGCCGGGGCGACCGCCCCGGCAGCGACCAAAACCAGAGGTGGCCTCAAAGTACCCAACTTTGACCGCTTCCGGCTACTGCTGATCGGCGGCATCGCGGCAATTATTTTGTTAATCGTCGGGTCGATTCTGGCATTGATCATTTTGCCCAAGGCCACCATCAACGTCCAGACCACCAGCCTGCCGGTAGCTGGTTCGCTTAGCGCCACGGCCGACGCCAACGCCAAATCGCTTGATGAGGCCAAGGGCCTGATCCCGGCCGTCTTGCAGACCCAAAAGAAAAGCCAGACCCAGTCAGCTAACACCACCGGCCAGCAAAACCAGGGCGATAAGGCCACCGGCACGCTGACCATTTTTTACTGCCCGAATAACAATAACAGCAGCCTTAGCCTGCCAGCCGGCAGTGCTTTCAGCGCCGGCGGCTTGATTTTTCGAACCACCGCGGCCGTCAGCGTGCCGGCCAGCAACTTTACCGGCGGCGGCGTCTGCAAAAAAGATGTCAGCCAGACGGCTAACGTCGCCGCCGATCAAGGCGGTAGCAACTACAATCTCAGTGGTCGGGCTTATACCAATCCGGACCACAGTGATGTCTCGGCCAACGGCTCGCAGATGAGCGGCGGCAGCGACAAAAATGTGACGGTCGTCGCCCAAAGCGATGTCGACGGCGCGGCCGCCAAACTGGCCGCCGGCGACGGGTCGATCCAGAGCGATTTCCAAAAAAGCCTCGATAAGCAAAATCTTTACGTTTTTAGCTCGACGCTCAACGTCAGCAAAGCCGAGGTTACGGCCTCGCCGGCGGTTGGTCAGCCCGGTAGCTCGACGACCGTCGGCCGCGAAGTCACTTTTACGGCGCTGACCGTCAAAAAAGCCGATCTGAATAAGTTCATTGCTGACGGCCTCAACAGTCAATTCGACACCAAGCGCCAGAAGCTCAGCACCACCGATTTGATCGGCGCCAGCCAGATCAGCTTGGCCAGTCAATCGGCGTCGACCAACGCCAGCTTCAACATTGTCATAAACACCACGGCCATCCCGATCATTGATGAAGCCAGCCTCAAAAATCAGCTGGCTGGCAAAAAAGAAGGCGAAGTCCGGAATATCGTCGGCGGCTTGCCCGGCGTCAAAGGCGTGACCGTTAAGTACAGCCCGTTCTTTGTCAGTAAAGCGCCCGGCCCCAGTAAAATCACCATTCTTCAGCAACAAGTCGGCGCCGCGCCATGAGTCCCGTTAGAAGTAAGTATTTTATCAAAGATAAAATCTGCCGATTTGCTCGGCAGCAAATCGGACTTCTAACGGGATGAGCCAGCCGGCCCAGGTCATCGCGCTGGATGTCGGCGAGGTCCGCACCGGCTTGGCGCGGGCTTCGGTGATCGCCAAAATCGCCGAGCCGCTGGCCGTCGTGCCGACGGAGCAGGTGCCGGCCAAGCTTAAAGAATTGATGGCCGAGCAGACGCTTGAAGCCTTGGTCGTTGGCCGGCCGCGCAACATGAGTGGGCAAGAAACTGCTCAGAGCGACTGGACCCGTGACTGGGCCGAGCAGCTTAAAAAAGATCTGGACGTGCCAATCTACTGGCAGGACGAAACCCTGACCAGTCACCTGGCCGAGCGGCCAGGCGAGCGCGGCCATGCCGACGCCGCAGCCGCGGCGCTGATTTTGCAGGACTTTTTAGACTCGCCCAAATCTGAGAAACTTAAACTATGAAAGCGCTCCATCAACAGTGGTCGCGCCGCGGCCTGCTGATCGCCGGCTTGCTGCTGCTCCTGCTATCTGGTGTTTGGTATCTGCGCGCCGCCTACATTAATAACCTCAAACCGCTAGGCACCAGCCAGCAGGTCCACTACTTTACGGTCAACGCCGGCAACGGTGTCCACCAGATATCGGTCGATCTGCAGCAGCAGGGTCTGATCAAGAGTGCCTACGCTTTTGAAACCTACGTCCGCAGCAACGAGCTCCACGACAAGCTCCAGGCCGGCACCTACGCTCTGACGCCAGCCATGAGCGTCCAGCAAATCGTCAGGACCCTGGTTAGCGGCGACGTCGCCAAAAACCTCATCACCGTCCTACCCGGTAAACGACTCGATCAGGTCAAGTCGGCCTTCGCCAAAGCCGGCTACAGCACCGCTGCTATTGACGCGGCTTTTGATGCCAGCGCCTACCGCGATGCACCGGCCCTAGCTAGCCTGCCACCGGGGGCTTCGTTGGAAGGCTATCTCTACCCCGACTCCTTCCAAAAGAGCGCCAACACACCATCCCAGACGATTGTCCGCGAGTCGCTTGATGAGTTCGCCCAAAAGCTGACGCCCGATCTGATCAGTGGCTTTGGCGGTCACAGCTTGAGCGTCTTTAAGGCCGTTACGCTAGCCTCGATTATCCAGCAAGAAACCGACGACCCGACCGCCCAGCCGATTGTCGCTCAGGT
>OBEQ010840541.1_pt1 | contig 15805 bp, 14 predicted proteins | sample 1670901 | NCBI WGS metagenome assembly OBEQ01 (sample SAMEA104232315, study PRJEB22302) | groundwater metagenome | biome: forest; feature: aquifer; material: groundwater | place: USA | collected 2011-08-07 | depth 5.4 m | reverse complement strand
TCGGTATCCATCCCCAGAGCCGTCTGCCTCTTTACCGCGACAATGAATTCCTCAACCACTTCATCCATCATTTCTATGGAAATTTCTCCGACGCTGGCCATGGTGATACCTAAAGTCTGCACCTCCCTCGGAGACATGTGCTTTAGGACCAGCGCCGCCCTATCCATGCCCAGCGCCAGCAACAATACCGCAGCACGATCGACTTGGGTCAGTTCTTTTTCTCCCTTCTTTTCCGCCTTAGCCATCTTTTTTAATCCATGATTTAATAACTTGCGCGACTACTTTTGAGTCATCATCGACCAACCGCTTCACATATTCCAAGCGATGCTCATAACTTTGAGGCACATCCAAAAGCAACATATCCTGTATTTCATTGGGGGTTGCGGTCGGAAAAGTTACGTTTTGTTGCTGGCCTGCCGGCACCGCGACAGGCGTACCTTGCTCATTAAAGCGAACAGTTCCGCCTATCGCGGCGGCCTGTTCTTGCGCTTCAGCCAAAGCTATGGCTTTTTTCTCTTCCAAGTCCCGACTGACAAGACTGCGCATAGTGGGCCGCAATACCCCGAAAAACAGGAATAATACGGCCAACACTGCCGCAACTTGCTTCATAAGATCAAGAAACCAGCCTTGCTCCCAAACAGGTATTGGCGGCAATGCCTCGATCGCGTCATCGATTTTGAAAGCCACATTGGTGACGGTAACCTGGTCACCGCGACTACTATCAAAACCTACTGCCTGCTTTACCAGATCGCTAAAACGATTGATATCTTCCTGGGAATAAGGTTGCCCTTTAATAGAGCCATCACTCTGGGTCACACGCCGATCGTCAACCACCACGGCCACGGATAACCGGCGTAAGGCCCCTGTCGCTAAGCGGGTATGGGTAATGGTTTTATCCAGCTCGTAATTTTTAGTGGAATTTTTTGAAGCCGAACTGGGCGGAGCGGTCGAACCCGACGCCGTTCCCGTATTTGTTGCAGCAGCTGAACCCGCTGCCGGAGTAGTAGTCTGCGGCGGTGTTTCCGGCGCTGTGCCTGCTGGAGTCGGTTGATTTGATAACGCACCGGGAACACCTTGAGTAGAAAACATCGTGCTTTGCTCTTCCGCTGTTTGTTCGCTTCTTAACGCCGGTAAATCCGGATTGAACATTTCCTGGGTTCTGTCAGTTTCGGTAAAATCCACATCCGCTGAAATTTGTGCCCGCATTCCGTCGTCACCGACTAATGGCGACAAAATATTTTCGATTCGCCCCATCAGATGTTCTTCAATGTTTTTCTTATATTCGAATTGCTTGGAGGTCAAATTACCTGCTACTGATGAGTCATTGCTGTTTAACAACTGACCTTTTTGATCGACGACGGTCACATGCTCAGCGTCCAATTGCGGCACACTGGAAGCGACTAGATGAATAATTGATTCGACCTGGCCTTTATCAAGCGACCTGCCTTGATATAAATTGACCATCACGGAAGCGCTGGGCTTTTTACGCTCCCGAACAAACACCGATTGAATAGGAACGGCTAACAATACCTTCGCTGTTTTTACATTCTGAATGGACATAATAGTCCGTGCAATCTCGCCTTCCAAAGCGCGTTGAAAGCGTACCGTTTCGACACTTTTACTGGCACCGAAACCTTGCTCCTTATCCAGCAACTCGTAGCCCAGACTATTGCTTTTGGGTAATCCCTGAGCCGCTAATTTAAGCTTAACTGCGCTCACATCATCCATAGGCACCATGATAGCCCCGGAACCGGTTTCGACTTTATACTTGATGTTCTCTTTATTAAGAATCTCAAGAATTTCAGCCACATCGCTTTCACCGATTTCGGAATACAAGCGCCCGTAAGAGGGTTCCTGCGACCATAGCACAATAGCAACACCAATAGCGACGCTGAGAGCCAAACCCAGCATTAACCCGATCTGACGCGCTATGGTCAGCCCGGCCAGACCTTTAATAGCGGGATGCGCATCGAACTTGGCGGTCAGAATATGAGACGATTCGCCATCAAGATGTCCCATGTTCTTTGCCATCGGATCATGCTGGCGATTCGCCTCAATCAGACTATTACTGCTCTGTTCGCTCATTTTTTTATCACGGTCGGCCTATTACATTGGCATGTTCATAACATCTTTATAGGCTTCAACTAATTTATTCCTGACCTGTAACATTGCCTGGAATGAAACACTCGCTTTCTGCGAAGCCACCATAACCTCTGCCAGACTTACATTAGTATCGCCCGACTCAAAAGCCTGCGTCATTTTTCCGGCAGTTTGCTGGGTATCATTCACCGTACCAATGGTCTGTTTCAGCATCGCGGCAAAATCAGCGCCGCCACCTGATTCTTCAACCTTCGGAGCTCCGCCCGCTTCAAGTGACATTGCCCGCATCTGAGCCAAAACTTGATTGACATTCATCTCACTCATGGGGTCTTCCTCTTACATTTTTAATAATATAGAGTTTAAAGCATTTTTAATGCCACATATTAGCATGAAATAATAACACCCGAATCTTTCATTCTGGCCATTTTATAGCGGAGCGTTCTGGGACTAATACCCAGCTTTTCGGCAGTTATCTTACGGCTGCCGTTTTCCATCTGCAAGGTTTGCAAAATAATGCTTTCCTCGGCGGAGCGGATGCCTTCGCCCAAGCCGACAAGCTCCTGTTTTTCATCTCTAATATCAACCAAATCCGGCTCACATACCTTCTCTACGGGCTCAGACGGAAAACTCATCGCCATCATCGAACCCGCATCCTCAAACACCAAATCATCAACCGTAATGGTATCGCCAGTCCGCAAAATAAGCGCACGCTGCACCACATTATCCAGCTCCCTGACGTTGCCCGGCCAGCTGTAAGCCAACATTTTTTCAACGGCTTTACTGTCAAATTCAGGTAATTTTTTGCCGTCCGTCCGATGACGCTGCATTAATTCCTGTGCCAGCGGCAAAATATCGCCCGGTCTGTTGCGTAATGGCGGAATATTAATGGGGAACACGTTAAGACGATAATACAGATCCTCACGAAACCGTCCTTGCTCCATCTGCTCTTTCAGCTTCTGATTGGTAGCCGCCAAAATTCTGACATTCAGCTTGATTTTTTTATGACTGCCCAACCGCTCGACTTCCTTTTCCTGCAATACCCGCAATAATTTTGCCTGCAAACCTAAATCCATTTCGGCTATTTCATCCAGCAACAAGGTTCCCTCCTGCGCTTGTTCGAATTTCCCCGGCATAGCCTGAACAGCGCCGGTATAAGCGCCTTTCTCATAACCGAACAGCATCGCTTCCAGCATGTTTTCAGGAATAGCGGCACAATTCACCGCAACAAAAGGACCTCGATAGTAGGTTGAGTTTTGATGGATATAGCGGGCAATAACCTCTTTCCCGGTTCCGCTTTCGCCCTGCAATAATACGGTAACATCGGTTTTGGCGACTTTGGCTGTCAACCCATAGAGTTTTTTCATGCTTTCATCTTGCACGATCCGCTCGTTATCGGCGGTATTGGCCGCTCCAGAATTCGCCGTCACATAATCGGCTACCTTATTTACCAGCGCCTGCGCGTCAAAGGGCTTGATCAGGTAATCGGAAGCGCCTGCCTGCATAGCCTCGACTGCTTTGGGAATAGTTCCAAAAGCAGTCATCAGCAGTACCGGGGTTTCCGAATATTTATGCTGCATGTTTTTCAATAATTGAAAACCGTCCATCACCGGCATCTGCACGTCGCTGACAACCAGCTTAAACTGCCCCTGCTCCAATTTGATTAATGCCTCAGTGCCGTTACGAGCCGAAACCACACGATAACCGCCTATTTCCAGGGTGTCGCAAAGCGCTTCGCATAACGATAGATCATCTTCAACAACCAACACATCATACTGTTTCATGGCTCAGTTCTCCTTGATTATGGTTTTGATGATGATTTTTACCGGACAAATCTGTCTGGAACGGATTTGCATTTACCCGAAGGGCATCAGGCAGGATAGCCTTATGTGAAAAACCGCCCGGCAATAAATTAAAAGATTGCTTGATACAAGGGAGGACTAATGAAAAAACACTACCCTGCCCAGGAGCCGATTCAACATGGACATGTCCGCCATGAGCCTTTACCACGCTGTCGACCACAGCCAAACCCAAACCGGTACCGTGAGCTTTGGTGGTAAAAAACGGTTCAAAAATCCGCTGGCAAAACTCTTTGCTAATACCGGGGCCATCATCCTTAATCATAATTCGCAGATCGCTTTGGTCAAGCTGAGCTACAGAAATCTGTATACAGCCATCCTGGCCTACCGCATCGACTGCATTATTCAATAGATTAAGCAGCGCACCACGCAAGGCATTTTCATTACCCAGCATTGCGTCATGTTGTACCTCATTAATAATCTGCAAATCAATCCTGCCGCTACCGGTATATTCTTTTACACTCTCCCTGAGATGATTCAATAGCTCGGTCAATGAAAAAGTCTCCATCGCCAAGCGTCCGTCTTTAGCAAAAATCAGCATATCGCTCACCTGTCTTTCCAAATATTGCAGGCGCTCAAGAATTTTTTGCGAAAACCGCTGGCGTTTTTCATCATCCAGTGCCGGACTGCTCATTTGCGATGCGTAGAGTATGGCTGTGGTCAGCGGCGTCCTGACTTGATGCGCCATGCTCGCTACCATTTCACCCATTGCCGATAATTGCTTTTGTTGATTTAGCATATCTTGGAGATTACGCATTTCGCTGACATCCGACAGCACAATAATTTGCCCGGAATCGCTGGTATCGTTGCAGGCAACATCCCTACTGACGGTCATATTCACCCGTTTGCCATTGCTCAATTGGCGCTCATGGGGATTACCAAAAACAGGAATCAGGCTGCGAGCGACAACATCGAGCCAGGCTTGGCCAACCAGCGGTTCACCCAAAAAAGCTATCGCTACCGCATTGCAATCCACAACCCTCCCGTCCACATCCAGCACAATAACGCCGGCCGGAAGTGCTGCCAGTATTTTTTCCAAACGACTGGCCAGCTTTTCTTTTTCTTCAAGGGTTTTAAGCCTTTCACTATGGGCAAAAGCAAGTTCGCCATGCAGTTTAGCCACCTGCTCTTCCAATCCTTGGTAAGAAACAGATAAATTCTGAGATAGCTCATTAAAGATGCGGAACGCATCGGTGAGCTGTTCGGTTTTCTGTTTTTTCTGAGTTTTATGAATATTCATCTTTGAGCGCTCTGGTTTTCTAAGATTTAAACTTATCTAATATCGAACAAGCAAAAACCAGACCAAAAATAAATACAAATAATTTCAACAACTTAAACCAATACGCCGAAAAATTGACTCATCACCTTTAGCGCTGTAAATCATATTTGCGTAATTTCTCAACCAATGTTGTGCGTCGCATATTCAAGCGTTTGGCGGCATGCGCCACCACTCCGCTGCATTCGTTTAACGCTTGGCGTATTAAATCGACTTCCAAAACATTCAAATACTCTTTTAAATCTATACCCTGTTCCGGCAACTGCGCTAAAACGCTCGGAGAACCGTCAAAAGTACCGAGAACTTCAATTTGTTCATCCGGGTCATCGTTTTCTTGTGCCTCGACCGTAACCGCTTCGGAAGCGTCGATTATTTCTTCAGGAACCTTATATTGTTGGAATTTTTCCGGCAAATCAGCCGCGTCGACCAAACCCTTGGGATTAATAATAGCCAATCTTTCGATCAGATTTGCCAATTCCCTGACGTTACCCGGCCACTCATGTTGCATCAGCACCGCTAATGCCGCATTGGTCAAGCGCACCGAACCACGATTGGACGCTTCCATACGGGCGATAAGATCGTTCACTAACAAGGGGATGTCTTCCGCTCTATCCTTTAAAGCCGGTATTTCAATAGGAAAAACATTTAAACGATAAAACAAATCCTCTCGGAACCGGTTTGCTTTAATCTCATTTTCCAGCGACCGATGCGTTGCGGCAATCACTCGAACATCGCAATGTATGGTTTTATTGCTGCCTACCCGTTCGAATGTTCGCTCCTGCAATACGCGCAATAACTTGACCTGCATCGCAAGCGGCATATCGCCGATTTCGTCCAGAAACAACGTTCCGCCTTCCGCCCTTTCAAAGCGGCCTTGCCGGGAAGTTAAAGCCCCGGTAAATCCCCCTTTCTCGTGCCCGAACAGCTCGCTTTCCAGCAGCTCGCCCGGAATTGCGCCGCAATTTATAGGCACGAACGGTTTTTCTTTACGAAGAGAAGCATCATGCAAAGCGCGGGCAACGACTTCTTTTCCTGTTCCCGACTCACCCAGGATTAAAACCGTTGCATCCGATTCCGCGACCTGATCGATCAACTTACGGATGCCGACAATAGCTTGACTCTTACCTTTTAGCCGCTCAACGGAAGATGATCGGCGATCATAGCCTTCACGCACAGTGAAGACCTTCTGTGTTGCCGATACCGGCAGCTTATCGAGTATCGGTTTCACGACAGAGTATGTACTCGGCCATTCCAACACTTGAGATACGCTGTTAATAATAATGGTCGAAACCTGAAGCGCGGTTCCCTTATTGATTAGCAAAATCACAGGAATTTTATCCGCTCGTTCCACAATATCACTGACCACAATGGCTTGCCGTTCAATACCGTCACCGACAAAAACGCCGCACAACTGATCGGTTTCACTAAAACAAGGTATATAATCCGCTGAACCGACGGCTTCTATTGCATAGCCCATAAACTGAAAAACCGCCTCCAGTTGTTGAATTCTTGCTTTATTATTATCAACTAACAAAATACGCGGTAACGCCATATTTTCACACTCATCACTCTCATATAAGTAGGCGGTTTGGATTTAGCCTTACACCTTCTGCAACAATAACTGCGGTTCATCACTCCGCACAGCCTTGAAGATAATCCCTTTTAATTATTCGGCTATCCGATAAAGTTAAGCATCGAATGAACGACATGTCAAAATTCTTTTTATTTCATATTGTTCTAAAATCTTCTTAATGTAATTTACCTAAATAAATCAATCCGCAACCTACATCCACGCTTGACAAAAATTTCTCATCATAGACACTAGGGTTGTTTTCATAACCCAGAGTGCACTTTCTTTGAACGATATGCCCCTTAGTATGCTGTTTGGCATACTTGTCGCCATGCTTATTCTTTCCGCTTTTTTCTCCGGCTCTGAAACAGCCTTGATGACGCTGAACCGTTATCGTTTAAGGCATTTAGTTAAATTGAAGCATTCCGGCGCAACCAAAGCCCATCGATTATTGCAACGGCCGGAACGCTTACTTTGCTTAGTTTTACTATGCAATACCTTCGTTAACAATTTCGCATCCTCGGTCGCGACCGTCATTGCCATTAAACTTTACGCCGATGAAGAATCCAGCGTTGCTATCGCCGCCGTAATTTTGACTATCGCAATGCTGATTTTCTCGGAAGTGACACCCAAGACAATTGCCGCAGTCAAACCAGAACCGCTGGCCTTCCCAGCCGCCTGGGTTTACACTCCTCTATTAAAAATCCTGTATCCCATTGTTTGGTTCGTTAATTTATTTGTTAACCTGTTACTCCGCGCAGTCAACGTCGACGTCAAAAAAAGTCACCATGACATTCTAAATAAAGACGAATTAAAAAGTATTATCAGCGAGGCAGAAAGCCTAATGCCTCCACGTTACCAAAAAATGTTGATGGGCATACTCGATCTTGAGTCGGCGACTGTTGAAGACATTATGACGCCGCGCAATGAAATTGTTGGTATCGACCTTGAATTACCTATTGAAGAGATCATTGCCCACATAAAAAACAGTCCGCATTCCCGGTTACCCGTCTACAAAACCAGCATCGACAGAGTTATCGGTTTTATACATTTAAGAAAAATACTCGCACTGGTCAATCAGGACGATTTTGACAAACAAACCATCATACACCACCTGGACAAACCATCGTTTATCCCTGAAAGCACCCCAGTGCATAATCAAATGCATCGGTTTAAACATGAAAAAATCCGCATAGGTCAGGTAGTCGATGAATATGGCGATGTGCAGGGACTCGTTACATTAGACGATTTGCTACAGGAAATAGTAGGGGAATTAATCACAGAAGATGTCGCCGTAAGATCGCAAAGCGACGGCAGCTATCTGGTTGACGCCAACATTACCATTAGAGAATTAAACCGCATTACTCAATGGTCGCTTCCCACCGAAGGCCCAAAAACACTCAACGGGCTTATCATTGAATTTATGGAAACCATACCCGAAACCGGAACCAGCATCAGATTACATGACTACCTTCTGGAAATCATAAAACGGGACGAAAACAGCGTTAAATTGGTTAAATTTTTACCTAGAAAATAAACTTTTTTCACAATATAAATCGCGCCGTAGCTCAAAAATGGAATTTCTTTAACAACTGAAATAATACCGTCTATAATCAAGATTCGATTAAAAAAGCGCTATCAATATCAATGGTAAAACTCACTGTTTTTTTTAAAGATAAAGCAATCCATTCGGGCCTGTTTGAACCGGGTATTGTGCATATCGGACGCGATGAAACCAATGATGTCACCATTGATAGCTTGGCAGTCGCCCCGGCTCACGCCGTCATCATTATTCGTGACGATGACAGCACTATCAAACAGCTCAATGATGAATTCCCGCTCATCATCAACGGAAAAAAAACCAAAATATGCAGTCTCAATAACGACGACATCATATCAATAGGAAAGCATGACATCATTTTCAATACTGCTGAATCCGTGATCTCCTCTTCCGAACTCAACAGCTTTCTTGACCAAGATGTAAAGTCACTTAATCAGGAAATTGACGGCGAAGTGTATAGTCCCGCCGCCAACTTGCAATTTATGTCCGGCAACAACATCGGCAAGGTTTTGCCATTAAAAAAATCCATGACACGGCTTGGCCATAACGGCAACGGCGTTATTGCCATATCCAAAAGAAAAGAAGGTTATTTCGTTTCCGTATTGGAAAACAGCGGCACGATAACCGTCAACAACCAACCATTAAACGATAAGTCACTGAAGTTAAATACTAATGACGTACTGGTTATCGATAACACCTCTTTGCAATTCTTTTTAAATTAAAACCATGCACTCAATAGAAAACACCGATAACCGTCATTTTCACCGCATTCTCTATGCAGCAGAAGCCATGTTAAGCTGCGAAGAAAAGACTTGGAATTGCAAAATTATCGACCTGTCCTTAAAAGGCTGTTTATTAAGCTTTGAACTTCCTTGGCAGGAAGCCCCGGATAAATTCTATACCCTTACTTTACATCTATCCGAACTGACCCAAATAAAAATGGAACTTAGCGCAACTCATGTTGTAGATAACAAAGTAGGCTTTAAATGTGAACACATCGACATAGACAGCATCTCCGAACTGCGCCGATTGGTTGAACTCAATCTTGGCAGCAGCGCCTTATTGGAAAGGGATTTATTAGCTTTAATTGAGTAATCTATAGGCAAAGGGCTAAAGTGGACTCCTCCTTAGCCTTTAGCCTATCCTCACATCTCCGAAAGAATATCCAACGCCTCCGAAAGCGTCGCAACTCCGTGAATCTCCAAGCCCTCAATCGATTTTTTAGGCACATTAGCCTTGGGAATCACCGCCTTCTTGAAACCATGTTTTGCCGCATCGTTCAGCCGTGCATGACCATTGGCTACCGGCCTGATTTCACCGCTCAAACCAATCTCCCCAAAGAAAAAAGCATCATGCGGAATGATTTTATCCCTCAGGCTGGACACAACGCCTACCACAATAGCTAAGTCCGAACTGGTTTCCGTTACTTTAATACCGCCGACCACGTTGGCATAAATTTCATCATTGGCAGTAAAAATGCCGCCGTGCCGGGACAGCACCGCAAGCAGCATCGCCAGACGGTTTTGATCGAAACCCACCGCCAATCGCCGTGGATTGCCGTATTGACACTCCGTCACCAGCGCCTGAATTTCCACCAGCAGCGGCCGCGTCCCTTCCCACAGTACGGTCACCACACTGCCTGATGAAGGTTTGTCCGGCCGGTTTAAAAACATCGCTGACGGATTTTTAACCTCTTTTAGCCCCGTGCTGTCCATCGCGAAAAAGCCCAACTCGCCGACGCTGCCGAAGCGGTTCTTGTCCGCTCTTAACACCCTGAACCGGGCATCATCGGTTGATCCCAACATCACTTGGGTATCGACAATATGGCTCAAGGTCATCGGCCCCGCCAGCGATTGATCCTTGGTGACATGACCGACCATAAAAATCGATACGCCATGTTTTTTGGCATATTGGGTCAAATAACTGGCCGACTCCCTGACTTGCGAAACCGAACCCGGCGCCGATTCCGTATCCTGGGTATGCATCACCTGGATCGAATCGATCACCAGAATTTGCGGCTTGATCTCATCCATCACATCGCAGATGCGTTGCACCGAGGTTTCGGCCAACATCATGATCTTGTCCGCAGGCAATTTGAGCCGATGCGCCCGTTCGGCAATCTGTTGCAACGACTCCTCGCCGGACACATACAGCACACTGACGCCGCGCGCAGCAATATTGGCGATAGCCTGCAACAACAGCGTACTCTTGCCGGCTCCAGGCGCGCCACCGATCAACACCACACTGCCGCAGACGATCCCACCGCCTAAAACGCGGTCAAACTCTGAAATTCCGCTAAAAATTCTCTCCGCCTGGGAAAGATTAACATCCGATAATAATTTGACTTCGGACCGGCTTCCGGCATAACCCGCCGAGCGGTTATTACGCTCCACCCCGCCCAGCCTGACTTCCTTAATCGTATTCCATTCGCCGCAACTGGTACATTGCCCGCCCCAGCGGGGAAAGTCGGCACCGCATTGGTCGCAGACAAATGCGGTTTTAATCTTCTTACTCATACACTCTAAAAAATATCATCAACAATTGTTAAATTATCCGGAACTATACACCGTTCCTTCCCCAGCAATCGCCGGCATTCAACCGCATCGGGCAGCCCCTGTAAATACGATGCGCCGGGATCGACAATAAACCTTTTATCCATTGCAGTGCGCCCCAGCAGCATACGAAAACTCATGCTGTCCCGATTGGTCAGCGTCATTTCGGCTGTGATGAACGACCGCCCCAGAACCATCCGGGTTTCTATCACATAACGGCGCTGTTTGTGTCCGCCTGAATCCATAACCAGCCGACGGTCTTTAACCGGCGCATGACATTCAACCGCCACATCGCAATTTTTTTGCAAGGGATGAATCGCAAACATCACCCAGCGCTGCCCGCCTTTTCGATAAGGCTCGATAGCAAACGCATGCAAAGCCGATGATTTAGCCCCGGTATCGATTTTTGCTTTAATCTCCGGCAGATTGAGCTCCGGTAAAGCTACCCATTCGCGCCAGCCCAATATTGGTTTTTGTATCATCTGCGTAACGCCTTAATCTAAAGTTATACTTTGATCTCAACAACTGCCGGAGCACCTGTAAAATGCCCCTATTATCCTTGAATCCAGCAAGTGGATAAAATATTTATCAAAAGGAATAAACCATGTCCGAATCATTGAGTTACGCTTCCGAAAAATCAGGCTTACCGCCCGGTTCGCTGGTTCATGTCGGCGAAGTGCATGAACACGAACATAAAATTACCGTCATAAACTACAACAAATCGACGCTGACCAAGCGCACCATAAAAAATATCGAAGAACTGCTACCCTACCAAACCACCGATACCGTTACCTGGGTGATTATCGACGGCCTGAAAGACGTTTCGATTATTGATGCGATCGGACAACATTTCGATATTCATGCGCTGGTGTTGGAAGATATTCTTAACACCCATCAGCGCCCGAAATTCGAGGAATTCGACGATTATTTATACATTGTTATCAAAGCGATTTCATTGGCCGCCGACGAATTTAACGTGGAATATGAACAGGTCAGTTTATTGCTGTTGGATAAATTCGTTTTCACCTTCAAAGAAAAGCCGGATGCGATATTTGAACCGCTGTTCAGCCGTCTTAACAATGGTAAAAGCCATATCAGAAATCTTGGCACCGATTACCTGACTTATATCATCATGGATACCATCGTCGATGAGTATTTTGCCCTGCAAGATACCTTCGATGAATTGATTGAAAATGTTGAAGATGAATTACTGACCAATCCATCGGCGCAAACCCTGAACGTTATCCAGAAAATCAAGCGCGAATTGATATTTTTACGCCGAAGCGTATCGCCGATGCGGGAATTGCTGGCCTCCATTCAGCGTAGCGAATCGCCGCTACTTAACGACAAAACCAAGCGCTACTTCGGCGATATTTACGACCACGTCATTCGCGTCAGTGAAGCGATGGAATCCTACCGGGACTTGATCGCCGGCATGCTGGACATTTATCTATCCAGCGTCAGCAATAAAATGAACGAAACCATGAAAATACTGACCGTGTTTGCGTCCATTTTTATTCCGTTAACCTTTATCGCCGGTGTCTACGGCATGAATTTCGAATACATGCCGGAACTGAAATGGAAATGGGGTTACCCGGCATTGTGGGGCGTGTTTATCGTCGTGTCGGTCTTTTTGCTCAGGTTTTTCAAGAAGAAAAAATGGATTTAACTGAAATTGTCTAGGAATCCTTGTTCCCCACCTGGGAATGTCCGCCGTAGGGCGTGCCGTGCGCGCCTTAGGAGCTGGAACCAGCATCAATGAATTTAAGTAATACCATGAAAGCCATGAAGACTTCATGTCTTTCATGGCTTAACAATAAAACGGACTCACGTTATTTCATGCTCATTCCTAAGGCGCGCACGGCGCGCCCTACTCTCATCCGTTACAGCCGTTCAGATAAGGCATATTTATTATCAAACCGCCTTTTACGGTTTTCGCGGGCAGTGCACAACATCAATCAAACAAAATCCGCATCCAGCACAATCCGATAACGGGCATTACCCGCTCGCAAATGCTCCAACGCATCATTCACCTGACTCATCGGAAAATGTTCGACTTGCGGCGCGATTTGATGCCGGGCCGCAAACTCAAGCATCGTCGCCAGGGCCACCGGACTGCCGGTCGGTGAGCTGGACAGGCTTTTTTGACCACTCATTAAATCCATTACAGAAATTGGCATCGGCTCCAGCACCGCGCCGACAACATGCAAGCGGCCATTGGCTTTCAGGGTTTTCAATAAAGCGGACCAGTCCATCGGAACATTGACGGTAACGATCAACAGATCCAGCGAATTCGAGGCCTTCAACATTGCCGCCGTATCGCGGCTTGATATGACATGATCGGCGCCGAAACTTCCGGCTTCCGCGGCTTTGGCTTCGTTCGAGGTAAATGCAGTTACTTCACAGCCCCATGCTTTGGCGAACTTGAGCCCCATATGACCAAGGCCGCCGATGCCGACAACGCCGATCCGGCCAGTCGGTTTAATGCCGTAAGTCAACAGCGGTGAAAATACCGTAATGCCGCCGCAGAGCAAAGGCCCGGCGCTGCTGATATCCAACGCATCCGGCAGTTGGATCGCCCAAGCCCAATGTGCTCGCAGACGTTGCGCAAAGCCGCCGCGATGACCGACGATAGTCGCCTGAGCCGTAGAACAGAGATTGTGCTTGCCATCCATGCACTCACCGCAGTGCATACAACTGCCCGCATTCCAACCCACACCGACCCGTTGCCCGAGCTGTAAGCCTTTAACGAAATCGCCGATTGCAACAATACGCCCCACCGCTTCATGTCCGGGGACAATCGGGTATTGCGTCATGCCCCAGTCATTATTGATCATTGACAGATCGGAGTGGCAAAGCCCGCAATATTCAACGGCGATTTCAACCTCTTCCGGCCCCAGCGGCCCCGGATCAAATGAAATCAGTTCGAGTTTTTGTTTAGGGCCGCGGCTGGCCCAGCCTTGGATTTCGTTCATGAGCATACTCCGGTTGTGGTTGATCGGGTTTTAAGGTTATGCGTTGAATAAGCATATTGTCTATAACTTTCAATATGTTTTTGCAATTGTTGCTATACCGGTCATCTGCGATTTTACTGCCAACCCGTAACTATTCGGCCACAGATTGGCATGGATGCACGCTGATTAAAGAGAGGGCAAAAGACAGCGCCGTGTCGACGCTCGGTTTTTTAACCTTTAACCTTTAACCTTGTTCTTACCCTAGAATGCCTGATCGGAGTCAAGCCGTCGTGGCTAAAAACGCCCATAGATGCACCGCAATCAGCGCCCGCCAGGGTGAAAACGGCGCTAGCCATTGCTGTGCTTGTTGCTCGCTAACCGGATCGGTAGTCCCCAGCAATTTCTGCAAGCCGCGCCGCATCGCCAAATCGCCATGCAGCGATCCGTCCAGCCAGCCGAAACCGCGCAATAATGCATAGTTGACAGTCCATGGACCGATACCGCGTATTTTTAATAACTGTTCGCGAGTCCGCTCGACCGACAGCGCTTCTCCGCTATATTCCAGCATCAGCTCACCCGCAGCAATCATCCGGCTTAAGGTCAGCAAACAGCGCGCTTTGTTTTGCGAAAGCCCGGCTTGACGTAAATCGTCCTCGCTAAAATCGGCCACGTGCTGCACATCCGGGAAACAATATAAACCGCTGGAATGACGCAACGCCGCCAGTTGAATCAATCTGCGGCGTATCGTTACCGCTACGCTGACGCTGATTTGCTGACAGATAATCGCCCAACTTAAAGCTTCGAAAATCGACGCAGCGACCGGCACCCGCAATCCTCGCTGGTTGGCGATTAAGATACCCAATTGCGGATGATCGCGATAACGCCATTCGAACTCCTCTACCGGCTGATCCAGACCCAACATCCGTTGCGCCAACTTGCGCAACGCTACCGTATCGCCCATGGCCGCTATGCCATCAATCGCCAATTCCACCTGAGCCCAAGACTTTTCAAAGCATATCCTCAGACAAGCCGGCGAATCGTGCCAAAGTATGCCTTTGCGCAACGAATTAGCGTCCACAGCCTCGGCAACGGCCAAGACATCGCGATGATGAAATTTCAACATATCGGCGGGACGGAAATGATCCGGCAGCGGTAATGAACAACTTATCGTATTCATGCTTTGCTTTCCCGGCGCAACAATTCGGCCTTGCGTTCAATGCCCCAACGATAACCCGAGAGCTTGCCGTCCGAGCGCAGCACGCGATGACAGGGAATCGCCACCGCCAGGCTATTGGCCGCACAGGCGCCGGCTACGGCGCGCACGGCTTTAGGCGCACCGATGCATTGTGCAATACAGGTATAACTGACGGTTTGCCCGGTCGGAATTTGTTGCAGCGCTTGCCATACTCGCTGCTGAAACGCGGTGCCGCGAATATCCAGCGGTAGATCAAGCCCCGACGCCGGCGTTTCGATAAAGCCAATGACTTGCGCGATCCATTGTTCGAACTCGCCATCGTCCTCTATCAGTTCGGCTTGCGGGAAGCGGTTTTGTAAATCGCGAATCAACACTTCAGGGTCATCGCCTAGCGAAATCGCGCAAACACCCTTTTCGCTGATCGCGACCAAAATCGAGCCCAACGAACATTCGCCCAAAGCGAAGCGAATCCTGTTATTACTTTTCAAACAGCGCTCCGATCTGCTTGTTGTGCCGATTCGACTCATATTGCCTCCTAAAATAATGCAATCATGATGTACATTTTACCTAATCGCGCAACTCTCTCACTTCTAGTATTGCTTTCAAATCCGAACAGGGGCATCCACTTAACTACGTGAACAAGGTTTATAGTTAATCTCCTAATTCACTAAAAAACCCAAAAGGGAATGACCCTGAGCTATGCCCAACGAATTTTCCAAATTCGTCGTTCCGGCAGGGATG
>OBEQ010386490.1_pt1 | contig 15806 bp, 1 predicted proteins | sample 1670901 | NCBI WGS metagenome assembly OBEQ01 (sample SAMEA104232315, study PRJEB22302) | groundwater metagenome | biome: forest; feature: aquifer; material: groundwater | place: USA | collected 2011-08-07 | depth 5.4 m | reverse complement strand
CAACAGCACTGACACGAAACCCGTCAGATTCTCGATCGACCCGACGGCGCTTCCCGTCAATGGTGAGGAGAGACGCGCCGCTGATCACTGACTCGTCCCGATCGACCTGGGGATTGAGGATGGCCAGCACGCGAAACTCGGCGCCGATCGGCGCGCTGAGCCGGTGGACGTGCTGTGGTACCCGAGGCCCGACCAGCGGGCACAAACGACGTTCGAGAAGGTCGTCAACCTCAGCGTCGGCGCCGATGAGTCCGATGTGGAGGCCTCGCTGGGCGCCATCGACGCGTATCACTCGCAGATGGCCCGCTTCGATCCCGCCATGGCGGCCTACTACGGCAGCATCGGGGCCGCAGACCTCGCTCGAGCGCGCAACCTCTCGACGTTCCCGCCGGAATGGCAGCACGCGAATAACTTCACGGTCGGCGCCATCCCGCCCGGGGGCGGCATACGGTTCGAGCCGTTCCACCGCTACCAGCTCATGACGGCCGGCGCGCAGCCGCGCGAGGGGTTTGATCCCGTCAGCATTCCGGAGGGCTCGCACGTGCTGGTTGTCGAGCCGGACCCCGGGGCGGCGGAGATGGCGGCGCCGCTGCTCATTCGCGAAATGCTGCGCGGTGGAGCCACGGTGCATCAGGTCATCCATTATTCGAGGCGGGATGACGTGTTTGATTATGCGGAGGTGGCGCAGGCGGCCCAGAGCATGACCCACGAAGAACTGGCGTTCGCGGCGGAGGCCTTCGGCGTGCCGGAACCGACGTCGCCCGAGGCTCGCGTGGGGTTGGTCAAGCAGGCCATCCGGCGCGGGGAGGTGCTCGAGGCGGCCGAGCGATTGTCGGCCGGATTGCGCGGCACGATTTTGCCCGAATTCCTTGATCTCGATTTGATGCTGACGGAGGTCGAACGCGCCCGCATGGTCGCGGAGTATGAGCGCGTGCTGCTGGCGCATCGCCGCGCGCATCCGGACGTGCCGTTCATGGTCCTGCTGCCGTATCCGGGAGATCCGCGCTCACGTTATCAAATCACCGCGAGCCTGAGCGATGGCGTGCTCGGCGCGTTGGCGCGCCGCCATCACGTCCCGATCACGCTCCTGTACTACTCAGCGGTGAACGAGGGCGCCTCCAGCACCTTTGCGGCCCCGAACACCTTTGTGCACACACGCAGCGACGTGTCCCTGCGTCATCCAGGCGCGCGCACCGGGCCCACCGCTGAGTTTATGCTCTGGTCCAAGCAGGCGCTGGCCCACTACACCGCGGAGCTCGTCTCGACGAAGCCGGGGAGCGCGCTGCCGGATCCGGCCACGATGGGCGGCGCCTTCGCCGAGTCGTTTCGCCGGGAGCGGATCCAGCCGGACCGTCCCGCCTCGGCGCCCGTGTCGGTGGCCACGCTGATGGGCGACGACGAAACGCACCAACCGCAGCCGGCCATGGCGCCGGCGCTGGGCGTCGGCCTCAGCCCATTGGCCGGTGGCGTGTTCCTGGCGCTCTACCTCGTTGCCGCCTTATATAAGGAAGAGTTGTCGAATCTCCTCGCCCGCGGGCCGCCCTGGCTCAGGATCGTTCTTGCCCCACTTCTGAAATTCGTGGTCAACCTCTCGCCGCAGCGACGCCGCCTGGCTGCCTGGGCGGCAGGCCCTCTCGCCAAGATCTGGTCCCGGATCGGTCCCGTTGATGAGGATCCCAAGCTCCGACTCTTCGACGGCTACAACTCGCTCAGCGACGAGGCGGCCGAGCGACCGCAGCCGGCAGCCGATCCGATGACAGACAGTGGTCGTCGACGTCGGATCGCGGTCGGATGGCCGATGTGGCGTCGCATGGTCGCCGAGATCTGGAGTTGGCGATGGCACTCCCAGGCTTACGAGCTGCAGCGTCTCTACTCGACGTGGGAGCATCGGCCCGAGGAGGAGCACGCACCAGCTCAGGCGCGCATCGCGCAGCTGGAATCGGAGCTCGGCCCCGCGCGAGTCGCCGCGCTGGTGCTGACCGACGCCGCAGCGATGCGCCGATGGGCGCGGCACATCTTGCTCAACCACCCGGAAAACCGCGTCGCGGCGCTCAACGGCGCATTGCGGCCCATGATCGAATCCGGGTGGCTGCTCTCCCAGGTGCTGGACGAGGTCCTCGTCATGCTGACCCGACAAGACTTGGAACACGTGGCCCCGCGCGATGCCGATGCGCAGCACATCGATGCCGTCCTGAACGGTTGGGACCGCCTGTATCTCCTTCGCTCTCCATCGATGGATCTCCAAGGGTTCCGCGCCATCCCGTTGCCCGGCCGCGAACAAATCGCCGCGCTTGAGCAGGCTGAAGAGAGATCCGATGAGGCGCAGCAACGGCTCATTCAGGCCTCGACTCAGCCGGTGGTCGCGCTGCTGACGGCGATCATCCAAGCCCGCCGCGCCGCCGAGCCTGGCCTCAATCCGATCGTCGCGATCGCGGGCAAGACCGGAGAAGGCAAGACCACGTTGGCCAGAACGCTGCTCGACGCGCTGCGCCAGGCGGGCGTGGACGCGCCGGATATCGGCGATGGCCGCGCGCCCATGACGGATCACTTCATGGATGATCGGGCAACATGGCCCCAAGGAGTCGAGCCTCATCGCTGGCGATTGCTTCGACATGTGCTCGAGGCGGTCAGGCGAGGAGATGCGGAGTCGGTGACGATTCCCATCGGCGCCATCATCGATGAGTTGGGTGGGGTCGTGACCTATGCGCAAGAGATGGAGAGGACCCTCGATCCCGATTGGGATCCCACGCCGCACGATGATCGAGCCCGGCGTAAAGCGGAGCTGGGTGGCAAGGCTCTCTTGACGCGAGATCTGCGGCTCGGTGGCGCGTTCGTGTTCGAGGGGCAGGTCGCGTTGGATGAGCGGATCGAGGACCTTGTCGATCTAAGGGTTGGGTTGCTCACTCAAGACGATCGCCTCCGGTATCTGCGCCGAATCCGTCGAGATTGGAGCTGGCGCGGGCTCGCGCGCGTGCTGGACATCTTCGCGCAACCCAACCGGCCTCAGGACGCCCGGACGATACACAACTTTCGCCGCCACGCCGATGTGATCTGGAGCCCGGACGAGCACACCGTCTACGTGCGCCAGGAGGCGATCGCCGCCGGCCGGGTTCCTGAAACAGCCCTCGAAGCGACCATCTCCGCCGGGTCGGAGACGGCTCAGGAATCACCAACGCATCACGGTGAGGTGGAGAGCCAGGACTCTGGTCGCGCGGGGGACGCCGAGCCTCGCGACGGCGATGGACAGTTACATCACCAAGCGTCGATGTCGCTCGATCGAAACAGCCTGTTCTACGGCCGAGGACTGAGCGTGACGGTCCAAGACGAGAGCGGCGAGCTCGTGCTCACTGGGCCGAGGCAGATTGAGCGGCACTTCCGGCGGGGGCCGATGAAGCGCATCGAGCACGTGGAGTTGGCCGATGGCATCGAGATCGCGCTCGAGATGCCGCAGGCGCAGTTCGATGAGCTCGACGCGGTCGGCTGGGACGAAGCGCAGATCGGGCATCTGTTCCGCGTCGGGATCGCCCAACGACTGGAGCGGGGCGAATTGACCGCCGATGAGTTGATCGACTGGGTCGTGCAACTCAACGGCGTCGGCGTGTTCTTCGCGATCGTGGACCACTCGCCGGCGCTGTGGGCCGACCACCAGGCGAACCGCGATCAGCACCGCCGGCCGCGTCCGCAGCTGTTCATGAGCCGGGCATTGCTTCAGATGAAGCGCGACGCAGCGAAAGCGGACAACACCAACCACATTCTGGCGCGCCACGCCATGGCCGACGGGCATTTCGCTTCAGGCGGCAGCCACGAGCTCGCGCATGAAATCAAGGGGATGGGCGAGGAACTCGAGCCGATGCTGCGCGCCGTGGATGAGCGCCTCGTCCTTCAGTATGCCGCCGGGGCTAATCTGCCGATAACCGAAACCGTTCAGGAATATCACCGCTGGGCCGAGGCGGTCGGGTTGGCGGCGGAGGTGCGCCGGCGCATGGGGCTGCGGCTACAGATGCAGCTGGCCCTGGTTGACCCGACACCCTTGCCGCTGACCGCTAAGTGGCAAGGCGTGGCGGATGCCGAGCAGCTGACACCTGATCAACGCCGCGATGCGCCACGAATCCATAATGCCGAGGAGTTCGTTACCTTCCTGCGCGAGATGCAGCACGGCACGCCGCTAGCGGAACTCAACGCGTTGGCGGACACCGACCCCGCGTTGTTCGATCGGTTCATCGAGCTGTTGGATCGCTTGGCGCTGGTCTGGTCAGAGGCACGGATCATGCGTCCCATCCGGAGTGTCAATGATTGGCTACGCGATCGGCCGGCGAGCGCGACCATGACGGACGTTTCGCTATTTTCGATCTATGAGCAGCTCTCCTCGCGCATGCCCTCTTCGAGCGAGGATCTGGAGGTGTTCGAGCATCTCCTCGCGACGCTCCAAGAAGGGCCGCCGGAGGACCAGCCGCCGGCCAAGCGACTGGCGCAGGAGCTCTACCCGGACAAAATGGACGTGGTCCAGTCCATCGTCGAGCGCCTCCGCCGGTTCGGCGGCTCGGAGCGGGCGGTCGACGCCGCCTACCTGTGCTTGATCGAGCCCGAGGACTTGCCCGCCGTGCGGCGCCGGCATCCAGAGTTGGAACCCGTCTGGCAGAGGCTGGACCGCTTCTGGCGAGTCCGGAAGTTTACCTACAAGCCGCTCAGGGACAGCCACGGGGTCATCCAGGATCCGGACGTGGTCGAGCTCCAGATGCGGCTGATCCACGCCGCCGCCGGTGATCTCGATACGCTGCTGTTGTTGTTCGCGCAACGCATCGAACGACTGCAGCGAGAGGTGTCACAATTCCCGCTCCGCGCGGATCGCGAAGAGTTCGGCGCCAAGACCCTCGAGGTCTTCTCACTGCTGGCGGAACAGCAGGGATTCGAGGACATCGCGCAGCAGCTGCGCGAGGAATGGTTCCGAATCGACCAGCCCGAGATGTATCGAGGCACCAAACAATCCGTGCTGCGCGCCGCGGGGCTGCAGGTTCCGGCTCGTGCTTCTGACGAGCGGCTCGATGCGCTGCTCGACCAGACACGAGACTACTTGGACCACACGGCCGAGCAGGTAGCCACGAGATTGATTGAGGATGGCATTGGTCCGGGGACCTTTTGGATCAGCTCGCGCCTGAAATGGCTCCATTCCGTCTACAGCAAGGTGGTGCGGGAGAGCGTGGCGCCGGCCAGCGTCAGCGACCTGTTCGGGCTGATGATCATCGTGCGCGGCCGCAACCGGCTGGACACGCTCTCCAAGATCGAAGGACTCATCCAACAGCTTCCGAAAGACTTGGAACACACGGCTCCGCTCCACGGGATGCGCGTGATCGGCCGGCCGGACCATAAGCAGTTTCAAGATCATCTCCAGGTTCATATCCATCTCGACCACCACGGCCGCCGCTTTTCAATCCTGCTGATGACGGAAGACGCGTACCGGCTCTACTACGAGGGCGTCGATCCGCACTGGATCGCCTCCGGCCGGAAGATGCCGACGCTCGCCAAGCAACGATGGTTCCCCAAGGAAGCGACGTCGGAAGCACACACCTGGGCGCGGGCGGCTGATGAGAGCGAGCTCTACGTGCTGGTCAAGCGCGATGCGGAAACGATCCCGTTGGCATTGCCTCGCGGAGCGACGATGGCGGATGTGATGGCGCATCCGCGCATCACGCCGGAGCTTCGGCACGGCGCCTTCGGCCTGTTGGACGAGGAGTTGGTCCATGGAGGAAGCCGCCGCATCCGCACCCTCGGGGAGGCGGTGGAGAACGGGATGATCTTGCGCCTCGAAGGCCGACGACCGGTCACCGAGGGAGGCTTTGCGCATGGACGAACGCGCCGCGCGGAAGTGTTGGCCGCCGCCGAGTTCCGGGCCTCGATCCCGTCTCCCACGCCGGTGCTCGACGCGCTGCGGGTCCGCCCCGACCGCGCCGCGCTCAAACGGGCCGTGCAGCTGTTTTTTGCGCCCCTGGCCCGCGCGTGGGGCTTGAAAGATGAGCAAGAGCTGTGGCTGGCCGCGCGGCGCTCGCAGCGAGGACAAGGCCACCCGACGATCGCGCAGCTGCACGGTCACGCCGTGGCGCGTGGCCGCGACCTGGTGGCCCGACACCTGCCGCGGCGCTACGACTTCGATGAAGCCGAGACGGTGCAACGGCTTGAAGGCTTGCTCAGCACCTTCCTCGATCCGCCGCTCAACGCGGACAACCTCTTCGCGCAAGTCGCCCTTGGCATGATCGATCCCGAGGAGGTGAGTCGACGGATGCTCGCTCACCCACCCGATGTGCAGCTGCAGGAGGTTCCGGAGGTCGATCGGCATGGCCGGGTCACCGGGACGCGGCTGGAGTTGCGCGTGACGGTGCAGCACGAGCGAGCCGGCATCTTGCGCGACGTCACGCGCGCGTTGCGCGACGCGGGGATCAACATCCGCAGCGGGCGCTCGTCCGAGGCCCAGCTGGTGGTGCTGGTGCTGGATCGCCGGACCGTCAATGAGCGTAGTCGCGAGGCGCTGCTCCATCGATTGGCGCAGATCCCGGACATCGCGGGCCCGCGCCAGCAGCGACGCTTTCTGGGCATCGTCGGCGGCGGAGGGGCTCGCCATCGCTTCTCAATTCGGCTGCCCACGAACGAAGTCGGCGCCTTCTATGCGCTGCTCGATGCGCTGTGGCGCCGCCATCATCTGTTGAGCGTGCGTAATTTCTCGATCTCCACGGATGGCCTGGTCAGTCTGGAACTGTACGAGCTTCCACCCGGGGTCACGCGCGAAGCTGTTCAGGCGGCCTTGGAGGGGCGAGCTGACAATCGCAGCCAGCCGACTCCGGTCGTCGTGCCGTGGGCCCTTGGGCCGATCGAGGTGTTGCTCAAGACGATCTGGGACCATGTTGCGCCGACGCTCATCCCGACGGGCCACGCCATGGCGGCGTGGATCGTGCATAACGGCTGGACGTTGGCGCTGGCGGGCGTGGCGGGAATCCTCGTGGCTCATCTCCTGCGCAGCGCGACGGCCGGTGTGGGCTTGCCGATCGTCCGGAAGATAATCCGCGTGGCGGCGGCGACCACGGTCCTGCTTATCGCGTTGGGGCTGCCGGTAGATGCCTCAATGCTCGTTGAGCCGCTGCGCCATGTCCCGTCGCACGACTCCGGATCCCTGTTCAGCTGGTTCGGGGCAGGAATCGTTGGCTTGGTCGTCAGCAGCGTGCTGACCCATGGCCGAAGCGTGGACTGGCGCTCGCTGCAGCGGGCGCTGCTGCGGTGGTCGGCGCAGCTGGGCTGGGGCTGGCCGGAGCGGCGCGATATCTGGCGGCATATGCAAGCCGGATCGGACAAGTTTGAGGTGCTGGGCCGGGACTGGACGCTCGCTGCGCTCGTGGGCTCCTCCCTCGCGAAAGACCTGCGTGAGCTTACTAACCAGGGACAGTGGGATGGGGCGATCCAGTTGGCGAGGGAGCGGCGCGACGAGGGCGTGGATCGGCTCGGTTGGGTGAATATCATCGGGATGCTCACGCGCGATCGCAACTTGACTGCACCGATCCTCGAGGAAGCGCAGTGGCTGCGTGCGCACCGACAGCACGTCGTGTTCATCGGCATGGGCGGCTCGATCCTCTCGCCGCAACTCGTTCGGGACATCTGGCCGCGGCCGGCCGGTGGGCCGACGCTGCATACGTTGGATTCCACTGATCCGGAAGCCCTCCTGCAACTCCAGCGCGACCTCACAGGCCAGCAAGAGCCAGCCCCCGAGGCGGTCGCCAAAGCCCTCGCCGAAACCCAGGTGATCGCGGTCAGCAAATCAGGCACCACGCAAGAGACGGTGGAGAACCTTGCGTGGATCGAGCGGCTCTATCGGCATCGACAGGTCGGGCTCGATCCGCAGGAGTTCATCTGGGTGATGAGTGATCCCGACTCGCCAATGGACCAGAATGCGCGAATTAAAAAGAATAAGCGGTTTCTGCCATCCGCCCTCGGCCGGAAGGATCCGCTGTCGATCCAAGTGCGCGGCATGAAAAACATCAGCCACGGCTCGGTCGGCACGCGCTTGTTCCTGCTCACGTATGCATTGCGGATGGAGTGGCCTGGTGAGCCGGATGCGCCCGCGGCGAGACAGGACGCCCAGGGGCGAGTGCTGGAGATGCTTCGCTCGATCGAGCGGGTACACGCCCGCGATCCGGCGAACGCGGAGGGCTTCCTGGCGCTGGGTCAGTTCCTTTACGAGCAGGCCCGAGCGGGACGCGACAAGCTTGTCTTCGTCACCTCGCCGTCGCTGCAGGCCGTCGCCCGATGGAGCGAACTGTTTGAGGAGCGGCTCGGCAAAAACCGAAAGGGACTGACCATTCTGGCAAGTGGACCATCCAATCTCCACCATCTGCGGGCTCCGGCGCACAATGACCGCGTGGTGTTCCATTTGCGACTTGAGGGAGAGCCCGATCCCGAGGCTGAGCGGATCGAGGCGCTGCGCAAGGCTGGATATCCGGTCCGGGAGATGGTCGTTCGCTCGCGGGAGGAGGTCCCCAGTGTTCTGTACGGATTGGAAAATGCGGTGCTGGCTCTTGCGTATCTCTGGGACATCAACGTGGCCGACGCGCCGGCGGTCGAGGGCCACAAAGATCGCATCAAGGAGGTGCGCAGTCACGCTGGCGCGCGCGATCCGTTGGCTCAGCGCTTGGAAGAGAAGACTCCGTATCGAGCCGAGGGACCTGATGGGGTGGTGCTGCTCTACGATGGGCTGATGCGCGAGAAGGTGCTGACAGATCAGGGTCGTCATCAGTTGGAGAGGCTGGCTCGCGAAGGGGCCTCGGCTGCTCGGCTCTATGCGGAGATGATTCGGCTCGGCGGGCAGCCACAACCGGAGCCCATGGAGCGGTTCGATCTCGTCTGGTTTGGTTGGCTCAACCCCGACGTGCGGGCGGTGCTGGATCACATGCAGGCGGTGATCACGCGGATGACGACGTGGCCGGGGAAGGTGAGCGAAGGTCCGCAGAAGACGCACTTCTCGCAGCAGAATGACGAGGAAGGTCGAAACAGCGGCTTCTTTACGATCGTGACAGCTCGGGAACATCACGGGCCGGTGCTGATCGGGTACAACGATAACGATCGGCTCTTGAAAGCGCAGACGCTGGGCACGCTGGACTCATTGATCATTCCCAATGAGCCGAAGAAGGAAACCGGGAGTGAGGCGCACCCGGCGCGGCGTGCGGTTCTGCTGAGCATCCCGAACACCGACGAGGCGTCGCTCGACGCGCTGCGTCGCTTTATGGACGAGGTCGAGACGGAGCTTGCCAACGGCGAGCCGCCTGTCATGCAGCGGCCCGCCCGACGGTCCGACAGGGTGTTGAGTCCGCGCCAGCTCATGTTGCTTATCGCCGCGGTCGTCTCGTCCCTCTCATTGGGCTGGATGCTGACGAGGATGGCGTTACACGTCCCGAGTACGCAGGCTCCGCTGATTCAGTTAGCTGGCATGCCGATGCTCGCGATCCGCGCGCCGCCGCTCCAGATCCCGACCATCCCGATCGATGCGCCGACGATGATTGGTTTGGTCATGGGCGCGGTGTTCGTGGTGGCCATGCTGGTCTTCTTCGGATTGTGGATCGCCTTCGATCCGAACCATCCCGTCCGTCGCTTCTTCGCTCGTCGGGTTGATGCCGACGCGCAGCCGTCTCAACCCCCCTCCCTCGCCACGCCGGAGGCCATCGTGGCGAATCGGCCGGCCGATCTTCAGGAACAATTCGTGTACCTGTGCGACTACGCGCTTCCTCAGCTGTATGCCCAGTCGATGGACCACATCTTGAACAGGCGGTATGAGGATGCGAACGACGTACGGTCAGTCGCTCGGCGCCTGATCCGCGAACTGCTCCAACGGCCAACTGTGGGAGGTCGTACGTTCACCCAGTTGCAGCAAGCGGCCGGGCTGTTTGACGAGCGCAGCGTCCGCCGGCTCGAGGCGGTGGAAGGATTCCGCGGCCAGAATCTCACGATACCGCTGCTTCGCGCGGTCGTTGACGGGCGCACGGGAGACGTCAGTGACGAGGTGCGTGCGGCGGCGTGGCGCCTGTTGCGCGGCGATGATCGGCCGCCGGGACCTGGAGGCGGCGGTGATGATGATCCGCGCCCCGTGTTGCCGGATCGTCCCACACCGGCGCGTCACGCGTTCCTCGGTCTCGCGCCGGGCGCGGCGACTGTGGCCAGCGCGCCGCGTCGCGAGCTGTTCGCCGCCCGTCGCAGATGGCTGCCGGCGCTTGCGGCGGGGATCGCGGCCGTCGCCTGGGACAGTGTCCTGGCGATCAAGGCGCTCGCCGCGCACCAAGCCGGCCACGCGCCCTCCCAGCAAGCCCACGATCTGTTGTCGCTGATCCAGATACCGACGGATCTGTCGAGTCTCACAGTCGTGATGCTCCTCGTTGTCGCCGGTGCACTCGTAGCCCTCGCATCCGTGATTCACGCGGTGCTCCATCGCCTCCAATGGCGCGCTCCGTTGGCGCCGGGCTGGCGCGCGCTGTTCGTCGCGACTCGGCCTGCCGCGAAGATTCTGGCCCAGCTTCACCGGACGTTCTGGAGTGTCGCGCGGCTTTTGCCCTACGGGTTGCCATCGCCTCTGCTCGGTATTTGCCTACGCATCCCCATCGTGGACGGCGTCATCATGACGGACTGGCTGGAGCTCATGCTTCCGGGACAGTGGAAATTGTGGATCACCTCCGCCAACGATGACCGGTTCTGGGGACGCCGGCTCGTGCGATGGAACGCGCGGCGGCTGCTGGGCGTCTTTGAGTCGATACAAACGAGTCCACACGAGCGAGACCTCTACCGGCTGGCGCGCGATCTCTTCGAGCCGGACGCGTACACGCGACGCGATGCCGTCAGGGCGCTGGGCGAGCTGGGCAATCCGAACGCGCTCGATCTGGTCCTGCAAGTCGAGAAATCCGACACGCACGAGATCGTGCGCCGTGAGGCGATCGGGGCTATCGAGAAGCTGACGCGCTGGCCGCCGGCCTCCGGACCCGGTGGGCATCTGTCCAACTCTCGCGATCCCCATGACGGCGAGACGTGGGGGACGCCGTATCAGCCGTTCGTCGGACTCGAGGAGATGGTCGCCGGCCTGCGCCGCCTCTGGAAGCGCGCCGTCCCAAGGCGTGTGGTCCTCGACACCGGATTCGGACCGATTGCCATCGGCCCGGCCGTCATGCCTATGGCCTCGGAGCCTCCCGCACACGGGACGAACCTGATTCCGTCCAGCGATTCCACGCGACCGCGCGCGGTCGAGCTGCTTGGCGAACCACTGGCACGCGCGCTTGAGGCGATCGTCCCGTTCGAACAGGTCCCGCTCACCGCATGGGACGCCTCGAAGTTCGTGCAGGAGCGCGATCGTCCGGACCGGCTGCGCGAGATCGTCGCCCGGTTGCAGTCCGCGCGTGAGCAGCTCGGCGCCGAGCGCTTCGGCGCCGTCGTGCGCGAGGTCGGGTTTGCCAAGCTCACCTTCCTGGCTCGGATCAAAGCGGAAGGTCTGCTGAGTCTCCACGGCATTCCGATGAAGACCTTCCCAGACCTTTCGGAGCGGCTAACTCGGCTGGCTGGGGCCGCGATGCTCGAGCAGTGGATCTTGCTCATCTTCGATCCGGAGATTCATCGCGACGCCACCGAAGCCGCCCGGCGGCGATTCCAGGCACTGCAGGAGTTCGACGACGCCAACTACGCCGCGTTGCGCCGGCTCGCCGAGGAGCCGCTGTCGCCCGACGCGATCACCGACGCCTTGCGGCAGACGGAGCGGATGTTGGTCAGCTATTTAGGCATGCGCGGCGATCCTCAACGGAACGGGCCGGTCACGCCCATCGCGGCCCGGTTCGACGCGCTGCGCGGCCGGATTGAGACCGCCCTCCGAGCGCCGGCGCTGCCGCCCGAACTGATCCCGCAGCTTCGGGACATGCTGGCGCTAGAGGACTCGCCCTACGCGCTGCATCGGTTTATCCGCGATCTACACCAGCGTGGGATCAGTCAGATGTTTGAGTCGCCGCGTGATGCGGTCGGAGGGTTCGCGGGCGACAACGCGAGCCAGACCTATCTGCGCGTCAATGCCGACGGCCGGCTGACTCGGGCGGAGCGCCTGTTCACCGATTTGACGCCGCCAGATGCGCGATCGCCTGCGATCTATGAGCTGCTTGATGATCTGCATGACAGTGTCATCATCTACGGCCCGCGCGCGCTGTGCCATACGGCGGTCGAGCACCATATCGAAATCTTCGTGAACCTGTCTCGTCCGGAGCGCGGTGGGACCGTGCAGTACCGCCTGGCGGAATCAACGGCCGCGCCGGGGAACCGCTATCGGGCGCGACTGCTTACCGATACGTTCGAGCGGTTCGGCATGCAGGTCGACTCGGCCGAGCAGCCGCTGCCGTTTGTGATGGCCCGGCTGGATCTGGACAGCGGGGCGACTGGCATCGAGCAGCTCCGGCAGGCGGCGCGGTTTGTGGGCGGCTTTACCCGTTCGGTCCGGAACCTGGATATCCAACTCCGCAATCTAGGCAACCGCTATGGCGATCGGGCGATGCGGCAGCACATCCTCCCGGCGCTCGCGAGCCACATCCTGGCACACGGCGGCGTCGACCTGCTGCAATTAGTGCCGATCCTTTCGCCCGAGCTGTGGGATGGCGCAGGACCGTTTCGCGATCGGTATCTCGACGCGATTGGACCGATTGCTGGTCGCGTGGCTATGGCCCTGAACCTCGAGATGCAGCGGCTCGGGCTGCCGACCTCCGTGAACAATGATCGAGAGCTGGGCCAATGGGTGCTCAACGCCGCGTACGGGGACCCGATCCGGGCGGCGTTGGAGCAGGGCGTCTTGGCGCTCAATCGCCGAGGCACTCCCATGCGGCGCTCAGGCGTTGAGCGTTTTGAGGCGGTGGATTTGTTGGCGGAGCTGATCGAGCGCGCAGATGAGCGGGCGCGGCTTCGCGAGATGGCTGCGCTGGTCGCGGGCTCGTCGAGCGAGTGGTCATTCGCGCCGGTAGGCGCGATCGGCGGCGAGCTGGTCCAGGAAGCGGTGATTCCGCTGGCTCGCGGACCGCTGCATGTCGTCGTCCTGCGCGGTTCCGCGCGCGGCACGGTCGAGGGCGCGTACGCGTTTGTCGGGGAGTTTCCCTATCGTGTGGAAATCGGTGGTCTCGAGCGGACGAATGTGGTGACGGACGCGGACCAGCTGGCCGACTGGCTCCGCGCCGACGGCTACGCGACCGATATCGCAGCGCCCCTAACGGAATCGTGGGATGCCGTGGAGCAACGCTTGCGCGCGCCGCTGCTTGATCCCGAGATCATTACCGGCGTGATGCCGGGCATTCCCGTGCCGGCGGAGCCGATCGTGCGTGGGCGCCGGATCGGCCGCGCGGTCTTTGATCGGCCGGGGATCGCGCCAGCGGACTTGCGAGGCCAGATTCTCGTGACGCCCGCCGTCCACGCCGGTGAGGTCAGCAAGGCGCAGAGCCCGACCGCCATCGTGAGCATCGGCGGCAATGCGGGCAGCCACATGGCGGTCGTCGCCAACGAAGCCCGGACGCCGTGGGTCGCGCTGCCCGGCGCCCGCTGGGCGATCCGCGACGGCGAGCGCGTCCTGGCGATTCCGCGCGCGGCGGTCCGGCTCGACACGAAGGACGCGGGAGACGGGTCGCCCTACGCGATTCATCGGCTCATTCGGCAGCCGGACAGCGAGATCCTGATCCGAGCCGGGTCGCTGCTGATCGTGGACGCCGACGAGAAACAGCTCCGGATTATTGAGCCAAGCCCCGAGCTTGATGAAGCGGAACGGGTGACGCGGGAGATCACGCGCGTGGCGGAGGAGGCGTCGCTGACGCGGCTGCGGACGTTCGCCGCTCGCACGCCGAATCCGGATGTCCTCAAACTCGTGCTGTTGCTGTTGTTCTTGCGTGGCCGGCTGGCGACGGCGGACGACCGAAGCCGGGCGTTCGAAGCGATGGTGGCGGAGAAGACGCCGGAGGCCTCGGGCCAATTGCGGCGCTATGCGGCGTCGCTGGACGTGGCGGCCCGGCAGGAGCTGCTCGCCGATGTCCGAACCCTTCGCCAGAATCTCGAGGCGTCCGGAACCGTGCGGGAATGGCTTGGCTTGATGAGCGGCCTGGCCGAGCGGCTCGATCGCGGAGCCATCGAGGCCTCGGCCGATCCAGCCGGCCAGGAGATTGTCACCACCGAACTGCAGGGCATCGCGCGCGCGCTCGCCGCGAAGCTCGACGCCGTGCTAGTCGATGTGACGCGCGAGTTCGAGGGCTTCGCGCGCAGTGTCGCAATTCGCGACGCGGCCAGAACGGTTCGGCTTGTCGAGCGGTATGAGGAGCTCGGCTTGCTCTTCGACGTGCTGGCGGGTCTGGAGGATGCCGGACGGCTCGACATCCCGCAGCTCGGGACGCTGCACGATCGCTATACGAGGCTGGCGCCCGCTGCGCGCGCGAGCCGCCAACGCGTCGAGGCGATCGCCGACCGGGAACAGCGTCGGTTGGCCGGAAGCTTCGTGGTCTTGCTCGATGAAGTCTCCGGCGCTCCGGTGGCGCCGCTCATCGGCGGCAAAATGGGCAACGTGGCCGAGCTCTACCGGCGGCAGGAGGAGTTGGGCATCCATGTGAAACCCGGCATGATCGTCACGACGCACGGTTTCGAGGCGTATCTCACGGCGAATCCAGGATTGCGGGAGGAGATCGTCCATATCTTGTCGCAGCCGCTGCCGATCCGCGAGCAAGCCCGGGCCATTCGTCGGCGCATGATGCAGGGCGATCTACCGACCGAGTTGCTCACGGATATCGAGCTGGGCTTCGATCTGTTGATGGCCGAAGCCGAGCTTCCCGCCGATGCGGGCCGGGTGTCGGTCCGGTCGTCCGCGCCGTTCGAGGATTCCGCCAAGGCGTCCTATGCCGGCACCGCGAAGACCTCACTGTATGTCGACCGGCGCAACCTGGTGCGCCGATATAAGGAAGGATTGGCGGCGGTCTTCAGCGAGGCCGCGATTGCCTATCGAGCCAGCATGGGGGCTGATCCGTTGGATGTGTCGCAGGCGATCGGCAGTCAGCCGATGGTCATGAATGCGCGAGCCTCCGGCGTGGCGCTCTCCATCCATCTGGGCGCGGACCGGCACGACGAGCTCGTGATCAACGCCGCGTGGGGCGATGGCGAGGGAATCGTGTCCGGGCGGGTCGATGCTGACCGCATCGTCGTGAACAAGCGAACCGGCGCGCGCGACATCGCTATCGGCGAGAAGCGCACGAAATTTATCAGCGATCCTCGTCGGCCGCAATCACTGGAAGTGCCGGTGGAGTCTCAGGATCGGCGCCGGTTGTCGCTCACTAGCGAGCAGATCCGAGAGCTGACCGCCATCACCTTGCGGCTCGAGGCGTTTTATGGCTGGCCGGTCCAAGTGGAGTTCACTATCGATCAGCAGGACGTGATCTGGATTTTCCAGGTGCGGCCGATCACGGGGATCGCCCAATCGTCGCATGCCAACGGATCGTCGCAATCCGCCAGCCGGGCCGAGACCACCGATGAGGCGGCCGAGCCGCGGGCCCGGCCCTGACACTTTCCCGCGGCGAGCCACGGCGAGCGGCTCATCGGCGCGGCGCACCTCGTCGTCGGCGAGCTCCGCGAGCACGATGCCGAGCGCGAGCAGATCGCGAGCGCGGGCGTCGCCGAGCTGGCGATCGCCGCGCCCGAGGTAACGGGGCGTGCCGCTCGGGCCGTGGAGCGCATAGGCGTCGCCGGCGAGCCCGAGATCGATGAGACCGGCGCCTCCTTCACCGAGGGTCACGTTGGCGGGT
>OBEQ010367197.1_pt1 | contig 15808 bp, 15 predicted proteins | sample 1670901 | NCBI WGS metagenome assembly OBEQ01 (sample SAMEA104232315, study PRJEB22302) | groundwater metagenome | biome: forest; feature: aquifer; material: groundwater | place: USA | collected 2011-08-07 | depth 5.4 m | reverse complement strand
TCTGGCGCAAGGTTTGCCGGTCGAGGCTGGCCTCGACAACAGGCGAACCGAGGACCCCCGAGGACTTTTTGTAAAGGAAGCTCCGCCGAAGCAATCGGTAGCAACTTCCATCTCTCCTGCTGAAGAAAAACTACTGCCTGCCGCAGAAAAAATGTTGACCGAGAGAACCGTTTATAAAAACGACCCGTACCGCGAGCCGGTTGAGTAGGCGGTGATATACTAGAGGAGCAATGCGCTATCAAGTTCCTCAATTTATCGAGGTGGAAGACAAGATATTTGGGCCACTGACGCTCAAGCAGTTTATTTACCTGGCGGGCGGAGGTGGCTTGTGCCTCATTTTGTTTACTCTTTTGCCATGGTACTTGATGGTACCGCTCGCTGTGCCCGTGGTGGTGGGGGCGCTTGCTTTGGCGTTTTACCAATACAACGGCCGGCCGCTGATTAACGCGCTCGAACACGCCTTTGGGTACTTTGTTGGCTACAAGTTGTACTTATGGAAGCCCCGACGCCCCGATGTTGCACCGGGGGTCGGGGCCCCGACCAAAGCGTCGGGGCAGCCAGTACCACTTGTGGTGCCAAAGCTCACCGAGAGCCGCCTCAAAGACCTTGCGTGGTCGCTCAACATAAAAGACCGCACACTAAGTGGGGTCGACACCGCAACGCAACAAAATTTCCAGATATAGTTCGACTGCGCTCACTACAAGTAACCTATGGCTGACAAAAAAGTACAAGCACAAGCAACCCAAGAGTTCGTACCACTCAAAGAGGTGCGCGACGGCTTGGTGGTGCTTAAAGACGGCTCTTTGCGCGCGCTCTTGATGGCTTCCTCTATCAACTTGGCGCTAAAGTCCCAAGACGAGCAGGAGGCGATTATCGGCCAATTCCAAAATTTCCTCAACTCGCTGGAGTTTACGGTACAGTTTTTTATCGAGTCGCGCGAGTTAGATATCCGCCCCTATGTTGCCCTGCTCGAAGAGCGCTACGCGCTTGAGCTCGACGACTTGATGAAGGTCCAAATCCGCGAGTACATCGCCTTTATCAAAGACTTTACCGAGCGCAGCAACATAATGTCCAAAAATTTTTTTATCGTGGTGCCCTACGACCCGGCACTTATCGCCCGCCAAGGAGGCATCGGTGGGGCCTTGAGCGGTCTTATCCCAAACAAAGGTGCCACCTCGGTGGGACTCACCGACGAGCAGTTTGAGCAGTACCGCACCCAGCTCGAGCAGCGGGTTGCGGTGGTCGAGCAGGGGTTGGTGCGCACTGGAGTACGGGTAGCCCCACTCGGCACCGAAGAGGTGATTGAGCTCTTTTACAAACTGCTCAATCCCGGCGAGCTGGAAAAACCTTTACAGGTAACGCAGATGACGCACTAGTTAACGTATGGCACTACTCGACTTTTTAAAATCAAAAAAGACCTCAAGCCTGGGAGCGCTTGCCCCGATTTTGCCCGAGCAAATATACAAGCAGGGTGTGCTCGAGCTGCAAGACGTTATCGCGCCTTCGGCCTTAAAGATTACCCCGCGCGAGATTAACCTCGGCGACAAAATCGCACGCACGTTTTTTGTGATGTCCTACCCGCGCGTCTTAACCGACTCGTGGTTTAGCCCGATTATCAACCTCGACCGCGTGCTCGACATCTCTATTTTTATCCACCCGATAGACTCGGCCGAGGTGTTAAAAAAGTTCCAAAAAAAGGTCGCTGAGGTGCAGTCGCAAGTGATGGCCCGGGAGGAAAAAGGTTTGGTGCGCGACCCGATACTCGACACAGCCTACCAAGATTTGGAGAGCCTGCGCGACCAGCTCCAGCAGGCACAAGAAAAATTGTTTGATGTCGGAGTGTACATCACCGTATATGGCTCAAGCACCGAGGAGCTCGACCGCGCCGAGTCGGAAATCAAGTCGATGCTCGAGTCACGCCTTATTTATGTAAAACCGGCGCTCTTCCAACAGGAGCAGGGTTTTAAGTCGGTGTTGCCTATCGGGCAGGACGAGTTAAGCGTTAACTCAAAACTCAACTCATCACCCTTGTCCTCTATTTTTCCCTTTGTCTCGTTTGACCTCACCTCCGACCGCGGGATTTTGTACGGGGTCAACCGCCACAATGCCAGCTTGGTGTTGTTTGACCGCTTTTCGCTCGAAAATTATAACTCGGTCATTTTTGCAAAATCGGGTTCGGGCAAGAGCTACGCAACCAAGCTCGAGATTTTGCGTACCCTGATGTTTGACACCGAGGTTATCGTCATCGACCCCGAGCGCGAGTACGAGTTTTTAGCGCAAACCGTGGGCGGCCGCTACTTTAACATCTCGCTCAACTCCGAGCACCACATCAACCCGTTTGACCTGCCCATACCGCGCGAAGACGAGAGCCCCGCCGATGTGCTGCGCAGCAACATCGTGGCGCTGGTGGGGCTCTTCCGGATTATGCTCGGGGGCATCACCGCCGAGGAAGACGCGATTATCGACCGTGCAATTACCGAGACCTACGCCCTTAAAGACATAACCATCGAGAGCAACTTTGCTGAAATCGAGCCACCGCTCCTTTCGGATTTTGCGATGGTGCTAGCCGGGATGCAGGGGAGCGAGTCCTTGGTGCAGCGCATCGGCAAATACACGGGCGGCACCTGGGCGGGCTTTATCAACCAGCCCACCAACGTCGACATCAACAAAAAGTTCGTGGTCTTCTCCGTGCGTGATATGGAAGATGACCTTAAACCGGTGGCGATGTACCTGATTACGCACTACATCTGGAACGCCGTGCGCAAAAACCTCAAAAAGCGGCTACTGGTTATCGACGAGGCGTGGTGGATGATGAAGAGCGAGGACACTGCATCGTTCCTGTACGGGATGGCCAAGCGCGGGCGCAAATACTACCTTGGGCTCGCGACGATTACGCAGGATGTCGACGACTTCCTCAAGTCGCCCTACGGGCTGCCGATGATTACCAACTCGTCGATACAGTTGTTGCTTAAACAGTCGGCAACCACCATCGACAACTTGCAAAAAACGTTTAACCTCTCGGACGAAGAAAAATATTTGCTCTTGGAGAGCGATGTCGGGGAGGGAATATTTTTTGCAGGGCTCAAACACGTCGCTATTAAAGTCATCGCCTCGTATACCGAAGACCAGATTATCACCTCCGACCCCTCACAAGTGTTGGCGATGCGTAAAGCTCGGGCAGAAAATATTGCTCCGGCCCCAACCCCCACACCGCCAACCGCACTACCCGCACCTTCTGCTATATGAAAGGCTTCCTCTTTATCATCTTTGCCCTTTTTATCGATGGTCTGCAAGCTGCCGTTGCCTGGGGCCTTGCAACCATTGCTGCATTCCCCGGCACGGCGACGGGCTGCGCGGTTGGTGCCGCCGCCGCAGGAAAGGTTGGTTGTTTGGTGCTTGGGCTCTTAGGCAGCCTTCCTATCATCAACGGCACACTTGCGACGGTTACCATACCGATAGGTATTATGCTCGGCCTCGCGATTAGTTTTTGCATCAGCGCCACCTTTGGTGTGGCACTCATAACCCTTTTGGCGATGGACGGTATGTTTTATCCAAAATATATATTGGGCGGTAGTGTCACCGAGCTTGTACCCGGCATCAACAGCATACCGGCTTGGAGCGCAATGACTGTGTTATGTTTGTTAAAAAAGAAAAAAGCTGAAGGGACGCACCGCGCCGGCTTGTTTGGTGGAGCGGCATTAGTTGGAGCGGCGGCGAAAACACTACTTTCGCCAACAAGTGCACTCGGTACCGTGGCGAGAAATATAAAAAATGTTGGAGATACCGCACCAAAAAATATTGACGGTGTCCGTCCTAACAACAACGGGGCACAAAAAGTTGCTGCCACAACACTCGCGTTGTTGCTTGTGTTTGCCGCAGGCACTACACACGCACAATCGGCGAGCAGCCAGCCAGACCCGGTGCAGTACATCATCGCCCCTGAGGCGCCGGGGCCAAACAGCCCTGTCTCTATAGAGGTACAAGGTGTTGGCTCCTTCCTCGGCAACGCCCAGGTTACGTGGGAGCAAAACGGTGCGGTGGTCTTGCAAGGCACTGGCAAAGCGACCTACTCGTTTACAACCGGCGGAGTTGGCACCAAAACAACCGTCCGGCTCACTATCAACTCGGCGGTGCAGGGCACAATCGTGCGCACTTTTGTGTTTTATCCTTCGCTCGTCAACTTGATATGGGAGGCCGACACTTCGGTACCACCACTGTATCTGGGTAAGCCGCTTTATAGCGGTGGCTCGCGTGTGGCGGTTACCGCATTCCCAACCGTGATGTCGGGCGGGGCACTGGTTGCATCAAGTAAGCTCTCCTACCAATGGTTCCGGAGTGACGCACTCAACCAAGGGGCCTCGGGGTTGGGGAAAGATACGTTTACGTTTGTTGGCGACCAACTGCAGCAAGCCGAGAACGTGCGGGTTGAGGTGTACCTGGGCGCGACCCACCTGGCAAGCGGGGAAGTGGACATCCCCGCAAGTAACCCGCAAGTTGTGCTCTACAACCGAGACCCTTTGCGTGGGGAGCTGCTTGACCGCGCGCTCCAGGGCGAGGTGCGGCTTGCAAACAAAGAGGTAACCTTGCAAGCCGAGCCGTACTTTTTTGCCAATAGCAGCAAGAAAAACGGTGCGCTCACCTACGCTTGGACGCTCAACGGCAACCCGGCAGCCGGGCCGGAGTCGGGGCAAGGGATATTAACTCTGCGACAAACGGGCACCGGGGCGGGAGCCGCTGCCGTTTCGGTCGCCGTACAAAACAACGACACCGACAAGTTTGTGCAAGCTGCCAACACCGCCTTGCAAATGACCTTTGGCGCACAAACCGGCAACTTTATTTCTTCCTTCTTTGGGTTATGAAAAAATTACTCCTAAGCATCGTAATACTTTTATCAATGAGCGCTGCCCCAAACGTGTCGGCAGATACAACTTTTTATCCATGTACATACACTTTCAACAACCAAACCACCATTTTTTGGAATACGCAAGACTCCTGCACAAACTCTTTCAAAGGAACAGTCGATACGAACAAGGCGGTGACCTGCACCACAGGAGAAATACCCAGCTCAGGTGGTGTCTGTGGCAGAACTGCAACAACTCCAGGCAACGGCAATTTGCCGGCATACGAGCCGCTGGAACCTTTGCCGGGGTTTGACCAGAGTGGGCAGACCGACTTTAGCACTTTCCTTAACTCACTCTTTAAAATCGCAATAGCCGCGGGGGCAATAATCGCGGTGGCGATGCTCGTCTACAGCGGCATTGTGTATATGGTCTCGGGCGCAATCGGCACCAAGTCGGCAGCGCTCAAGCGCATACAGGCATCCCTGTGGGGCCTGCTGCTCCTTATCTCCTCCTATCTTTTGCTCTACACGATAAACCCGCGGCTGGTGGGACAAAACCCAGACGGCACTATTTCTGCAACCCCAACCGTCCAGACAGCCCCCGTACAAAACCCAAGCTTGTCGGGAGGGACGAGTTGCAATGGTGGGGTACTGACGACAGCCTCAACCGATACATCGTCTATACAAAGCTTCCAAAACTCATGCAGGACAAAACAGGGTTCGGTTGTACCCGCGAGCGGCGGGACTTTTGTGTGTGTTGGCAGCGACATGTATACCCAAATACCTACTGCTTGCCCATAAAATTATATGAACCCAACTATTAAAAAAATTGTGGTAGCGATTGGAGTTATGGGCGTTGTCCTGCTTGCGGTGTGGCTCGTGTGGTACTTTTTCTTTTCCAGCACGCCGAGTACCAAACCCCAAACCAGCAACACTTTTGGCACACAACAGGGCGGAACCTCAAATACTGGCACAACAAATCTGGACGGCCTTTCGACAGGCTCGATTGGCTTGCCACAAGAGAGCTTTGAGAACACCGCAGCCCCGAGTGGTCTGCAAAAAGTCTTCAAAATCGCCGATGGCCCGGTGGTTGGCGCAACGTTTATCCAAACCCAAAATCCAACCACCACCATTGCGCGCTACACAATGGCCGACAATGGGCACGTTTTTGATAAGGCTGTAGATATGCCCGGGGCGGTTGCCAAGGCCGTTTCGGGCACCACTATCCCGGGGCTTGCAACCGCGCAGTGGGGGGCCAAAGGTAGTGCGGTGGTGCTCCAATATCTACAGGGTTCAGTGGTAAAAACAGTCTATGTTGGATTCCCCGCGACTAGTTCGGCACAAGCTGCCAACCGTATACAGTTTTTGCCCGACAATGTCGCGAGTCTAGCCGTATCGCCCGATGGTAAGAGTGTAGTGTATCTGCTTATATCTGCAGATGGCACGAGCGGATATGTTGCAAACCTCGACGGTAGTAATCAAAAAAAACTTTTTACACTGGCCCTGAAGCAGCTCTTGGTATCGTGGCCGTCACAAAATGTTTTGCTGCTGCAGACAAAAGCTGCGGCAGGAGTGCCGGGGATGATCTTTTCGGTCCTGACAAAAACGGGCGTGGTCGCACCCTTGGTGTATGCGCCCGGTATCTCCGCGTTGGGGAGTCCTTCATTTAGTAACATTATCTACCAAACCAGCAGCTCGGTGCGCACTACCTACTCGCACGATGTTGCAAGTGGCAAAGACGCCGCACTCTCCTTCCAACCAATCCCCGAAAAATGTTTGTGGAGCAGCTTGGCCGCAGTGATACTCTACTGTGCGGCACCTATAGCCTATGTGCCGGCAAACTACCTCGACCTCTGGCACCAAGGCACCGCAAGCGCCCAGGACGGCATCTTTGGGTTTAACACAGCAACAGGGGCAACACTTTTGGTTGCTTCGCCTGGTGGGCGAGACGGGGGCGTGGCCGCAGATATAGCGCAAATCGCTGTGTCGGTGGACGAAAGATATTTACTCTATGTTACAAAAGGAGACCGCTCGCTTTGGGGCGTGAGGCTTTTTTAACGCGGCACCGACACTTCGGTCGGGGAGCCGACCGAAGTGTCGGCTTAGATGCGGTACTTCAGCACAATATGGCGGAATTTCCCTTCGCCTTGCGACTCCGTTTTGATGTCCTGGTCGTCGGCAAATAGCTCGTGCACCACCAAGCGCTCGTAGGGTGACATTGCGGGCATCTCGACGTCGTGTTTAAACAGGCGCGCCCGCTGGGCAAGCATCCGCGCGCCCTCGCGCACGCGCTCCATTGAGGCCTCATGGTGGCCGTTGACGTCTACTAGAAAATTTGCCGCCTCTTCCCCAAATTTTGTCTCAACCAAACGGCGTAGTACGGTATTGAGTGCTCGCAAATGCTCGCCATTTGGACCAATAAGAGCTGCTGAGTCGGGTGAGGAAATAGCGACTATTGTACGATGCCCCATCTTGACCTCGATAGCGGATATCTGGACACCCAACAACTCAAGGAAGTCTGCCGCTAGTTTTTTGAGTATTTCGGGGCTCATACGCCCTACCATACTCCAAGTTTACTTTTTTTGCACCTTGTCTGTGGGCCCGCCAGAGCCCCGGCGGATAAACCACTCTTGCCCAACCGAGAAGGCGTTGGTCGCGACAAAATACAACCCTACTGCGGCAGGAAGTGAGTAAGATAGTGTCGCCATAAGGGCGGGGAGAAAGTAGAGCATAATACGCTTCTGCATTTTTTGTGCCGCGGCTTTTTCCGGTGCTAGGGTGTTTTTTGCCCCGCCCGCAACCCGGCCAAGGGAAAGGTGTGTTACCACATACTGCGAGCCCCCAACCAACACCGCAAGAAAAATGTTGTGCGGTGCGAGCAAGTCAATAAACCCAAAAAAAGTGGTACTGACGGCGGTGGGCACGGCCACAAACGGGTACAAAAGGGTGGTGGCAATATCGGGAAGCCCTTGTTTAAAAAAGGCAAAATATAGGGCAATAAAAACCGGTATCTGCACTAAAAGGGCTAGGAAGCCGCTTAGTGGTTTGACATTATTGTCCCGGAAAAGCTGCATCGTTTGTTTTGCCCGTTCGTCTTTGTCGTCTTTGTATTTTTTATTTATCGCGTCAAGCTCACCTTGCACGGCCTGCATACCCATCTGGGTGCGGATAGAAGAAGTAAACGCAGGATAAAAAATAATACGTATTACCAACGTCATCGCAATAATGGCGAGGCCAACGTCGCCTTGGGGCATAACCCCAATGAGATATATAAAGCCGTTGTAAATCGGCTGGGTGAGGAAAGTGGTAAATAGGTGGCCAAACATAGTTCGATAAAACTCACTATAAATAGGTTATTTTTGTGGGGTTCGAACAAACAGTGCTAGTGCGCCGGAGTGGGGGAGTGTGAGGCTCTCAAGCTCTAGATATGCCTTGCGTCGTAAAGTGTTGCGGCTGGTGGCCTTACGGGCAACTTTTTTTGACACAATCACCGCAACACCGAGCACAGGGCGCCCTTCGAGGAATTTGCCCGCATAGGTGCCCACCCGGAATGTTTTACCCCGAGCCAGCACTTCTTTGACCTCCGCGGCACTTAGGCGCCTGCGCTTGGGGAGCATAGCGGGTTAGACTGCCACATGAGCCCGGCCCTTGCGGCGACGGCGCAGAAGGGTTTTTTTACCGCCCGGAGTGCTGGTGCGCTTTAAAAACCCGTGGCTCCGGGCGCGTTTGCGCTTTTTTGGTTGGTAGGTTACGGACATAGGCTCAATATACCGTATCCCCAACTACTCCACAACTTGTGCACAAATCGGGTTTTTTGACGCTGCCCTCCGGCTCGCGTATCCTTAGCCTACTTCTTTCTATGACAACCACAAAAGAACTTTGGGAAAATGCATTGGTCGAGCTTGAGCTGACCATATCCAAACCAAACTTCAACACGTGGCTCAAAGACACACACGTTGTGCGGGTAGAAGAGGGAGTGGTATACCTCGGTGTGCCAAGCCAATTTGCCCGCGACTGGCTTTCGACCAAATTTCATAAGGATATTTTGCGTAGTTTGCGCGGGCTCTCCGACAGTGTCCGCACTATCGAGTACGTTATTTCGCGCGGCCCAAAAAAAACTGATGAGGCTAGGGTGGTGCCACCCGCCCTCTCGGAACTGCCGTTGGAGAGCGTCCACGCAAAGACAAACCTCAACCCGCGCTTTACCCTTAGCTCATTTATAGTGGGGCCGTTTAACGAGCTGGCGCACGCGGCGGCACAGGCAGTTATACGAAAGCCTGGCATCGCATACAACCCACTACTCATTTACGGTCCCACCGGCCTTGGCAAAACGCATCTGATACAGGCAGTGGGGAACCATTTTCGCACTAACGCCCCCGAGCGTAAGGTGCAGTACGTCACGTCAGAAAAATTCTCGATGGACTATGTCTCTTCCCTACAGTCGGGCAAGATACAGAGTTTTAAAGAAAAATACCGCCAGTACGACCTGTTGATTATGGACGATGTCCAGTTTTTGGCGAAGATGGAAAAAACAAAGGAAGAGTTTTTCCACCTCTTTAACTACCTCCATAACAACAACAAACAACTGGTGTTCTCTGCCGACCAGCACCCGAATATGATACAAAACCTCGAGGAGCGCTTGCGCAGCCGCTTTAACGCAGGGATGATTATCTCGGTCACCCCACCCGACCACGAGTCGCGTTTGGCGATTATCCGCCTAAAAGCTTCTACCCACAACGTTATCTTGCCTGACGAGGTGTTGGGCTACCTCGCCGCTGAAGTGCAGGGGAATGTCCGCGAACTTGAGGGGGCACTTAACCTACTACTTATCCAATTTGAGATGCGCGGCGAGCCACTCACTATTAACGACGCGAAATCTTTGTTGCGTGGCGCCTCGACAGTGTTTAAAAAAGCCATCTCTGTGCAGGAGGTGGTAAAAATGGTTGCAAGTTTTTACGGAGTTGAAGAAGCGAGTATTTACGAAAAAACACGCCGCAAGGAAGTAGTGCGCCCACGACAAATGATTATGTTCCTGCTGCGCGAAGATTTTAAAATATCGTTCCCAACTATAGGAAATAAACTGGGAGGTCGCGACCACACTACGGTTATCCACTCATGCGAAAAAATAAAAAATGACCTACACACCGACACGATACTCGCCCAAGAGCTTCAGCAGGTTCGCCTTATGTTGAAATGATGTGGATATCTACACGAACAACGTGTGAAAATAATATGAAAAAACAAACACAAACAACACTGTCCACAATTCTGACCTCTAGTTACCCCCACCCAACACTCGAAATAAAAGGACAAGAATCGCTTACTAATAAAGGCTATCTCCGACTTATCCGACTAATCCACACCCCTAATAGTAGTATTAGTAGTTTTTTAGAAAAGATATGAAGTTTGAAACAACAACTGAACAATTTAGTTTTGCCGTTTCTGTCGCCGCCAGGTTTGCCGAACGCCGCCCAAACCTACCAGTCCTCTCTAGTATTTTTATATCAGTCGAGGGGGGTAGGGTTGTGTTGCGCGCCACTAACCTCGAGTGTGGGGTTGAGGTGGTGCTTCCGGTAAAAAGTACTACTCCAGGTGTTGCGGCAGTTCCAGCGAGTGTGTTGGTTGGGTTTTTAAACAATGTGAGAAGTAAAACAGTCACCTGCTCTTTTGTGGGGGAGTTGTTTAAAGTTGAGACCGAGCGTGCATCTGCGCAAATAAAGACAATCCCACACGACGACTTCCCACTACTACCCAAAGTTTCCGCCGATCACTCGTTTACTATAAAAAGTGCCGACCTTGCAAAGGCGATCCGCGCTGTTGCCTACTGCGCTGCCACCTCGACTATCAAACCCGAACTACAAAGCGTGTTGTTGTACGGGGAGGGTAATACACTTACGGCGGTTGCAACAGACTCATTCCGTTTGGCGGAAAAAACAGTCCCCCTGCGCGGAGGCGGCAGTGTGCCCCAAATGCTCCTGCCGGTGCGCAATGCTGCAGAGTTGATGCGAATACTCGATAATGCAAAACAGGATGTAGAGATCTACTACAACGACAACCAACTCTCGACCCAGGTCGATACTGTGTACTACACCAGCCGCTTGATTGACGGCACATTTCCCAACTACAAACAAATCGTCCCGAAAACGTTTTCAACCGAAGCAGTTGTGTTGCGGGAAGATTTGGGTGGGGCACTAAAATCACTCTCGATTTTTGCAGACAAATTTTCACAAGTGTCGCTTGCGATTGAGCCTGCACAAAAGTCGCTCCTGCTCTCCTCGCGCAACCCCGATGTGGGCGAGCAAACAGCCACCCTGCGTGCTACTGTCTCGGGTGAGAAGTTTGGCGTCTCATTTAACGGCCGTTACCTGGCCGACAGCCTGCAGGCAATTGCGGGCGAGAGCGTGCGCCTACAGGCCAACGGTGCGGGCAAACCAATGCTTATCAAAGATGCCGCCGACACCTCCTTCTTCTACCTCGCAATGCCGATGAATCGGTAAAATTTTATGAGTGATGTAGAATACGAAAAATTCCTATGGAAACCAGACCACATTAACTACGCGTGGCTTGGTAACTTTTTCCAGGAGCACGATGGGCACGGACATATGCACTTTGTCCCCCGATATAAAGAACCTCGAACATTTGCTGATGTTACATTTACAGATGAACGGTGGGGTAAAAATTATCCGAGCAATGAAGAATTGAAACTCCCAGAAGACAAACTTTTTCAAATCCGAGCTGTTCTTTGTAAAGAACTCAAGTAAAAATATGGAGGAGGTGGTATTTATAACAGGAAACCAAAACAAGGCGGATTATCTCGCTAAGTATTTAGGCTACCCGGTTGAGCATATTAAACTTGAGTTGGATGAAATACAATCGCTTGATGCTAAAACAATCGTCGAACATAAAGTAAGGCAGGCGTACGGAAAAATAGAAAAGCCGGTCCTTGTTGAAGACGGCTCGCTTGAATTTGTAGCTCTTGGGAGACTGCCCGGGCCGTTTATCAAATTTTTTGTTGAAGAAATGCCGATGGAAACAATGTGCTCAATATTGGACGGGAAAACAAGAAAAGCGATTGCACGAACTACATTCGGATATTTTGATGGAAACGAACCCCGCTTTTTTGAAGGCAGACTAGACGGAGAAATTGCACTAGTCCCAGCAGGAGAGAATGGGTGGGACTGGGACAAGATATTTATCCCCGAAGGATACACGATGACTAGAGCACAACTCAACAATGAAGAATATCAAAAAACATCCATACAACTCCGCCCATTCGCGCAACTCAAAGAATTTTTAGAAAACAGAAAATAGTCTATGGAAGAGATACAAAGACCAAACGTTGGAGTGGGGGTTGTGGTGTTGAAGGACGGTAAAATTCTGTTGGGCAAGCGCCTCGGTGCGCACGGCACGGGCGAGTATGCTGGCCCGGGTGGCCACTTGGAACACCTAGAATCGTTTGAGCAGTGTGCAAGGCGCGAGACGATGGAGGAGGCGGGGATCGAAATTGAGAACGTGCGATTTTTATGCCTCTCGAATCTTAAAAAATACGCACCCAAACACTATGTTGATATAGGAGTTGTTGCCGACTGGAAGTCGGGCGAGCCGCAAGTGCTCGAGCCTGACAAACTCGAGAGTTGGGGCTGGTATGATTTAGACGCGTTGCCGCAACCTCTCTTTGCGGTCGAGCCACACTATATTGAAGCTATAAAAACAGGCCGTAACTTTTGGGACTAATAACTTTATTACACTGGTCCAACAGGGGTGAGGCTTTGTTGCTGGATGATTGGAAGGGGGGTGGGGACAGGCACGCCATGCTGGGCGACCCAGTTTTGCACGGGGGTATCCCACCGTGTGTACTGCGAATCGCTCGCGGGGTTGAGTGGTGGTAGGCCGGTTGGGTCGGCACGGTCGACCCAGTAGAGTATCTCGTGCACCTGGCCGTCGCTGCCCAGCGTTTGCCACTGGCCTCGCAGAGCGGGTTTGGCGCTAGTGCCCGAGTCGCCACGGCTAAAGGCCTGGTTAGGGGTTTTTTGCAGCGCATAGGCCACAAACTCGTGCCACATTGGGCCCACAATAAAACCGGATACTTTTTTGACCATCGAGCTGTTGTCGTTGTTGCCTGCCCAAATACCCACCACCAGGTTGGGTGTGTAGCCGATAGTCCACGCGTCGCGATAGTCGTTGGTAGTACCGGTTTTGACCGCTACATCACGGCCAGGAAACTGCAAGAGATTATTCTCGCCTAGAGGTGCGCGCGCGACCGGGTCGGAGAGTATGTCGTTTATTTTTTCGGCGACACTGGCAGGGAGTATTTGGCTACCAACCGGTTGGGTGTTGTCTTCGAGCACGGCGCCTGTACTATCTTGTATTTTTAGGATTGCCGTTGGCTGGTAGTGCACTCCACCTTGTGCAAACGTTCCGTACGCACTCGACATATCAAGCAGTGTTACCTCGCCGCCGCCCAGCACCAACGTAAGCCCGTACTGGTTTGCCTCGCCCAACGTCGAGATGCCCATCGACTTTGCCAACTCTAAGGTGTCGGCAATGCCGGCCAGGTAGAGCACCTTAACCGCCGGTACGTTGATTGACTGGGCGATAGCATCGCGCAGTGTCATTGGGCCGCGGAAGAGCCCGTCGTAGTTGACTGGCGAGTAGCAAGGCGCCTTGTTGTTTGTGGTGTCTCCTGCCGAGCACACAGTTGAGAACTGGGTGCGCACGTCAAACACCACCGTGTCGGGTGTGTATCCCTTTAGGAAAGCCTCAGCATACGCAAATGGTTTAAACGCCGAGCCCGGCTGGCGCGCGGCGAGTGTCACGTTGAAATTGCCCCCGATTTCGGTGTCAAAGTAATTGCGCGAGCCAACCATTACGAGGATTTGCCCGTTTTGCGGGTCGAGCGCGATCATACCGGTGTTTGATGCATTAAAGTTTTTTTGGTTGCTCGCGGCGTGTGCTTGCACTACCTCTTCGGCTTTGGTTTGGAGGTCAGCGTCGAGTGTGGTGATGACGCTCCACCCACTTTGGTGTAAGGCATCCTCGCCATATTTTTGTTCGAGGTATTGCTGCACATAAAAGACAAAGTGCGGGGCGGTTATTGAGCTTGTCCTTTGCGGCATAAAGGTAACCACGGCGGCTTTTGCCTGGTCACGCTCCACTGCGGTGATATAACCGTGCTCGAACATTTTGTCGAGCACCAAGTTTTTACGCCCATCAAGTGCTGCCTTGTGGTTACCGTAGGGCGAGTAGTACGAGGGTGCTGGTAACACGCCCGCCAAGTAGGCAGCTTCCGGCAGTGAGATGTCGCTTGCGTGCTTGTTAAAAAAAGTTTCAGACGCTTGCTCAACGCCGTAGACTGGGCCGCCGTATGGCGCTTGGTTGAGATATAACTCAAGAATTTGGTCTTTGCTTAGTACCCGTTCCAGTTTTATAGATAGTATCCACTCCTCTAGCTTACGCGCGATACTCTTTACGTTGGTAAGAAGGGTGTTTTTAACTACTTGCTGGGTGATAGTCGAGCCACCTTGCGAGGCCGATAAAGACATAATGTCGACAAATAGTGCGCGCGCAATGGCAGTGATTTGTATCCCATGGTGTTGATAAAACCCAGGGTCTTCAATAGCGACCGTTGCGTTTTGTATATTGGGGGAGATTTGGCTGATAGGCACCAGGGTGCGCTGCGCGTTTTTGTTGAGGTCATACAACAGCACCTCGCCCGTTCGGTCATATATTTTTACCGACTGCTCGATTTTGCGGTTCTCAATGGTCGAGAGGTCGGGGATTTGTAGCGTTGCGGCCCACAAAAACATCGCCCCGGCGAGTATAAAAAAAATCCCAATACCCCAGGTAAAAAGCGCCTGCCAGTGCTTGCGTATAAAGCGAATATGTCTGCGTACGTCGCGGTCGAGCTTGTTGCGGGGGGCCGCCATATAGAGGGCATTCTAACACGCCTGCCCCTGTGGTACAGTGTTGCGTATGAGCGTTTCGACCGACGAAAAAGCCATAGACGAACTATTAACCCGAGGGATTATCGTCAATATTTTGCCTACCAAAGAGGCTTTTCGTGAAAGGCTTCTCTCTGGCGAGCGTTTGCGCATATACATCGGCGCAGACCCAACCTCGACAGCCTTGCATCTAAGTCATGCAAAAAACTATATGTTGCTTGAGGATTTTCGCCGGCTCGGACACGAGGTAATAGTTTTGTTCGGAGACTTTACAGCTCAGATAGGAGACCCAACCGAGCGCGCCTCTGCTCGCAAACAGCTAACACCTGAAGATGTGCAGGCAAATATGAAAACGTGGAAACAGCAGCTCGAACCGATCCTTAACTTTTCCGATCCAAAAAATCCAGCACTAGTCAAATTTAATAGCGAGTGGCTCAGTGAGCTTTCGTTTGCGGATGTGGTAAGCCTCGCGTCGAACTTTACCGTACAACAAATGCTCGAGCGCGATATGTTTGACCGTCGTATCAAAGCTGGCGAAATGGTGCATTTACATGAGTTTCTTTACCCACTTATGCAAGGATACGATAGTGTGGCAATGGAAGTTGACGCGGAAATGGGTGGAACTGACCAGACCTTCAATATGCTTGCGGGGCGCACGTTGTTAAAGCGCTTGAAACAAAAAGATAAGTTTGTGCTTATTGTGCACCTGCTTGAGAACCCGCTGACTGGTGAGTTGATGTCTAAAAGTCGCGGCACTGGAGTATTTCTTAACACAACCGCTGCAGAAATGTACGGTCAGATAATGGCACAGCCTGACGAAATGACTAAGCCCTTATTCATCAATTGCACACGTCTTCCAGCCGAAGAAATAGAAAAAATTATTTCTGCCCACCCCAAAGAAGCAAAAATGCGCCTGGCACGGGAGTTGGTGGGGATGTACCACAGCGCCGAGTTGGCGCAAAAAGCTGAAGATGATTTTACTGCAACGTTTAGCGACGGTGGTGTGCCGGAGGATGCTCCTACTATG
>OBEQ012977359.1_pt1 | contig 15810 bp, 16 predicted proteins | sample 1670901 | NCBI WGS metagenome assembly OBEQ01 (sample SAMEA104232315, study PRJEB22302) | groundwater metagenome | biome: forest; feature: aquifer; material: groundwater | place: USA | collected 2011-08-07 | depth 5.4 m | reverse complement strand
TAACAAAATCTTTAAGTTTGGCTATAAATTTTTCCACAATTTTTCTAGCTTCCCCACTCTCTGGAATCCCCACTACCGCCTGTTTAATATCTTCTTTGTTTATAATATTTTTTACTTGAGATATTGAATCCTCTAACCCTTTACTATCTAAAACTTTATATATTGACGCAATCTGCCCATCAGATACTGCCAGTCCAATTTTTCTTTTACCATAATCAATTCCTAGATAGCGCATTCTACTCTTTTAATCTAGCTAAAACTATTAAACGTTTGGTATTAAATCCTGGTGGAACACAAGTCATTAAAGTTAAGTAGCGACCTGAGTTATCTGGAGGATTAACTACAGAAATATCCTTTGGATCAACAATCTTCATCCCTTCTATAAAATATCTATAACGCTCACCTAAGGCCTCAACATCAATTTCATCTCCTCTTGATAATTCAGGCAAACGAGCAAAAACTGCTTGATAATTTCCGGCTTTATAAAGCTGGGTTAAAGAAGAATGCCCACTAATAAAAACGTTCCCTTTCTCACCAGGTAAAGGTGATCCAGGTAGTAATGCTAAACTATTCTCAAAATCATTTGTATCAACAACTACCTTAGCCCAATCTAAGCCAATTTTTGGGATAAAAAGTCTAAATTCTTGAAAAGAGGCAGGTGATGTTCTAGCATGGGTCGAGACAATCACTGGAAAGTTATCTACATTTTCTATTGAAACTCCCAACACATTTTGATTATTTGGACGAGGATCTATTAATACCAAATCTCCTTGCAGTGTAGTTACCTCCCAAAATTTAAAAGCTGCAAAAGGCATCACAACTTGTACTAGTACAAATATTCCAAATCCTAAAAAAAGCAGTGAAAAAATCTTTAACATAGGTAACTACATGTTACCATTATTTAGCTTCTACACTAACCGAAATATTTCTTGCAAGAATTGGCAATCTTTGTAATGGACCAGGTAAAGAGGGCGAGATTTTAATCTCAGAGCTAATTACATTCTCAATCCCTTTCAAAACACTTATAGCATTTTGCGGACTCTTACCTTTTATCTGTTGTTTAATTTTTTCTGTATCTAATTTAGGCATTAACTTAGCTTTAAACTTAGCCAGGAAAATTAAACTTCCATCTTTATTCATCTTAACCACATCTGCTTGAGTCTGAGCATCTTGTAAATTTAGTGTATAACCACTTGGAACATTAGTCTCCACCAACTTTGATACCATATTTTTTAAATCAGTATCTGAATAAGCTGTTCCTTTAAAAGTAATTGATAAATTAATATTAAAATCACTCGCTTGATCATTTACTTTTTTAGAATAACTAGCACTAACATTACTTTCTGATAACCCTTCTTGAAGAATTTTAAAATCACCTGATAACTGTCCCTGCAGTTGATCCCTAGCTTTAGATCTTAAATCTGATGTCGCTTGAGCTAAAAGCTTTTTTTGATCATCTGAGGTAACAACGGTAACATCTTTACTAGTTCCTCCAGATAACGCCTGATCAACTTTTGCTACAACCTGCGAAGAAGAATAATTTGCTACAGTCAAATTTGTCCCAGCTGGCAAGTTACTATCTGGACCAATTACTGATGCCATAACCCCAGAGCTTGCCTTACCTGGTGTGGTAACTGTTGTAAAATCTGCCCCAACACTTGCTGATTGAGAAGCTATATCAACAGATGAATCCAGACTAAACTTGTGCCCATTACCTGATAAAACTGTACCTGAGGGCAAGCTCAACTTATTTGAAGTTAAGTTATAGATATTAACTGTTCCCTTAGCTGGATCACCTATTTGTTTTTTACCAGTTGCTTGACCTTTTCCAGTACCTGTTGAAGTAGTTAAAACTGTTTTACCAGGGATTTTTTTAGCAGCTTCATCCACTGATGTTGAGTTTGGATCAACCGTTACTTGAGCTTCTTTTTCTAGTACCTTTGGATCTATAAATACTATAACCTTAGCTTTTGGTAAAAATACATAAGCTAAAATCAAAGCAATAATTATTACCATAGGGATAAATAATTCTTTTCTTAAAAAAGGAGTATGCAATTTAGCAAAAGGAGCAAGTATTTTAGCTGGCAAACTACTTTTTGCCAAACTATACTCACTACCTGATTCAGATCCCAAATCTTCTGGTTCTGGCTTTAACGGATATTTTTTAGGATTAACCAAAGCTCTATCATCTATCTCCGGAGTCAAATCTTGCTCAATGTCTTCAATATCCTGATCAGTTGGCTCGACATTTTCAATATCACTACTAACAAACCCCACCTCTTCCAAATCAGATTCTTGATACTTATTTTTGTCATGCTTTTTATCTGCCTCTACATCTTCTAAATTATCAATTTTGCCTAAAGAAGAATGCAGAGAGTGAGTTGGCTTAGCTTGCTCAAGTTTTTGTAAACTATGTTCAGTAAACATAACATCAGAATTGATCTCAGAAGCTCCAGCAAAAGAAGTAGCAGCGATACTTATCCTTTCATTTAGAATCTCAATTTTAGGAAGATGTAAAAATGGTAAATTCTGCATCCAAGGGAAAGAATGTAACTCATCTTTTAACTTTTCAGCATTTTCAACTTGAAGGGCCGTTCCATAAACTAAAATTTTAGATGGCAACACCTCTACGTCAGAAAAAGCCATTAGACCTTTCTCAACATCCTCTGGAAGTGTCCCAGATCTTTTTACAGATTTAGTACTAATGACTTTTCCACCCTTAACAACAGTGATCATTAAAGGACTTGCAAAATCAACTAAAATTGCTGTTAAAGGTACCCCTTGCTGTTTTTGCAATAAATGAGAGATTGCATGCGAAAGCGAAACATAAGCTAAAGGTGTAAGATCTAATTGATTTACTAAATCTTTTAATACATGAGAGTAATCATCCTTTAAGTCATCATCTTGCAACCAAAAGTCAGGAACTCCAAAAAGTATTTTTGTAGGTTCTGGTTCAAAATCAAGTAAAGCCTCATCTAAGGCTAAATTAGCAGCTTCCCCTAAATCATGAGACTCTAAGGAGGCAGTTGCTGTATTAATTAATATTAATTTATTGTGATCTATTCCCCAAACTGCAGCCTCAACACTTTTACTATAAATATTTAAAGCAAAATAATATTCCTTTTTATCTTGTCTTTTAGGAAAAGGTAAAATGATGGGCAACTTATCTAGAAAACTCATAAGACAAAATGACCAAGCTAGGCCATGTAGTTATCTTAGCATAAATTTTAGTATAATGGCCAGGTTATGAACTCTTCTGAAGTTAGAAAAAAATACTTAGATTTTTTTGTAAAAAAGGGTCACAAAATTGTGACCTCTAGCTCTTTAGTGCCAGAAAATGATCCTACCACTCTTTTTACGGGCTCTGGTATGCAACCTATGATTCAATATTTACTTGGAACAGATCACCCTTTAGGCAAAAGAATTGTTGATAGTCAAAAATGCTTTAGATCACAAGATATAGAAGAAATTGGAGACAATAGACACGACACACTTTTTGAGATGTTAGGTAATTGGTCCTTAGGAGATTACTGGAAAGAGGATCAGTTGAAATGGTTTTTTGAATTTTTAACTCAAGAACTAAAACTAGATCACCAAAAATTATACGTCTCCGTATTTGAAGGAAATGACTCTATCCCCAAAGATGAGGAATCCACCCAAATATGGAAAGATCTAGGGATCCCAGAGGAAAGAATTTATTACTATGGTGTAGAAAAAAATTGGTGGAGCAGATCTGGAACTCCTGATCAGATGCCAACAGGTGAACCAGGTGGTCCGGATTCTGAGGTATTTTATCTGTTTGATGACATCGATCATAATCCAAAATTTGGAGATAAATGTCACCCAAATTGTGATTGTGGAAGGTTTGTAGAAATTGGTAATTCCGTTTTTATGCAATACCAAAAACAAACAGATGGTAGCTTTAAAGAACTTCCTCAAAAAAATGTGGATTTTGGTGGAGGTTTAGAGCGTCTCTTGATGGCTGTAAATGATCAACCAGATATGTTTCGAAATGATCTCCATTGGCCTCTTATCGAGAAAGTTTGCCAAGAACTCTCCATCACATATGATCAAGATCCAAAAATTACCTCAAACCTAAGAATTATAGCTGATCACATAAAAGCAGCTACATTTTTAATTAAAGCGGGTGTCATCCCATCTAATAAGCAACAAGGTTATGTTCTAAGAAGACTTATTAGAAGAGCTGCAATTAAACTTCACACTATTAAAGAGCATTCCATGGAGGTTCTTCCAAAACTTGTGGATCCTGTAATAGATATTTACCAAGGTACAAATTACTTTAAAACTCCCCACCGTCATCTCATCGAGCCTGATGGCCTCAGAACCAGAAGGCCTGAGCGGTCAAGCGAAGGATCTCAAGGTGATAAAGCTATTATTAGACAAGTTGTTGAAGAAGAAGTTAATAAATTTAAATCTACTTTAGTAAAAGGACTTAAAGAAATCCAAAAAATTGAAACTATCAGTGGCAAAATTGCTTTTGATTTATACCAAACCTATGGTTTCCCGCTAGAAATAACCACAGAAATTTTTGAAGAGAAAGGCCAAAAAATTAATAAATTAGAATTTGAAGAAGAATTTAAAAAACACCAGGATTTATCTAGAACCACCTCTGCTGGAACCTTTAAAGGAGGCTTAGCTGACTCAACTGAGCAAACAACTAAGTTACATACAGCAAATCATTTAATGCAGGCTGCATTAAGAATTGTTCTAGGTGAACATGTTAGACAAAGAGGAAGTAATATAACCGCTGAAAGATTGCGTTTTGACTTCCCTCATCCTCAAAAATTAACAGAAGAAGAGATTAAAAAAGTAGAAGATTTAGTAAATGAAAAAATTAAAGAAGATTTACCAGTCCATTTTGATATTGAAGATAAAGACGTCGCAATTAAAAAGGGCGCATTAACAAATTATGGAGAAAATTATCCTGAAAAATCTAAAGTTTATAAAATAGGTACTGATGGAAACTATTTCTCAATGGAGCTTTGTGGGGGTCCTCACGTCGAACATACAGGAGTAATCGGCGCTTTTAAAATAATTAAACAAGAATCTTTGGGCGCGGGTTTAAGAAGAATTTATGCCACAGTCTCTTGATTTATTAGGGGTAACACCTCCAACAAAGAGTTAATTGTATGAGTTGGTTCTTCTTCAGGTGACTTAGGTTTTTCCTCTGCAAATTTACCTTGTCTTATCCAAACAGTATACGCCCCCACTTTATTTCCCTCTACAATTTCTTTTTTGATTCTATCCCCAACTACGATACAAGCTTTACCTTCAACTCCTAATTCATTTAAGACTGGTTGCAAATCTTTTCTATCATTTTTTCCAACTATTCTAATTGCTTGAAAGTAAGGAGATAATCCTAAACCATCAATTTCCTGTCTCCGTAAAACTTGATCCTCACCCACACTCACAAGCGCCATCTTTATCCTTCTTGCCTTTAAAGCATTTAGTAATGGTAGAGTTTCTGGAAAAAGAGCTGGTGGAGTATCCTCACCTTGTACCAAGGTCCGATTATAATCAAATATCACTGCCTCAATTTGCATAAAGCGAATTATACAACTTGTTGAATTATAGGACAAATGATTATATAATCTCGCGAATGAAATATGAGTATTTAACCCATTCTGATACTAGAACCTTAACTGGACTTGTAAAAGGGGGCGAACTTAGAAAAGCAAATTTCCCTGTCGGTGGAACTCTAGCCTGGGATAGCATGGGGGTTGTACGAAATGCGAAAACTGATAGATTTTTCCCAGGAGTGGATCAAGCATTGGGGCGTTTTAGTGAAAGAATGCAACTATATAATTCACTAATTATTGTCACCACAAATGGACCTGATATAGAAGGGATTGATTTTTTGAATACCTTGGTAAAACCAGTTGACGCTTTTGCTGTAACTGAAGGAGGAGGAAAAATAATATTGATGCAACCTTCTGGTCAGTTAGAAAACAGAGTAATCGCCCATCCCGGGGAAATGGAAAAACTAAGTGATCTAGAAACAGAAATGAAAAAACATCCATTAATGGCTGCTCTGCTCGAAGATAGACAAGCGGATGAACACCCACCAATAAGAACTCCTTATACCACCAATGTAGTATTAACACTACCTCCAAAACCGGAACTCTTACAATCAAGATTAGCTCCAAAGGGCATAGATATTAGAGATTTTATCCCAGGTTACGATCCATCAGCTTTCGTACACCAAGTTTTGGGATTTGCTAGAGGTCAGTTTTCAGATGTGATAAATCATGATAAAACAACCTATGAATCCTTATGTATTCTTGTTAAAGAACAGAATAGAAGAATCTATATTCTGCCTAAACATCTCAAGACCCCTTTTGGAAAATCCATAGAATTAAGTAAGTGGGCCGGAGCAACTTATGGAACTTTTGCCATGCAAGAAGAGGGATGGTTACCAGAATATCAAAGATATGATATTGAAGATTCAATTTACACTGCTGATAAAGCAGTAGATCAAACAACAGAGGGTGAAAAAGTAATTGGAGCATCTGAAGCCAGCATGATCGTTCGAGACGGCCTTTTTCTTAAACCAATTAGTCCTGATGCTAACGCTATAGGAGATACTAAATATGAGGATGACGAAGTTAAGTTTAGCAAAATGTCTTCTCGGTTGGCCATAAATATTACTTTAGATGAGTCTCCACCAAGCGTGGAATATGTTCAGGGAGTTCCAGTTCTACATTTAGGCTCAGGCCTTAAAGCACTAGAAGCGTTAGAATATCTATATCAGCAAATACACGGATAACTTCAGGTTCTGGGTGCATAAATTTACCAGAATGACATGTAAGGGTCAATATCTATAGTCTAAAAGCTAACGACTACTTTTTCTTTGGAGCACTAATTTGATGTTTGTGAGATTTACCAAACCAGTTTTTTAAAGTTGCTGCTGCCATCTTTAAAGGAGCACTCACACCCTCAGTTACATCCTCTGCATTAGCTAAAATCCTATTAACTTTATCCACAGCTTTTTTAACCTGATACAAAATAATAATCAGCCCAATAGCTAAAACAATAAAAATTAAAGACCAAATAGATACTAATATAAGTAGCGCTGTTTCAACGGGTGTCATATTCAAATTATAACATTATTTTTTCACCACCACTGTTCTCTCTACTTTTGCAGATTGGCCAAATTTACCAGTGGCAACAATTGAAATATTATTAACTGGCGCTGAAAGTTTTACATCTTGATGAAAATGACCATTTTGGTCAACAGTAATTTCTTGATTATTTACAGTGACTCTTACCTCAGGATCTGTTTTTCCATCTACAGTAACAGCTGGAATCTCAACAGACATTTGATCTTTAGGACTACTCACCTCTAAATTAGGAGCACCTATAAATTGCCTATACTCAAACCAAAGATAGGCAAAAAAACTAATAATAATTATTGATACCGCTAAAGCTAAAATCCTAGGAGGAGTTAATCTAAATCTACTGTGACCAAGCGGGTTTGCAAAACTTTCTAACACCATTGGTGGATGTTTTTTGGCCTCAAAATCTCTTCTAAATATTGCTAAAAGCTTCTCACTATTTAAATTTAAATACCTACCATAGTTTTTAATAAAGCCTTGGACAAATGTACTTGGGGGAAGTTTTGAGTAATTATCTGCTTCTAAAGCTTCTAATAATTCTTTCCTAATCTTGGTTTGTTTTTCTACATCATCCAAAGTAAGCAGTTTAGCTTCACGGTTCTCTTTTAGAATTTGCCCTACAGTTTTCACATCTGCAATTATATCTTATTAACAGATTTACGCATAACTTGTTACTTGTCACTAGTTACTTTGAAGATTATAATACCGCTAATGCCTGACAGCGACGCAACAATTCAGCCACCTCCAAGCGGAGATCCAACTCTGGCTGAAAAATACATTAATAGATTAACTGATTTATTGAATCAAGATAAAGTTTTGGCCTCTCATACTGACCTCAAAAAATTTGACCCTAGCAATTTAGAAGATCACTACAGAATAGATTTAAAAGATTATCAAGTAGAGATAAGCCATAGCAAACAAGCAAGTGATGGTAAAGATCAATACATTATTTTATTTACAAATATCCAAAATGTTAGAGAAAACAGTTGTGAGAAAATTATTTTAGCTTATATGTATTTAAATGAGGAACAGTTTAGAAAATTCAAATTAGTAGCAGGAGATCAGATAGAAAGAAAAAGAAAAGAGGAGGAAGAAAGAAGGTTACATCAAGCATTAGTACCTGTTGATAATATTTTAGAAAAGATCTCAAATGGTGAAGAAGTTGAAAGTGATACTGGCAGAGATGATGTTTTAGAAAATGTAGAAAATGTCCGTTTAGAAGAAAATACCTCTCCTGAAGGGGAACATCGCTCATCTCAAGTTGACTCTACTAACCTTTAGCCACAACGTCATTCTGGTAAGTCCACACAACCAGAACCTATGTTTTAGATTGTTTTCTTGCTAGAGGAAAATGAATTGAAAATAAAACTATCCCAATTGTGGTAAATAAAAATGCATTCTTAATATCATCTAATTTATGCTGCTTTCTATCTTGCTCAACCTGCATTAAACAAAGCTCTTTTTGTTTTTGTACCTGCTCTGCACTAACAGATGCCTCAGGTGGAAGAGCTGGATAAGCCATTTTTACAGGGGCTGGATATCCACTTTCACAGTTATCATATCCATACCTTGGAGGATATTTCTCATATTGCGTTAAATTAATCGCCAAATTCCCCACATTAAATATCCCAACAATAATTAACCCTAAAGAAACCGCGCTAATTAAATAAAAATAAATTAGTGTAATCAGTTTACCCACTTAAAAATTATAGCAGAGTTAACGTTGCCTTCTAGATAACTGATAATTAATCATTCTTTTTGCATTTGCTAGTCCTGGAATTAATCCTAAAGTCACTCCTCTAGCACTTGTAACTAACTCTCTTCCTACATACATATCAAAATCACCCTTAATTCCATCCTTAGCATTCATAGATCTAATAGCAGCCTGCACAATAGTTTCCTCACCTGGAACCACTAAACCTGTAAACTGAACTGGACCCTCGATACCTCTAAAGACAGGGAGAAAATCCGAAGAATCTTCCATAGAAAGAAAAGCAGCTCCAATTGCCTGAGCTCCTTGCTCAATTCTGTCCACACCTCTATAAATATGCAAATCTTCATAACCAACCCCCTCAAAATGACCCTCGGTATCAGAAGGTCGTACTGTATACCTAGCTACGCCTTCTTCTTTACCAGGACCCTCATAAGAATCTTCTGGTGAATCAAACTCATCCAGTAATAATTTACTATCTCCATACATAGGAAATTTTACTCGCAATTGTTCACGATTTAATTTAAATGCTTCATTTTCTTTAGGATTTTTTGGTTCAGCGTTTCTACCACCAACAAATTCTGTTTGTCCTTCTTCAAAACCTGAAATAAGCATTCTAACTGCCGCTACCCCCATATCCAATGCATCAGGAAATTGCCCTCCCTCAGCTGTCTGTCTTAAAACTGCCATTCTTTCTGGAAATGCTCTTTCTAAAAGTGCATAAGCACCTGTCCCTGTAATTATATGACCTACTAAGAAACCGGCTGAAGATTCAGCTCGCAAATTCATTTCTGCTCTTTTTTTACTTTTAGCTACAGGACGATAATATGGCAGCTGTTTAACTTCACCAAAACGATGTGCCCAAACACTTGTTACAAATATCCTTTTCCCATCCGGACCTTGAACTAAAGAAAGCCTTCTATCTAGCTCTAACGTAGATTGATTATTTACTATATCTGCCCAATCGCTCGGTCTACCTTCCTCCAGTCCTCCAGCGTGATTCCAAACAGCACCTTTTATAGTTGGATTTCTAGGATCTAGTTGACGAGCTAATTCCACAGCTTTATCTAAAAAATTAACTCTATCCGCCATTACTGTTGCATCTGCCCTAATTCCAATTGCTCGCCCACCTAACAACTGAACAGTATCTAAAACCTCTTTGGTTCTTTTATCTTTTCCTGGCGACTCATCTGCGTAACTAAAAAGTACAGTTCCACCAGCATAAGCAATCCCCTTAACTATCTCTGCTCCAATCCCTCTCCTACCACCCGTAACCACATAAACTCCTCCATCAAGAGGTCTACCTATTCCTGCTAATCTTTCTGCTACTGCCTGTGCTGATTCTGGTGCTCTCATAATTTATCCCTGCTCTCCTATACTAAGTAGTGTAAGTCCACCATCCACCAAAATAGTTTGACCAGTAATATTCGCTCCTTTATCGGAAGCTAGAACATGAATCCAATCTGCAGCTTCACTTGGATAAAGAAATCTTTTACCCCCCAATACAGTCATCCTTGCTTTAATAGATGCAGTAGGGTCTTTGCCTGCTTCTCTATCCTCAGCTGATTGAAATTTAGTTAAATTACCTCTAGCTTCTTCCCAGATTGCTGTTTCCACAGGACCTAATGCAACAGTATTAACTGTAACACCTCTTTTACCAACCTCTGATGCTAGAGCTCCTGTAAATCCTACTAAGGCAGCTTTTGCTGCTGAATAATTTATTTGAGCCCCATTACCTAGCATTGAGACGCTACCTGAATTTATCACTCTTCCATGACTAGACTTCATAAGGAGTCTTAACGCTGGTCTAGTTACAAAAAACGCACCATTTAAATTGGTACCAATTACTTCTTGCCATTGTTCCGTAGTCATTCTCAAAGCTAAATTATCTCTGGTAATCCCTGCATTATTTACTAGGATGTCTAACCCTGCAAATCTTGTCCTTGCTCTATCTGCTAAATCTAAACCTGTCTGTGGATCACTTACATCTCCAGACAAAGTATCCACTACCACACCAAGCTCTTGAGCTATACCTGCTACCTCATCTAAACCTGCACTACTTTTTGCATTTAACAACAGATCCGCACCATAAAGTGCAAACTTAAGAGCTACTTCTCTACCAATTCCTCTACCTGCACCTGTAATTAATGCTTTTCTGCCTAAAAGGGACTCTGGAGATCTTCGTGCTTCATCAGGAGTAAATCTGGATCCTAAGTATCTTTGTATTGTTTGTTCCGCTGCTTCCTTAGATCCTGCCATATTTTGTAGTTGTTGCTAAATTAACATAATAAACATTTTAAATGCAATATAGTAATTTACTATCTGGTCTAAATTGTTTGTTTATGGTATTAATCTACACAGGAATTTAAAGGAGTTCTGTAATCAATATTACCAGAACCCGGTAAGTAATCTTACCTATATAAAGTAAGTTGGATTACATACTAAATAAATACATAACTTTATCCTTAATTATATGGGTGAAAGACTTTTAAAATCTCCTTCTGAAAGATTCGTCATAACAGGTATGGATGCAATAAGCCCACTTGGTAGAAGCCTCAGAAAAAGCTGGGATCAAGCATTAATAGGAGTCTCCCCCATTGCAGAAATTGACCCATCTTATGGTGATTTTACCAATTTTACCACTCGAATTGCCGGACAAGTGAAAGAATACGAAGATAGCCCCAATTTTGATAGAAAGCAGAATAGAAAGGCTCATCGAGTAGCCCGGTTTGCAATGGATGCTACAGTCGGTGCAATTAAAGATTCAGGATATCATTTAGTAGAAACTTCAACAGAGTTTGGTCCTAGAATGATGATTCAAGAAATTGAGCCAGAACAATGGGGAATTTGTGTGGGGGCATGCGTAGGTGGAGTGTCTATTGTAGATGAGATAGGCCACACTATTAGAACCAGAGGTCCGGATAGAGTGGAGCCCATTGGACCCTTACATTTTCTATTAGATCGAGTTCCAGGAGCATCTAGTATTGGCCTAACAGCTAGAGGCCCAATTTTTGCTCCCGAAGGAGCTTGTGCCACTGGAGCTCTTAGCATAATCACTGCATGCCAGATCATCAGAGATGGTCTAGTAGATATGATGGTTGCGGGAGGATCAGACGCAGCAATCACAACAATTGGAGTAGCCGCATTTGGAAACGCAAGAGCTCTCTCAAGAAGAAACGACGAACCTGAAAGAGCAAGTCGGCCTTTTGATAAAGATGCAGACGGTTTTGTAATGGGAGAAGGGGCAGCCGCTCTAGTAATAGAAACCCTCGAACACGCTCTAGCTAGGGGGACTCGAATTTATGCTGAGATCGCGGGTTATGGATGGACTTCGGATGCATATCATGAAACCGCTCCTAGTGGAAAAGGATCAGCTCGGGCAATGAGACAAGCTTTATCACGAGCCAGAATGGATCCAAGCGAAATTCAATATCTCAACGCTCATGCAACCTCCACACCTTTAGGGGACAAGGGAGAAGCAGCTTCAATAGCTGAAGTTTTCGGCAGAAATAGCACATCAGCTAACGTAGGCTCTACAAAATCGATGACAGGTCATATGCTTGGCGCTGCTGGAGCCATTGAGGCCGCATTCTCAGTTATGGCAGTTTATGAAGATACAATTCCACCTAATGTTAATTTGGAAAACACTGAAATAGATTTAAATTTAGTCGGTAATAAACCTATTTATACTCCTGTATATGCAGCTTCTTCCAATTCTTTTGGATTCGATGGTATCAACACTAATCTGATCTTCATCAAATATGCCGCTTGATTTAAATCCAGAAAGAAGAGTTGTCGTTACAGGTTGGGGTACAGTTAACCCTTCAGGTTTAGATGCAAAATCTTCCTATGCAAACTGGATTGCAGGAATATCAGGTATTACTACCACTATAATCGGTTCTCCTCCACATCAAACTTTAGAATTAGCCGGTAAAATTGAAGGTTTTGATCCATCAGCTTTTGGTCTACAAAAATATAAAAGAACAGCAAAAACTGGTCTTTATGCACTAGCTGCTGCGATTGAAGCAGCTAATATGGCTCACCTTGAGAGTATTGATCCTGAAAGAAAGTTTGTAATTATTGGATCTGCAATAGGTGGAGCAAATGCAGCTGCAGAGATAAGGGAAAAAGTTATTACCGGACAAATGCTTGTACCAAATACTGAAGATGCACTTATAATCCCAAATCTTGATGCAAATACACCAAGCGCAGTTGTAGCCAGATATTTAAAAGCAAGAGCTGGAGAATATACTCCAGCAGCTGCTTGTGCATCAGGAGCTTTACCTGCAAAATTAGCAAGACAAGAAATTCTAGAAGGTGAAGCAGATATTGTAATCGCAGGAGGATCAGAAGCCTCATTAATTGAAGTTGGATATCGAGGGTTTCATGCATGGGACGCTCTATCTCCCTATATAGGTACTCCCAAAACAGCAAGCAGACCTGGTGACAAATCGGCAAAGGGATTTGTGATTGGAGAAGGAGCAGGAGTAATAGTTTTTGAAAGATTAAGTCATGCAAAGCAAAGAGGAGCCGAAATATATGCAGAACTTTTAGGTTATGGCTATGTCTCTGCTCCTGAAGAAAAAGTTGATCCTCAAGCTGAAAGCGAAGCACGAGCTATGAGAAAAGCTCTAATTATGTCTGGATTAAAACCTGAAGATATTGATTATATAAATACTCATCAAGCTGGAACTCCTGCAGGCGATGGAAAAGAACTCGAAGCATTACATATTGCCTTAGGTGAGGCTGCTAAAAAAATACCTACTAGTTCTACAAAATCCATGATTGGTCATCTAATAGGAGGGGCTGGAGGTGTAGAAACCATTGCAGGACTTATGACATTACAAAATGGAACCATCCATCCTAATGCTAATTTAGTTGATCCGATAAGAGATGATTTTAATCTTTTAAAAATCTCATTAGATAAAGAGGTAATAATATTTATGAAAAATTCTTTTGGTTTAAATGGAACTTATTTCTGTGCAATTTATGGTAAATATCCTGACTGGGAACGGAGATTAGCAGCCTAAGTCTTTTCATTACTTTCAGAGAACTTTTGCAGTTTTTTTAAGTCTAAAATAGTTATTTTACCTCTTATATCTTTTAGTAATTTTGCTTTCTCTAACTTATTTAAAGCTAAAGTTACAGTTTCTCTAAAAGAACCAACAAATTCAGCAATTCTTTGATGAGTTAAAGGTAAGGGAAGCTCAACTTTTCCATTCTTTTTAATTCCAAATCTAATTGCACAATCAGATAAAAAATAAGCAACTCTTGCTGTTGTATCAGTAATAATAAACCCTTCTAACTTCCTTTCTGTATAATTTAAACGATTAATAAAGACTTGCAACAAATCAACAATATTTTCTGGATGTTCTTTTAAAATATTTAAGTACTCTTTTTTAGTTAGAGTAATCATTTGTAAATCTGTAATTGCCTCAGCATAATGTCTTGCACATTCATCCTCAGAAGTTAACGCTCTAATTCCTAAAATATTTCCTGGACCATATAAATATATTGTAGTTTCTCTACCTTGATCAGAAAGTCTATACAACTTAACAAAACCATATTTTATAAAATAAATTCTCTCTAATGGATCTCCTTCATTAAAAATGATTGTTCCCTTTTTTACTAAATGAGATGAAGTTTTAGAATAAGTCTTAAAGAATAAATTAAAGTTAGGACTCTGCCAAATATTATCTAGGCGCTCGCTAAATTTATTATCTACTGGCACAAGGGAATCTTAGTATAGAATATGCTTGCTTGCAATAATTACCTAGCAACCGCTATTTTCCCATTAACTATATTAGGAGCAAACTCTTTTAAGATCTCCACATTTTTAGAATTAGCTCTGTAAAATACATCACCAATTATCCCTATCCCAGGAATTAAACCTATTATAAAATCTATCATTACATTCCCTATCATCTGAGAAACTTTATCTTGAGGAACTTTAAGTTGAGTACCAACCCAAATTATATAAAAAGAAATTAAAAGTCCCATTACATCTCCAAGCCAAGGGATAAAATCAAGCAAAGGATCTAAACCAAATTTAACCCCTGCTATATTGAATTTTTCATCCATTATATTAGCTAAAAAGACAGCTGAATTTAATAAATTTTTTCTATCCATAAGCAAATATTAGCAATCACTAATGATAATTATAAACTATTTTTGTAAGAATTAAGAAAGATAAGTTGATAATTTATATCCTACAAAAATCCCTAAAATTCCACCTATCCCATTTCCCAACAATGATGTAAAAGATAAAAGACTAGCTCCAAAGGCTACAGGGACATATCCCCCTATTATAGAACCAAGAATCATACCTATTGTCACTAAAGTTTTTGTCACATTTTGATTATACATCTAAGATTTACTAACTAAGGTATTGATTTTTATTTTTTGCTATGCCTAAACTTAATATGTGATAAAGAAAACTGCCCAAGGCTTCACATTAGTCGAACTTCTCGTTGTTATCGCAATTATTGCTGTACTAGCAGCAGTTGTAGTACTGATCATTAATCCTCTTGAGTTAACCAGAAGATCAAGAGATGCAGCTAGACTTACTGATTTATCTAATTTACAACAAGCTATTAATGTAGCTGTTCAAGAAGCAACTAACTCAGGATCACAGATACTTTGTAATGGTCAAGCTTATCCATGTCATGGAGATTCCAGTACCGACACCCGTGTCTCCACAGGTACAGGCTGGGTAAAAGTTAACTTAGGTACACAACAATCAGTCTCTATACCAACACTACCTGTAGATCCCACCAACTCAACAGGACCAACAGGTTTCCACTATAGTTACTGTGCTGATAAACCAACAGGACAAGTAGATGGTTGGGAGATAGATACTAAGTTAGAATCACAACAACAATCAGGTAAGATGGGAACAGATGGTGGAGATGATCCCAACCTTTATGAGGTAGGATCTAATCTAACATTAGTTGGGGTATCCAC
>OBEQ011110212.1_pt1 | contig 15812 bp, 4 predicted proteins | sample 1670901 | NCBI WGS metagenome assembly OBEQ01 (sample SAMEA104232315, study PRJEB22302) | groundwater metagenome | biome: forest; feature: aquifer; material: groundwater | place: USA | collected 2011-08-07 | depth 5.4 m | reverse complement strand
TTTTAATAATTTTAATAATTTTAATAATTTTAATAATTTTAATAATTTTAATAATTTTAATAATTTTAATAATTTTAATAATTTTAATAATTTTAATAATTTTAATAATTTTAATAATTTTTATAATCTTTATAATTTTTATAATTTTTACAATCTTTATAAAATAAAAAAACATTAAATAACAATGATAACAAAAAGTAATGATAACAAAAAAGTAATGCGTTATAATAAACTAAATATAATGTAAATAATAATTAATAATATGTATTCAAATTTATGTTTAGGAATAGATTTTGGAACAACAAATTCGTGTTTATCAGTATGGCATAATAATCGTGCAATAATAATTAATGATATTGATGGATCAGCAATAATACCAACTGTAATTAACATTACGGAAACACAAAAAAATATTGGTAAGCATGCTTGTGCAATTGAAAAAATTTTTAACAATAATATATTTTTAGTGTATGAAATTAAAAAATTACTTGGTAAAAAATACAGTGATTTGGATGAGCAACAAATAAGTATGTTATCATATGTTGTTAATAAAGATGAAAATGATAATATTTTAATACATGACTCAGTTTTAAACAACAATTATAGGCCAGCAGAAATAGCAACACATTTATTTATGTCATTCAAATTGAAAACTGAAACATTTTTAAGTGAAAAATTTAAAGAAGAAATAAAAATAACAAATGCTGTAATTTCTGTTCCTGCATATTTTAATAAAATACAACGAGAAATAATAAAACAATGTGCAACAAATAGTGGTTTAATTGTTAAACGTTTGATAAATGAACCAACAGCGGCGGCTCTTTGTTACGGAATTGGTAAAAATAGTAAAGAAAGCACCAACATAGTTGTGTTTGATTTTGGTGGTGGAACGTTAGATATTAGTTTATTAAATATATGTGATAGTTCATATGAAGTTTTAAGTTGTAGTGGAAATAGTAATTTAGGTGGTTCTAACTATGATGAAAAAATAATGAAATATTGTATTGAAGAATTTACACAAAAAAATAAATTAAATATTGATATTGTTATTGAAGAAATTGATGAAAATTCAGTGCGAAAATTAAAATATTTGTCAGAAAAATGTAAAATAGCATTATCAGACAATCTAGTTACAAAAATAATAATTGATGATTTTTATAAAAATATTAGATTGAATGTAACCATCACACGAGAAAAATTTAATGAAATATGTTACAAATTAAATCAAAAAATTGTTGAACCATTAGCAAACGTTATTATTGATAGTGAAATTAAATTAACGGATGTTAATGAAATAATTATGGTTGGTGGTATGACAAAAGTGCCAACTATTAGACAAATAGTTGAAAATTATTTTGGAAAGGATGTAAATAACTCAATTGACCCATATAATGTTGTTGCTATCGGGTGTGCTATACATGGATATATGTTATTAAATAAATCAGATTTAGAAGATAAATTATTGTTAATTGACAGAACAAGTTTATCAATTGGTGTTGAAACATCAGGAGGAATAATGAATACAATTATTTCAAGAGGTTCAATTATGCCAATTACAAAAAAGAAAAAATATACAACTGATAAAGATTATGTTGACAGCATAAATATTAAAATTTATGAAGGGGAAAGACAATATACAAGAGATAATTTTTTAATTGGTGATTTTGTTTTAACTGGTATTGAAAAAGAAAAACGAGGAATACCAAAAATAGAAATTACATTTGAAATAGATATGGATGGCATTATAAAAGTTAAAGCTGAAGATTTAAACAATTCGTTAAATAAAAAAACGATACAAATTAACAATAACAATAAAATGTCAGAAGAACAAATACAACAAATTATTGATAATGCAAAAATAATGGATGAAATTGATCGAACTGATTGTTTAAAAAAAAATTCATACATGTCTTTAATTGACATGTCAAACCGAATTATTGAAAATATAAATGTTAAATCATTAGCAATAGAACCATCATACAAAGAAGAAATAATAAACAATGTTAACCATGTATTAAATTTATTAAATGAAACTACATATGATTTGATCGATATTGAAAAATATAAAGAATTAATTAAAAGTTACAAATATAATTATGGTATTTATTTGATACAATCAAATAATCCAATTCATGAATTTAAAAGTAGCGAAGAAATAGATGATGATGTATTTAATACAAAAGATGGAGAAAAAGGATGTGATATATATGATGAAGAATTAAATAATAAAAAATATGGTCAACAGATTGAATATGTACGAAATATGTTGAATGAATATGATTTAATAAAAAAACAATCAATGATGGATATAGACATTAATGATGATTTATTATTAAAAATAAATAATGTTTTAAATAGCATTAATGATTTTATTTTACAAATGTTTATTAGAAGAGATTTAACTGATGAAATTGTTGAAGAAAATATAAGTTATCTTAATTTGATTGACATTGAATTTAAAAAAGAATATGATTCAACAATAAATGATAATAATATTGTGTTGAAATTATCAAATTTGATTGATGAAAAAGAAAAAATATTATTAGCTGAATTTGAAAAATACACAAACAATACAAATAATACAAATAACACAAATGATACAAATGATACAAACATTACAAATAATGATGAACAAATTTGTAAAATAAAAAATAACATTGATACAAAATTAAATATTGTTATGGAATTTTCAGGATATGTGTACAAAATAAACAATAACTATATTGAACGCGATATTGATAAAATAAATGAAATGTATGAAATATTAAAAAAATTAGATGTGGTTAATAATTAAAAATTAGGATTTCCAAATATATATAATGTTTTAATTGACATAAGCTGTGAAATACCATTTTGATTAATACCACAACTACATTGTATATTCAAGTCTTCAAGCAGTTGCATATGATTAACATTTGTAATTTTACAGTTGCTATTCGCATTTAATTTTTTAACCAATAAAAGTTGTGAAATACCATTTTGATCAACACATCTACCGCCTATATCCAAATCTTCAAGCAATTGCAAATGATTAACATTTTTAATTTCATGGTTATTACTTGCATTTAATTTTTTAACCAATGAAAGTTGTGAAATACCATGCTGATTAACACAACATTCAGATGATATATCTAAATCAACAAGCAATTGTAAATGATTAACATTTGTAATTTTTTTATTGTGTTTTGCATCTAATTTTTTAACAAATAAAAGTTGAGAAATTCCATTTTGATCGACACGACTATGATATGATATATTTAGTTCTTCAAGTAATTGTAAATGATTAATATTTTTAATTTGTTTATTGTAAATTGTATTTAATTTTTTAACAAATAAAAGATGTGAAATTCCATTTTGATTAACACCACATTTATATGTTATATTTGATAAATCTAAGTCAACAAGCAATTGTAAATGATTAACATTTTTAATTTTGCTGTTTTCACTTGTATTTAATTTTTTAATAAATAACAGCTTTGAAATTCCATTTTGATCAACATTACAATGATTTGATATATTTAAATCAACAAGTAGTTGCAAATGATTAACATCCGTAATATTGACGTTACTGTTTACATTTAATTTTTTAACTAACAAAAGATTTTTAATGCCATTTTGATCAACACCATTTTGACCAACTTGAATACCACACGCGCCAATGTTATATGATATGTCTAATTCTTCAAGCAATTGTAAATGATTGACGTTGTGAATTTTATGATTAGTATGTGTAACTAATTTTTTAACTAATAAAAGTTTTTTAATGCCATTTTGATTAACACCACAATAACCTGATATATCTAGATCTTCAAGCAATTGTAAATGATTGACATTTTGAATTTTTTTGTTGTTAGCAATATATAAATTAACAATGAAGATGCATTTATTTAATAAATTTTGTTCAATGTGTTCAGAATATAATGTTTTAATTTCATTACATATATTTTTATTTATTTTAAAAATATAGATAAACGTTGCATTGTTAATATCATTTTTTTTGCTAAATTTGTCTAAAATATAATAGTTGATTGGATTGTATTGATAAAGTTTGTCATAAAATAAATTTTGTTCAAAAACATATTTATCTAAAATAAAAATGAAAAATTCGTCTTGAATATCAAGTTGAAAATAATCAGCTAATTTTACATATGATAAAATATTTTTTGTTGTATATTTAATATTTTTATGGTTAGTAATTAAATTTGACAAATATTTTATGTATTTTTTATGTGAGACATTTAAATTTAATATTGTGAATGTGTTTTTAAGTAGTTCAACAAGACCATCGTTGAAATTGTTTGAATTATCTAAATTATTTGAACCATCCAAATTATCCAATAAATTTTGCAAATATGTAGATGCTTTATATATTTTTAATATATTTTTTATGTTATGCATTGTGTTGTTTATTAAATTGTTAATAATTAAATGATGTTTTGATATATTTTTATTTCAATTTTTTTATTTTTATTTTTATAATAAACGTTAAAATAAAAAATTACCATTTATATTTTTATTGCATAAAATAACATACAAATATACAACTTAAAAAATAATATGATATCTAAATTTAATATAAATAATGGCAACATCTGCATATGTTCAATTAATAACAACTGGAAAAGAAAAAGAAATATTTCATGATAAACCTGATATGTCATTTTTTAGATCAAGTTTTAAGCGATATAATAATTTTTATATAGAAAACAGCAATGTTATTTCAAATAACGTAAAAGATACAAATATAATAGATTTTAAAATTCCATTTAATGGAGATTTTTTATCACAAAGTTTTCTTGAATTTAATATGGATGAAAATTATGTCGAATTATTTGAAGAATATTCAAATTTAAATACAACGATTACAACAAATATTTTGAATTTTTATGATTCATATAATATTAGAATTAATGAATTTTCAAAAAATTTAATTACAAATGTTGAAATATTAAAATTAAACATAGTAATATTTGATTCAATTTATTTAACAGTTATGACATCTGTAAACGCAAATGAATTATTGCCATATATACAAAATAATAATAACATATATTTGGAAAACAATAAATATTATTACAATATTAATCAACAATATCAATTTTATTCGTTTGATTTAATACAAGATATAAATTTATTAATTAACAATGCGGTTAACAACAATACAGAAAACAATTATACAGTGAACAATTATTTACTAAATAACATTTTAATAAACAATATTTCTGTAAACAATAATTCAGTAAACAACATTTCCGTAAACAATAATTCAGTAAATAACAATTTAATATCAAATGAAACAATGCAACAATTTATAGCCACAATTCAATTTACCATACTAAATTTTATGTTAATTGATTTTAAAAATTCAAAAATAAGTTTCAAAATAAATTTTATTGACAAATCAAAATATGAACAGTTATTTATAATTCTTCTCAACATACTTGTTAATAATTTAATCCATACCAACGATAACAATAATAATGTAACAATTGAAAAAAATACTGTTTATTATAATAATGCAATAAAAATTAACAAATATGATTTGTATGTATCAATTTCATATATTGATGAAGTAGATTTTGAATCAGTTAAACAATTTATATTTAATTCATCAACACATATTGAAATTACTAAAATTAATAATAAAATTAAAAGTAGCAAAATTATATTCATGGATAAAAATGTTGAAAAATACATTAAATTAATTGGAAAAAATCAAAATGCATATTTTTATTATAATATGTTAATTCCTATCCATAGTGATGACAAAATACAAATTGTTGAATATGAAATGGGTTCATTATTTTTTGGAAACTACACAAATAATATTTTTAACGAAACATTGATTGCAAATGAGACAAGCATTATAAATTTATCAAATGTTTCAAACGACGTAACATTAAGTTTAAATATTTACATTCAGTTATTTATTTCTTTAATATGCACAATTCCTGATATATCAATACAAAAATATTTAACAACAGTCAACACAATAACCAGTCCAATTTTAAATGCACTATTGTTTTATAACAAAATTACAAATATACAAAAATTTGATAAAAAAATATTAAACATATTGTACCAACCGAATATATTACTTTTAAATTATTCAAATTTACAAAGCATATTGTATCAAAATGAAATTAAAACAACATATAATGAATTAACGCCATTTGTAAATAGAAAAATATTTGTCAACGATGTTATTATTATAAATAAATACATATACTCATCAATATTTGCATTTTTTAATTTAATGTTTTCAACTGTATTAAATACAAATACAGAATTAACAAGTATTGTATTATATTTGGAAAATTATGACGACACTGCAAATATGTACATTGGAACAGATAGTATAGATGAATATAACAATAATAATTTTATATTTAAAAATGTTAATTCAACGGTGCCACCAATTGAATATTATTTAAATACAACATACACAATATATTATTTTAATTTTAATGATTTAATTTTAAATTCTGTGTTACCATTAAAAGCAATATTTGATAAAACATCAAATTATATTTACAATATTAATGGACTGTATTCAAATATATTATTTAATTTTACAGATTATTTATCGATCTTTCCAATTTCAAGCAATATCAATATTTTTAACAAAAACATAACAACTCTATACAACATTCCAATTGATAATTATTTGTTAAAAATAATGAATATATTAAACATAATGCTGTATAATGATTACAGCAAATATTCATATAATTATAATAATAATGTAACATTCAACAATGTTTTATTTTATGAAACATTAGAAAAAAATAATATTTATTTTAGAAAATCTATAACAAATTATTATTCATTTTTAAATTTTGTTGATTATGAAATATTTAACAATTATTTGGATGAAATTAATGTTATAAATTATAATGAAATTTACAGCATTGATATTCTTGGATTTAATTTGAATGAATATGTTCTATTGAATTTGTTTAAATATACGGATGAGACATTGTTTAATAATGCATTTATTAATTATAAATTCACAACTGTTGTTAACAATGTTGACATAATACCTGCCAACACAACATTTATTAATTCAAAAATATATTTAAAATTTATATTCAATGTTGTATCACCATTTTACAGAATGTATTATTTATTTACATTTTTATGTAAAATGTCAAATGATAAAAATTTAATAAATATTATGCCACAAGATTTAATTGTTTTAAGAGATATTTTATTAGTCATTATTTTAACATTTATTAACAGCAATGAAGTAAAATCAATATTTACAAATTATTCAATAACAAATTATGATGTTGATTTAATTCTTCTTGATGAAAACAAATTAAATTTAAATTTTACATGCTATGATGAAATAAAAATTTTTACAAATAATGAATTTAACAAAATAAATATTGAAAATGTTGATAACAATAATATATATATTTATAATCCATATTACATATCAAAAAAATATATACCAAATAGTATTATAGAAAATAAAATATCGGATAACGGTATAAATGTATCAAATAATAAAATTATATTTCCAAACAATGAAACAATAAATATCACAAACAACATTGTTAATAATAGTTCATCTGTTACAAACAATCTTTTATTACAAAAATTATACAGTTCAATTTATAACAGCATTAAATATAACTATGATGACAGTATATTTAATGTGTTGCTAGAAATCATAAATATAAATAGTAAATATTTTGTTGATGTAAACAACATATATGATTTATTAAATTTATTTTTTAATAAAAATAATGCAAATTATAATTTTGTAATGGCAAGTATTATAAATATATGTCAAACATACAATCAATACAGTAATTATTCAGATGTTATATTCCATCCTGAAATATTAAAAACAAATGAATTTTATAATAATTGTTATCAATGTATTTATAAAATTGGTTCATCATTTGATAACACAAATAATTTAATAATAAACACAACAAATGAAATATATACAATAACAAATACATTAAATAAATTAAACAATAATCCGTATTTTACAAATACAACATATAGCATAAAACAACATAAAAATATTATAAAAAATAATGAAATATATGAAAGCTTTATATATTTTAAAACATTGTTTTATGATATCGGTATAAATTATTATACAAATGCATTGCTATCTTATGATATTTTAATCAATAAAATTAATAAATTCATATTGTATAATTTTACATATATTATTAAATATTTGGTTGGCGAATTTGTTTTTAAAAACGGAATAAATATTGTCAGTAAATACACAAATATTTATAATTCAAAAAATACAGTTAAAGTTAGCATATATGATTTATATGATTTTTTTACATTAAATAAAACAGTTAGCAATGATAGATTTATATCATACAGATTTATAATAATTTATTTGTTGTATTTGTCATTTATAAAACAATGTTTGTATAATGACATAATTGCATTTATTAGTTTAAAAAAAAATACATTTACATTTGAAGAATATTTGATAATAAAATACACACAAAATATATATACTGATTGTTTAAAAGAACTGGTAGATTTATATACATACAATATTAATAACATATTTATTGACTATTCAACAATTAATATTTATCAAATTGATAAAATTGAATCATTAATTAATTCGATCAGAACATTTGATATGCAAATTTATGATTCAAATGTTGAATTAACTGTTGTTAACACATCTGCTATTACCACAAGTGATGTAAACAATGCAAGTAATACAAGAATATTTTATAATTTATTTAACACATATGCACAAGTGATAATAAATCAAAGTGTAATAAATACAAAAACAAGTGATACACAAATGTTATATGATTTATATCAAAATGTTAGTAGTTATATAATGAATGATCAAAAATTATTATATACAATGTATAGAAATGATTCATTTTTATTATATTTAGATGTTAATGAAAGTAATTCAGATTCTTTAAATGAAATATACATTAACTACAAAAATATTGAATATTTTGAAATATTAAATACAATTCAAAATATTTACAATAAATTGTATGACAAAAGTAATTCATTTATTAGCTCAAATAGTTTTGTGTATAGAATTGTTAATGAACTATTTATAATTTTAAATAATTATTATTCGGATAACACAAATAATTATACGAAATCATTGTATTATGTCAGTTGCAATAAAAAAGTTGTTGATACAATTAATGGTTCATATGCATTAGAAGACATTGATTTAACTACAAATTTATCGACGAATTTATCAACAAATTTATCAACTGATGATTTTATTATTTACACCACAAATTATTTAAATGAAAATATAACAAATTCATTAGCAATTGAGAGAAATATAAATAGAATTTTATATTACGTTGCAACACAATATGCATTACAATTTGATGAATCTGCAATAGATTTTGCAAATACACACAGTTTGTATGATTATGTAAGAATGTATTCAATAAATGAATCAAAATCAAAAAATATTAAATACGAAACTAATTTAGCGTTATTTCAAAATATATCGGTTTATGAAATATTAAATTTTGAAAATTACAATGAAAATATAAGTTTTTTACAAAATAAATGGTTTAATGAATTAATATTGGATATAAATTTTGATATTGAATATGATAAATTTTATTTATATGTAAAACATGTTTCACAAATTAGCAATTTTTTACTAAGCAATGATGTATCTGTTATTGATTATTTGAAGGATAACAAAGAAATATTAAATGAATACATTTATAATTTCCTAGTTTTAAATGAATATTTTTCGCCATATCATATTTACAACAACATATTAGAATTTAAAAATAAAAAAAATAACATATCGTGTTATTTAAATGTAAATTTTGACAGTATAAAAATTAAAATAATTGTTTATTTATTCATTGTCTATGTGGTTAATTCAAATTTAAAAAAATTAATTATTAATAATTTCGAAATAAATGAAAATGTATATTTGGAATATAATTTTCCAAATGGACAAGTTGTTTTTAAAGTTTCAGATGTGTTTAATAATTTATCATCAAATCAATTTAGCACAAATAATTTCAAAACAAATAATTTTAAAACTATTGTTGAACAATATTTAAATTATACGTTTGGAGAAAATGGCATAAATAATAATAGTGCACCAAACAACGAATTAGAAACATTGTTTAACAACATAAATACTAAAACATTAAATAGACAAACATCATATTTATAATTTGCAATAAAATACATATTATCATTTAGCGTATTAGGAATTAATAATGTTGGTACAAATGATTTATTATTTCAAAATAATGAATTACATCATGATTATAATATTTCAAATAATGTTGAAAGTAATAACATTGTTTTAAATAATGATACAAATATACATAATTCAAATAGTTATTATTTAACAATTTGCACAAGTAAGATACTAACAATGTTTTACAAATCAATAATTTATAGTGTTGAAGATGAAACAAAAAATAAATTATTTTATTCATCGGATTTTGTTGATTTAAATCATATTTATTATAATAAAACAGACATAACTACATTAAATTTATTATTTAATATTCAAATTACAAGATTGGGATTTTATGGTGTGCAAATTAATGATGTAATAAATACAAGCGACAATGTTAATAGCAGTGCTCAAAATATTGCTATCAATAATGTATCTAGTGATGATGCTAATGGTGTTGTTAATGATGATGTTAATAAAATATTTAATTTGATGAGATTGTTCAGTAAAAATTACATTAATGATGCATTGGAAATATTCAAAGGCGTAACAACAAATTATGATATTTCAATTGATTTTGTAGATTATACATCAATTAGACAAAATAATGATTTTTACGCAGATATTGCAAATAAATATTCACGTGCTACCAATATTAAAGTTTTAACGGATATAACAAATTATTCAACATCATTAATAACACCAAATGATTATGATTACAATACAGCTAATATTAATTTTAAAAATATTTATGGCGATAATAAATTTATTGATAAAAATACACCAGAAATAAATAATTTAAATAACGTTAAACAAATAAATTCAAATAATAGTTTGAATTTATATGAAAAATATTACAGTTATGACTATAATTATTACAATTATGAATATAATTATGTATCAATATATGAAACTAAATATGCATATTATAAAAAAATAATTTCAAATGGAACAGCTATTAACATTGTTAAAAATAATTACGATTATAATTTGTACACAATTATGTTTATAGATATTATTTATAGCATCATAGCAAATACGGCTTTTACTGAATTAACAATAAAAAGAATACCAGAAGAATATGTTAGTGCATTTAATGAAATTATAAATATTTATTTAAAATATAATTTTGAATTTGAAATAAACACAAATTTAACAAATATAGAAAATTTAATGTTGCAAACTGAAATATTGGCAATTAATAAATTTTTAACATTGGAACAAATTAAAAAATATATTTATAAATTATATTTTTATGAATTATTCTCATTAAATATTAAAAATGTAAATATGAATTCTGTTCAAGGTGATTTTATTGATTTTTTTAATCAATTATCTGAATCGGTAAATTATAATTTTAAATATGATTTAAACATTGTGAACATTGTATATAAATTTTTATTGTCATTGACATTAATTATTACATACATTAACAATAATTATTACGTCAACATAAAAATTAATAAAAATTTTTTAATGTCGATTGTAAACACATTTATTAATGAAATAACTGATGAACATGTAATAAATTTATTTTTAAAAGTTAATTCTGTAAATTACAGTATCACACTATACAAAAAAATAAGTAATATAATTGATATTGAAAAATTTATAAAATTATTTTCGCAAGCAACAAGAGAATTGATATATTACAATCAAAATATTAATTCAAAAAAAATGATTATAAATATTTATGAACAATATTTTAAAAATGAAATATTTTTATATCGCGAATATGCTGTGAATGATACTGAAATTAAAAAATTTCATATTACAGTTGATGAATTTGGAGAATTGTATTTTTTTTACATAACATGGTATTTTAACAATAATTTTTATAAAAAATCAACTACATTCAGTAAAATTAAAAATATGATAATTAACACATATATAGATGAAAAATTAAATGCAAAAATTATAAAAACATTTACAACAAAAATTTATGAAAATTTATATCAATTTATTGGTGATTTTGCAATTGAAGTATTATTATATCAATTTTGGGGAATGACATATAATTATAATGCAATATATAATAAAAATATTGCACTAGCTTATCAGGTTTTGTTTATTAATACATATTATTATGTGTTAAACAAAAATACATCAAATGATTCTGTTGATGTGATTGATACAGTTATTGATTCACAAATTAATAATAACAATATCAATAAATTGCAAATATTATATCGCATATACATATTGTTAATTGTTTCAATAAACATTGTTACGTATGATGATATATTAAAACAAATATTAATTGATTCACATAGATATATTGTTAATGGAAATTATGTTGATACAATTAATATTTCAAAAAATACAAATGATGGATTAACCGTATTTAGCAATACAGGATATACAACAATTTATTTTGATTATTTAAATAAAAATATAATAAGTAAAAATTTAATTAATAATTACTATAAAGATGTTCAAAATAATACAATAAAAAATAATGTAATTTATGATATACAAAATTTTAAAAATGATGACATTAGAAATGATTTTTTAATAAATATTTACAACATTATATATCAAAATAATAAAACTGAAACTGATATTGGATTATCATATTTTAATAACACAATATCATCAGTGTTTAATAACTATAAAATAGGATGGGAAGATTTTAAATCTACAAATTCAGTTAATTCTACAAATTCAATTAATCCTGTCAATTCAGCAAATTCGGAATATATCACATCTATTTTAAAATTAATAAATACAAGAATTAATGAAAAATTGCAAACGTTTAAAACAGTGTTCGGTGGGACAAAATCTTATATCATATCTGCAACTCCTGAATTTTTATTATATAAATTCAAGGACAATTATATAAATAATTGTGAAACTGGCGATTTTGATACAATATTTACATTTATTTATAGTAATTACACAAATTATTTATCTGGTTATAATTTTAATATCAATGTCATTTTATTTTATTATATTTGTATGTTAGTATTTTTAATGATGAATGGGCATAAATACGTAAATATGAATGAAATAATTAATTATTTAATAACATTGATAAACCAAAAAATAATCAATTATTTAAATGGTATAAATGAAGATGTTTTTTTTGATGGATTAAATAAATTATTATTTGTCGTTACGAATAATAGTTTATTTGTGAATAATTGTATTAAATATTTTGAGACATTAATAACATCATATACACACAAATACAATTCTATACAAATGTATAATACATTAAATAAAAACGGTATGAATAATACGAACAATACGAATAATATGAATAGTGCAAACAATACGAATAATACGAATAATACAAATAATATTAACAAAACAATACAAAATAAATATATAAAAAACAATAAAGTTAATATTTGGAAATTATTCATTCCAAAAATAGTAAATTATAATCAATCAATAGTTATAAAAAATTGGAAAAGCATTGACGAAGAAAATATTATAAAAATTCAAAATGAATATATGCTATACATAACATATATAAATAATGGAATAGTAAATAAAAGTGGGGTGCTACAATTAATTGACACAATACAGTTAAACATTGGTGAAGAAATTATTGATGTTATAAATAATCAAATGTTTAACATAATACATGAATTATTTATAGACAGTAATATGTTACAAACATATAATGAAATGATTGGTGGAAATGATGACAATATACAAAATGGATTAAAACCATATATTAAACAATTTAAAAATAAAACATATATTTTACCACTTGAATTTTATTTTAAAAAAATTATGAACTGTATTCCGTTAATTTCATGTATGTATTTGGATACCATCATACGTGTAACATTAAAAACAAAAAATATAATAAAACAACAATATATTGTAAACAACATTGAAAATATGAATAGCTATCAAACACATTTAAATTCAAATTATATGTTAGTTGAAAGAGATGAACGAATGAAAATATCAAATAAAACAATAGATAATTTAATTGATATACATAATAATTATGTTTTAACGCAAACTGTAAATATGAATGATAATGTATTTATCAAAAATGAAATAGAAATTGCAAAAGTATCATTTGAATTTGATTTGAATGGAATTGTTAAAGAATTGTTTTGGACTGTTGAATTATTTATTAATGAGGTAAACATAAATAATAATTGTGTTGATGGATATGACAATTCAAACAATTCAAACAATTCAAATAATTTACAAACAAACAAATTAAATAAAACAAACAATACAAATAACACAAATAATGCAAATAATTTTAATAGTTACTATAGTAGTTATGACAATTACAATGGTTATAATGAACAAAATAATTTTATAATTAACACATTATTTTTCGTAAATGATTTATTAAGAGATGGAATTAACAAAATACAAAATTACAATTCAATAACAACAACAATTAATAAATATAAATACAACACTCGTGCAACAAATAATTCATTTATAAATACATATAGTTTTGCATTAAAACCAGAAGAATTTCAACCATCAGGAACATTTAATACAAGTGCTATTAAAAAATTTACAATAACATTGTTTATAAATATTAGTTTAATAAAAAAATTCGTATCAAATAAAAATAATTTTGTTGTTAAATTAAATTTAAATACGGTTGGTTATAATTGGATTAGATATCAAGCAGGTTTAGCAGGATTGTTATATATTGTTAATGGTTAAATGACTGCTGAATAATTTATATCAATATCAATATCAACATTATTATCGTTGATACCATTTGTGTTAATATTATTTATATTTGTATTATTCGTGTCAACATTATTTGTATCAATATGATCTGTTAAATTTAAAAATAATTTAAATATATCATGTGTAATTTTTTCATAATTTAATGCTATTTTTTTAAATAACATTATTTTTGGATTAATTTTATGTGTATCATCGATAATTGTTGTAATTTTTATTTTATTTAAATTTATTTTATTTATAATTGTTTCACGTTGAACACCATCTTTTAAATTAATGTATGTTGCATATAATTCACCATTTTCAAGTTCTAATATTTTTTTTTCTTGTTTTAATTGAGTTAATTTTAAATTGAACGTATTTACATTGTTATTCATTATACGTAAAATTTTATTTATTTTTGTTCTTACGATTTTAATAAAACCATCACATTTAATATTTTTAAAATTTGAAAAATATACATTTTTAACGTGGAATATACCATCAGTAGATAATATCATATCATTGTTGAAATAATGATAAATAATACCATTAAATAATTTGTTATAATTATTATCGTGATTGTTGTAATTGCTAAAATAATTAAAATAATGACAATCTTCGCCATATTTTTTTTTAAATTTTAAATTTGTTACAATTTTTTTATTTTCACAAAATTCAATTTCATATACAATTTCTTTGTAATGATCTACATTGTTATTTAATAACATTGTGTGAAATATAAACATATCATTTAAGTTATCAATTTTTAGCATTAATGGAATATTATTATATTTTTTATTTTCTTCAGTTACATTTTGTTTATTGCAAAATTCAATAATATATGAAATATATAAATTCGCCATATAATTTAAGTCATAATTATAACACATCAAATAAATTTCGCTATTTGCATTATTTTGCATTTTTTGGTTTATTATTTTTTTATCTTCTT
>OBEQ011614804.1_pt1 | contig 15813 bp, 8 predicted proteins | sample 1670901 | NCBI WGS metagenome assembly OBEQ01 (sample SAMEA104232315, study PRJEB22302) | groundwater metagenome | biome: forest; feature: aquifer; material: groundwater | place: USA | collected 2011-08-07 | depth 5.4 m | reverse complement strand
TGTCGTAAAAGTAATTTGGTGGGCGGTGCCCACCCTACAAGTAGTGCTAATTCGCAATATTTGCCTCTAAATGTAGGGTGGGCACCGCCCACCGTTAGACTTTTACGACACCCTCTCCCGCGTGGGAATGCTGACTTCTGCAAAAAAATATGTTGAAGATTTAGGTTTGTCCTTACTATTTACCAGGTGGTAATAGATGGCAAATACCGTAGAATAGAGACAGTTTTTCAAAAAGTGCTTCAGCTTCAACAGGAACATTGCCATGATCAACATTACAGATTCAGCTCAAGAGTATTTATCGGATTTGTTAGCCAAGCAGGACGGCGATGAAGTCAATGTCCGCATATACATTACGGACCCAGGCACACCCACCGCAGAAACCTGCATTGCCTATTGCCGACCTGGCGAAACCAAAGACGAAGATCAGGTCATGCAGCTAACTAATTTTAAGGCGTATCTCGAAGCGCGCAGCCTGCCGTTTTTAGAAGACGCCGTAGTGGATTATGCTGAAGATCGTTTCGGTGGCCAACTTACCATCAAAGCTCCCAACGCACGTTTACCGCAGATCTCCGACAATAGCCCATTAGAAGATAAGGTTAATTATCTGCTCTACAATGAGATCAATCCTTCACTTGCATCGCATGGCGGCAATATCACCTTAGTAGCCATTGAAGATGAAGTCGCGATCTTGCAGTTTGGCGGCGGTTGTCAGGGCTGTTCCGGTGTCGACATCACCTTAAAGCAGGGTGTTGAAAAAACTATCCTGGAAAAAATTCCGGAATTAAAAGCGATTCGGGATGTGACGGATCATACAGATCGATCGCAGGCGTATTTTTCTTAGATTTTTCTCTTTCGATTTGTTGCGTCACCTTTTCACTTTCAGGATGAATAGGTGATGTTCCAAATCGAACAAAGTTCTAAACGAAAATAGTATTCTTTCCTTAATATCCCCCCAGCATAAATCAAAAAAGCACCCTCGTTACCACCAAGGTGGTACTCAATCTTTCAAATTCTACTCCTTTAGATGAATTGTTTATGCCGAATTAATTTTATAGGCTAACTCATCGCTTATTTGATGAGAAATTCACTGATGAAACAACAAAAAATACAAACATTAAAATTGATTTTCTGCACTTTCTCGATGCTCCTAGTACTTAGCGGTTGCTCGCAAGGTGAGTCATTTAGCATTAATGTAAGTTCCCCTGCTATCTTGGCGGGGGAATCCGTACAAGTTAGTTGGAAAGCCCAGCCTGCGACTGAACCGTTAAATATTTTTAAAAAATCAACAGTTGATAGCATTAAAATTTTATTCGACGGCATAGTTGTTGAAACACTGAATACAGCTGAGCAGCAGGGAGTATTTTCGTTTACACCGAAAGCCACTGGGAATTATCAATTTGTAGCGCGTTTTAAGTATTTCGAAAGATATTGGGATTGTGAGTATGATTGCCCTTTTAATATTGCGGTATTGATAAAGGAGTCTGCAGGTAGCAAACAGCTGACTGCCAACATCAACGTTGATATCGATATACCGGTAACAGCGAATTTATTTGCAGACACTAAATTATTCGCCTGTATTGACGCAACTAATCCTGCAACGATTGCCTCGCTGACAACCTTAGATTGTGCTGATCTAGATATTCAATCGATCAGTGGGTTGGCTTATTTTCAAAACCTTGAATCGCTTAATCTAGCTGGGAACCCTATTACGACTTCGACTTTGCAGCCGATTCGTTATCTACCCCATCTCAATTATCTGAATTTGTCGGGAATTACTTCGGATTGTTATTCGGTGCAAGAATACCAAATTGAACGAGGCTCAGCTGTAGCGGTAGAAACTGAGTGTCCGGCGCTGGAGCTGATTGCTGACGTTGAGTTTAATGAATCAAATATTGAGCCTCAATGCAAATTTGCTAATAGCGATGGGCAAACCACGACTTATGTTCACCGAGTTAATCAGCTTGACTGCAGTTCGACTGATGCGGCGGCGTTGACGGTTCTCACTGACATAGACCATTTTTACAATCTTGAAAAACTCTCTATCGACAACAATACAACTCAGTGCCTGGATATCGCGGAAATCACCGGGCGCAGTGCAATGACAGAACTTAAGTTTGAGGGGTGTTTTTCACATTATGAATTATTGCAAAATTTTACTGCGCTTAGAAAATTAGAGTTGTATCAGTTCCCTGAGTCTACTATTAGTTTTATCGACAGTATGGCTAACTTGTCTTTGTTGACTGTTCAGGGGAGCCCTGGTTTTGATACAGCACCAATCGCTTCTCGAACGCAGCTGAAATCTTTAGCTCTGCCGCAAAACAACCTCAATGACTTAACAAATTTGCAAGCATTGTCTGTATTAGACCAGGTAGATCTTGGTGGAAATCAATTTGCAGATATCAATCTGATAACAAGTACCTTACCGAAACTTTTACTTCTTGATTTAAATAACAACCAGCTACACGACATAGCAGGCATCGATCTCTTGGCTCGAGCAGGCGGGACAATCAATCTGGAAAATAACAATATCACCTCGGGTTGGCAGTCATTGCTAAATAGTTATTGGGCCATGATCTATCTAAAAGGCAATAATGACATCAACTGTCAACAGCTCGCTGATTTGGTTGCGGTCAAGAATGTGTATTCGAAGCCTGCTAGCTGCGTCCAATAAGTGAGAGAAGAGAGTAAAACTATGCGACATCAACTGAACAAACTTAACCTGTTTTTAGCGTGTTTTCTTGCGATGATTTTTCTGCAAGGCTGTGAAAATAATACGCAGTATAATTTTACTGTACGAATTGACCAGCCCACAGTAGCAAAAGGTGGAGCGGTGAAGATCGACTGGAATCTGTGGCCTGCTTTTTTAGTTAACGCGCTCGAACTTGACATTCGAGATGCTAACAATAATCAGATCTTCGCCAATAAATATTTAGCAGTGAGTGGTTCTGCGCTCATAGAGCCTACTATGAGTGGTCAGTACACGGTGAATGCAAGAGTAAGAGCAAACTATTTCAAAAATAAATCTTTACCGGCCAAATTTTTTAATGTTGATCTTATAGATAACGCTAATCTGTCTGACATAACAATCCCTAATGCTGCACTGCGAGTATGCGTTGAAAATTCGGGTGCTATCACCGTAGCGGAGCTCACAACCCTTGATTGTCACAACGCTGACCTAACTCCTTTGGCCGATAGCGGAATCAAATACCTTCACCACCTGAAGTCTTTAAATATTGATGATGCAAATCTGACGTACCAGGATATTCAATGGCTGATTGATAAAGAAAAAACGGCATTACCTGATCTCAAATCTATCTCGATTAAAAACGCTACGGAACTCTGTTCGCAGGCACAAGATCTCTTTGCTGCCCGTGCAGACCTTGCCGTGGACTATGTGACAGAGACCTGCGGAGAAACTAAGGCGCTTACATCAGCTCAGCTTGGCTCAATGGCTGACTACTGTAGCTTTCTTCCGATCATCTACTATGAACCAATCAGATACGGATTTAGTCACGAGGTGGGGGAAATCACCTGTGAGCTAAATGAAGGACAATCGATTGGCTCTTTACAGTCCTTGGAATTTTTCTCTCATCTTACTTCATTCACACTGCGGGATTCGTCTCCCACTTGTTATGATCTTTCCCCGCTCGGTGATAAAACAGGTTTATTCGAACTCGAATTGAATGCCTGTATAACTGATTACACAGGAATAGAAAATTTGAATTCATTGAGAATACTTAAACTCAATCAATTTAGCGCTGCCGATCTTAGTTTTATCGCTCCTGAAGCGCCTCTGAGAGAGCTGACGATTACCGATGGCACTAATCCAGATCTCGGTGCTTTAGTATTGTTAGCGGACACCCTGGGAAAATTAAACTTGGTTAATAATCGCTTGGAGTCGCTGCCTGATTTATCTTCTATGACTTATGTCAAAGTAATGGATCTCTCGAACAATCAATTGAATCCTGCCATTGATTTGCAATTGCCAGCAAACGTGTCTGATCTCGACTTAACGGAAAATCACTTAACGACCTTGGCAGATCTTAATAATCTAACAAAGCTGCAAGTATTGAAGTTATCGAACAACAACATTATTGATTTGCAATTGTTGAGCGATAAAATTCCGCGTGTAACCAACATTAATCTGTCAAGCAATGGCCTGACGAATATCACAGGTATCGAAAACCTGATTGCACCATTGTATTCTTCAGTCAGCATTAATTTGGAGAACAATGATATCCAGCAAGGCATCGAATCACTGATAACAATTGCTAATTTCTATACCAAGATTAGAGATTTTTATCTTAATATGGCAGGGAATAATAATATTCTTTGCACTGATCTCGACAATCTCAAGCAGACTGATGCATTAATTCGGACGGAGCCCGCAGGTTGTCGGATGTAATGGCTATGCGGCGAAACCAGCAATGCAATTTTTCAGGGTAGATTTCGCAGCAGGATTCGACTGCGAAATCTAGGCGCTAAAGTCACGGAATGTCGAACTAACTACGTCGTCCAGGCAGCACATCCTTCAACTTATCGTGCATATCTCTCAAGCATTTTTCAGTGGTCGGCCAATCGATACATTTATCAGTAATCGATACACCGTATTGCAACTGGCTCAAGTCGGCAGTGAGTTTTTGATTACCAGCGCCGATATTGCTTTCGACCATTAAACCGATAATCGATTTGTTACCTTCGATGATCTGATTAGTGACGTTCTCAATCACCAATGGTTGCAGTTCATGATTTTTGTTGGAGTTGGCGTGGCTGCAATCCACCATGATGTTGGGTTTGATGCCGACTTTCTGTAATTCCTTCTCGCAGATTGACACACTCACTGAATCATAATTGGGTTTTTCATCCCCGCCGCGCAGCACGATATGCGCATGTGGATTGCCCTTGGTGTGAATAACTGCAACTTGTCCGGCACCGTTAATGCCGAGAAAACGATGTGGACTGGTCACCGACTGCATCGCGTTAATCGCCACAGTAAGTCCACCATCAGTACCGTTTTTGAAGCCCACAGCAGATGACAGACCTGACGCCATTTCACGGTGAGTTTGCGATTCAGTCGTGCGTGCGCCCACCGCCGACCAACTGATGAGATCTTGCATATATTGTGGCGAGATGGGATCAAGCGCTTCAGTCGAAGTAGGTAAACCCAATTCGCTGATATCGAGCAATAGTTTGCGACCGATTTTTAAACCTTCTTGAATCTTAAAAGTGTCGTTGAGATAAGGGTCGTTGATTAACCCTTTCCAGCCAACAGTCGTGCGGGGTTTTTCGAAATAGACACGCATGATGATTAACAGCGTATCCGAAATTTCATCCGTTAATTTTTTCAGCCGATTGGCATAGTCGAGAGCCGCTTCTGGATCGTGAATAGAGCAGGGACCCACGACGACAAAAACCCGATGGTCTTTGCCATCTAATATGTCATAGACAGCTTGCCGACCTTCAGTGACCGTCTTGCGGGCTTTTGCACTGATCGGGAGTTCCTGTTTTATCTCGGCAGGCGTGATAAGAATTTCCTGCAGCGCGACGTTTAAATCTTCGACGATTGAATTTGGCATGTTGTAACCTAAATATTGATCAATGTTTTTTTGGGTTTTATGAGTGGGGTTGTATTCTAAATTAAAGCTTTGCTTTTGTACAAAGACAAGTGGGAAGGGGGCTTTTTGTTTTTTGTTTTTATTTTTTGTTTTGTGGGTTTTATTGGATCAGCTTTTCGCCTTCAGGGCGCGGGTTTTCTTCTTTTTGAACTTTGGTTCGGGGTTATGATTCATTTTTTCGCCTTGATGGCGAGGCACTTTTCTTTGCTTGTCCAAAGAAAAGTGCCTCGCCATCAAGGCGAAAAAGTTGACTCAACAAATTGAACAAAATTAAAAATTAAAAAAACAAAAACTACACCTCCACTTCATATAACTCCCCCAACAACGGAAAATAAAGCGCCGCCGCCACAGCCCCCCCCTCCATTGCCTGAAAAGCCCCCGCATACCGCTGCAACTGCCCCCGATAAAGCGCCGCCTCCTGCACAAGAAAATTCACCAACGACTGCCCAGCATCAGGCTCAGAGGTTTTATAATCGATGATCCAGCGTTTATTGCCATCGATGAATGTCCTGTCGATAACAATATGCCTGATTTCGCCGTTGTGAACATAACTCAGTTCAAGTTCACAGGCGCTGGCTGGTAGCGTGTTGGAAAGCATCCATTGACCCTTGGCATCTTGCAAGATGTGGGTGATCGCGGTTTCAATGCGGCTCATGGCGTTTTTTAGAAATTCGTTGTGTACGCCGAGTTGTTGCAGTTGATTCTGCCAAAAACTTTTTTGCTGCGCTATTTTTTGCGGCGTCCAGTTGCTTAAGCCGTCCACTACTATCTGTTTTAGTGTACGGTGAATTACCGTTCCTGTGTGTTTTAACCAGGGAGTGTGGTTAAGGACCGGCATATTATCTTCGACAAAATCGAAATCTTCACCGTGATATTGTTGTAACAGATTGTCGCGCGGTAATTCGGGAAGCAGCCAATCCTCGGGCAGACGTAAGAGGTGATTTAAACCCGTATTTTTTTTGTCGTCCTGGTTCTCCCACTCTTCGAACAATTGGGTTTGAATAAATTCCTCAGCTGATCCCATCTCAGCGCGATCTGCGTTAGCAACACTGAGCTGATTAGCAACGGCTGACCAGATTGGGGCGAGCAGACTGTTTTTTGCTGGTGTAGCGATTTCACCTTTGGCCGTGGTTTTGATATTGGCTAACAGATACAACTTTTTAATTGCGCGAGTGACACCTACATAGAGCAGGCGATTATTTTCCAGTAAAAATTTCTGTTGGTTTTCCTCGTGGATAAATTTATACAGAAGGTCGTCGTCCTCGCCGGTTTTGGTCAATGGGCTCATCAGCAGTTGTTTTTCGCCCTGATGGCTAATGCGCTCTTGCCAAATCAAGAGTTGTTTGTCGTTGGCGGCGGTGGTTTTATCGAGACTGGGCATAATCACCGTATCAAATTCCAGACCCTTTGATTTGTGGATGGTCATCACCTGTAATTTGGGATTGCCGTCGGGGCGCGGTGCGGCGTAGAGTTTGCCTATCGCCTGCTCCAGCATGGCGACGTTTTCTAATTCGCCCGCTTGATCGAAGCGTTCCAGGGTGTTGAAAAAAGTTGGTACATCGATTAAATCGTTGGGGTCAGCCACTGCTGCGGGGCCGCCAAGTGCGAACCAGATGCCTTCGATTGTTTGGCGCAGCGATTTTCGTAAGCGCTGTTGCCAGGCGGGTTCCAGTACATTGACTAAACGTTGCAAGGCGTTAACTCCTGCCGTACTTAGTCCAATCATAGCTTTGTACTGACGGAGCTGTTCCCAGATGACATTGTTAAGTCGGCGTGAACGAATTGGTATCGTTGCATCGGCGCCGTCCTCTTCATTATAAGCCCCCCAATTCGCTACTAACCAAAGATCCTGTTGATCCAGGCCGCACCAGGGCGCGCGAAGAATCGCTAACCAGGAAATTCGATCCGCTGGATTTAAGAATGCTTTGGTCAATGACAGCAGATCGGTAATCACCATGCGCGCGGCCAGCGGATCAATATCGGTGGCCTGCCAGGTGAGGCCAGCGGCGGTCAACGCCGGTAGTATTTCGCTGAGTTGTGGCCGACTGCGAACGAGGATAGCAATGCTATCTTCCGCTGCTTCGGCCTGACTTTGTAATACCAACGCCACGACTTTTTTGGCTTCAGCCTGGCGATCTGCTTGATCGAGAAACGCAAAGCTTTCTACTGCCTTACCTGGAATCGCTGGATTAAATGCAATGGACGGCGAATACGAAACAGCGCCACGGGTGACATCGCGCTGCGCGGGAAAGGCCTGCTGAAACGTGGCGTTTACCCAATCGATGATGCCGCTCTGGGAGCGAAAGTTTACCGTTAATTCGAGATTTTCCAATTGCACGGCGCCAATGCCGTGATCCTGTGCATCGAGAAAAATGCCAACGTTGGCATCGCGAAAGCCGTAACAGGATTGCATGCCGTCGCCGACGATAAACAGCGTGCGGCCATCGTTGTTTTCCCAGCCGGCGGTAAGTTTTTCTAGCAAGCGCAATTGCGGTGTTGAGGTATCCTGAAATTCGTCTACCAGAATGTGTCTGATGCGGTAATCCAACGCCAGCGCTATATCGGTGGGCGCTTCGCTGTCGCCGAGTGCTTGCAGTGCACCGCTGGTTATCGCGGTGTAGTCGGCACAACCGCGCTCGCGAAAGGTCAAGGTCAATTGCGCGATCAGTACCGGCAGCAGTCGTGTCAACGCGTTTAACAATTGCCATTGTTGGGGCAGATAATGGGGTGGCGGCAAGCGCCGTACTATCTGCATTTGTTGCAGTAATTGTTCGTTGCGACTGAGTTGGTCGATGACCTCTGCATGCAGCTGTTTGTATTCTGCGGCAATGGCTTTTTCGTCTTTTTTGCTGCCGGCGGGAAAACCCTGGCGTTTATCAATTTTTTGGCGCCAACCGGCGTCTTTATCCTTGGTAATTAATATCTCTAGGATTGCTAACCATTGATTTAAGTGTTCAGCGGTGCAATTGGGCAGCGCAGTTAAGTGCAGCGCCTCGAGTATGATGGAATCACTTGCTTCCCGCTGTAAGTTTTCGGCGGCGTATCCAACTAATTTAATCAGCTCTGCACTTAAAGGATAAAGCGCTGCGTGCAGCGATTGCAGCTCTTCGACGATGAGTGACTGGATAGCATGTTCCAGTGCTTGTTTCGCATCGCGGGAGGCAAACACATATTCGATCCACTGATCGCGGCGCAGCACCAAACTTTTCAGGAAAAGCGCGACGCGATTTAAGTCGTTATCGAGGTGCCGTAATAAGATGCTGATATCGTCTGCGTAGTGCGATGTCGATTCCAGCAGATCAAGGGTATTCTGAATGGCGACTTGATAACAATCATCGTAGGTTTCGACTATCTGCGGTTGGGCGCCAAAATTAGCGGCGACGGGGAGGTGTTTCGTCAAATTGGCGCAGAGCCCATCGATGGTCATGATCTTTAAACGATTGGGGCTGGAAAGCAGATCCCACTGCAGTATTTGATCCTGCGCCAAGGCTGCGCGCGCCAATTGCCAGGTCTGTTGTTGGTGCGCTTCTAGCGGCGGCTCGGTGTCTTGCGCTAATTGTAACGCGGCGATAATACGCGCTTGCATCTCACCGGCGGCTTTGCGAGTGAAGGTGATGCAGAGAATCTCTTCTGGTCTTTCACAGCTGCCGAGCAATTTCAGCACGCGCTGTGTGAGCAGTTCGGTTTTGCCTGAGCCAGCCGGCGCCGTCACGGCGAATGATCGGCGTGGGTCGAGTGCGCTGCTTCGAGCCAGGTGATCTTGAGGAAGCGCCATTAATTCACGTCCTTGTATTGATGATTTAAGTGTTGATGATTTAATTTTTCGTCAAGCTGCTGCCGCCAGCGCTCAATCGACGCTTGTTCATTGCTGCGATTGAGCGGCGCGAGATAAGCGTAATACTGACTCTGTTGCGCTGATTTGTAGTCGACCGTCGAATTGCCGCGTAAAAATTCCGCCGCGAGCTTGGTTAAGACATCGCGCCAATGGTCATTGATCTCCTCCCATGTTTGCGGCAAATCCAATTTGTGTGAAGCGGCGGAGTAAATGCCGCTTAAGGCGGAATTTTCTAGCCGACCCAAGCCTTTAAATTCCATACCCTTCGGACTGACACGGGCAAAGCAGATGACATCGACCGACTCATCATCGCAAATGCTGTATAACGGCAGTTGGGGTTCGTCGGGGCGCGGACCAGACCAATTAGACAAAGAAATTTCACCGCTTTTGTAATCGATTAATAAACGCGAACCATCAGGCAGCTGATCGATGCGGTCTATACGCAGGGTAATTGGGATCTCTTCGATTAAGATCGCTAAGGTTTTTTCGGTGGCGATCACTTCAAATGGCGCTCGCGATTTTTCCACATCCAACCAGCGTATCAGCAATGCATTTAAGCGCTCTTGTTCCAGTTCTCGATAGCGTATCCCCATGGGTCGCGGCAGCTGATTAAAAATACTTTCCAGTGCCAGTTGCACGACCTGATCGACGCGTTGTGTCAACTGCTCATCGCTGAGTTGTATTAAATTGGCGTGACTTTTCATTTCATGCCAAAAAATCTCTAACGCCGTGTGCAGGAGATTGCCCCGCTCAATCGCATTGAGGCCATAGCTGGTTTGCTTGGGTTGTCGTACGCCCAGACGATGTAAGGCAAAACTATTGAACGGACAAATGGCTTGATCTCGGAAAATGCTGCTGCCGCCTTTAATACGCTGTAATTCTCCTGCGGCAATGGTCGGCCCTTGCGAGAAATCGATGCAGGTCAAGGTTGAGTGCGCCGCAATGAGTGTCTGATAAAGGTGAGGTTGTTGCGCCGCTAGCGCACTACCTCCCAACAATTCTGCCACGTCTATTAACGCCAGGGATTCGATCAGCGGACTGGGTTTATTTGCTGTTTCATTGTCCTGTGTTGCGTAGCTGTAGATTACCGTTGGTGCCGAATGATTAAAACCGGCCAACAACTTTTTGGCATACTCGAGTTCGCGTTGGTAATCCGCGTGTGGCATCTGCTTTTCACGCTGCAGTGCCAAGGGAATAAAAGGATTAGGCGCCGGCGCGGCTGGCCAAACTTTTTCAGTCAGTCCGGTAACCCATAAATGCGTGAAGTGCAATCCCGCTGCTTCAAGGGTGCCGAGCACCTGAATGGGCGAGTCTTCTGTCTTGGCCTGAAAGGTTGTTGCTGCGACTTGCCGCTGCAGAAACGACAACATGGCGTGTAGATCTACGGCACCCAACAGATGATCGAAGGTGGTTAAATCTTCCAGCAGTTGAAAAAAATGGCTGACCTGTTGATATTCGTTGCTGTTGAGGCGGCGCTCTCCGGGCCAGTGTAATACTTTGAGTTGTTGTTCGAACACGGGTCGCCATTGGCTCGGCATACGCTTATGGCTCTTATGTCCGCTATGCAGTCGAGAGTACTCGTCAAATTTCTGCAAGCGACTCGCAAGCGTACTGCCTGGGGCACTCGCTGCTTCGAATTCTAGTTGTTGTTGCTGCGGATGTTCGGTGTGCTGCGCAGTCTTGCGGACAGCGGCACAGAATTCGGCACAGACTTGCCGAAATTTGGCAACGGACAAAGTATCACTGGCGAACGACCGCAACTTGTCTTCAATGTTAACGCGAATCTGCAGTTCTTCGTCGTAAAAACCAAAAAAGGGATTGTGGAGTAGGTTGCAACAGCGCTCGAGTTGGATCTCCTCACGATTGAGTTGCAACAGTTCCAGCGCGGCTTTAATGATGGGAGCCTCACTGAGTTTCGAACCGGCGGAAAAATTAAAGGGCAGTGCGTGCGGTGGCTCGGTCGGCAGGGTGTAGTGTGGTTCAAACACTTCAGTGAAAATTCTTTCCACCCTATTTTTTTGCGTGGACAGGTCAGGCACTATGATGCAGATCGCTGCATGGTTTTTTTCTTGACGCAGAATCTCTCTCGCCCAGTGAGCGGCGGTTTTTATTTCATGCTCCGTGTTGCTGCACTCGGTGCGAATGACTGTGAGCGGCGCAGGTAATTGCACATCCAACTGTTGCCAGTGGTGGGCAGCGGCATTGAGCGTGCTAACAAACAAGGGTGTGAGATCATTAAAGCCAACTAAATAGATGTTTTGCACGCGACTGAGCGCGGCGGCTTGCATGCCTAAAATTATATCCTGGCTAAACTGACCCTGGCCGACCCAATGTTGACTCTGACAGCGGCGGATAAACTCTGCTTGCCACTGTTGAAATGCCTTTTTGTCTTCGGATTCATTTAACAGTTCGGCATCAAGCTTAATCTGCCACTGCACAAGTAGTTGGTGAGCTTGCTGCGCGGCGGCCGCTGCTTGATCGGGTCGCAGCAGTAGTTCACCGTATTCAGACTCGTTGACAATATTCTGCCACAGCAGCGCTTCCTGTTCGGTGGTCAGCAAACTCTGGTGGCGAATCGCGGCGAATCCCGCATCTTGTAGATTTAGCCAGCACTCTTCCAACCAGCCTTTGAGCGGTTTGATTGCTGGTGTTAACCAGGCGCTGACGCCGTTATGATGCTGGTGTAGACCGTAAGCTTGATGAATTTTCGCCGCTAAGCGTTGATTGGGTGTGAGGACGAGATTTCCAGGTTGCAGATAGGGCTGTAGGGCCTCTATATTGAACAGTGCTTTGTTCACAAATCAGTCGTCCTTAGGTTTTGCTCGGCGTCATGATCCCATACCTGTGCATGAGAGAAAACAGCTTTTGATTTTGTAGCGGGTAATGGATTAGAGATCTTGCTTTCTGCGCGCAAAATAAGCTTTTTGATTCAATGCTCAAATTCGCGGCTAAAGAGGCTGTCGCTATAGATTCCCTTGGTTCACCCCATTGCGGCGATAACGTGTACTAATCGTTTGGAATGATAGATAATTGCCAACCCTCGTGTAGAGAGTGCTCAAGCAGCGTTGAGGCGAGATTTGTCAGATTTATTGAGCATTGCTACCTTGTTGTAGACAGCTTTAACGCAAGCTAAAAAGAATTTAAAAACAGTAAAGAGAATTTGTTATGTCGCTGCTTGGATCCCTGGTCGGAAAGCACATTCAATTGATGGATACCACACTGCGTGATGGTGAACAAACCCAAGGGGTTTCGTTTCATCCGGCAGAGAAAGTCAACATCGCTAAAGCACTTTTAAAACAACTTAAGGTTGATCGAATTGAAGTTGCATCGGCGCGTGTCTCAGCGGGCGAGAAGGCTGCTGTCACGAGTATTAATGAATGGGCGCTGAAAGAAGGATTGCTTGATCGCGTGGAAGTATTGGGCTTTGTCGATTTTAATAAAAGTGTTGATTGGATTGTTGAGGCCGGCGGCAAGACTATCAATTTGCTCACCAAAGGCAGTGAAAAACATTGTCGCGAACAGTTAAACCGCACACTCGAACAACACATCGTTGATATTAAAAAGACGGTGGATTACGCACTGTCTAAAAATCTCAACATTAACGTGTATCTCGAAGACTGGTCGAATGGCTACAAAGACAGTCCCGACTATGTTTTTGGCATGATGGACGCCATCAAAGATATTGGTATAGATCACTTCATGTTGCCGGATACCTTGGGCGTGATGAGTCCTGATGAAGTCTTCGACAGTATCTCAGATATGGTAACGCGTTATCCGCAACAGCAAATTGATTTTCATCCGCATAATGATTATGGTCTCGCGACCGCGAATGTGATGGCCGCCGTAAAGGCGGGTGTCAGGTCGATCCACTGCACGGTAAATTGTTTAGGCGAGCGGGCCGGCAATGCATCCCTGGCCGAAGTTGCATTGGTATTACAAGACAAAATGGGCATCAAGTTGTCGATTGATGAGAAACATATATTTGATCTCAGTCGGATGGTAGAAACGTTTTCCGGTAAATGGGTCGCCCATAATGCGCCGATTGTCGGGGCAGATGTCTTCACCCAAACCGCCGGCATTCACGCCGATGGCGACCAAAAAGGTGGCTTGTATGAAAGCCGCCTCAGCCCCGAACGTTTCGATCGTCGACGCAGTTATGCCTTAGGAAAAATGAGCGGCAAAGCCTCGCTGCTGAAAAACCTTGAAGAGATGGGATTAAACCTCTCGGAAGAAAACCAGCAAAAAGTTCTGGCGCGTGTGGTAAAGCTGGGAGATTCTAAACAACGCATCACGCCAGAAGATCTTCCCTTTATTATCGCTGACGTACTGGAAGGTAAAGAATACCATCATATCAAATTGCTCAATTGTTCAATCACCAGCGGCCTGGAGCTGGAATCCACCGTGAGTTTGCGGATTGAAGTGCGCGGCAAAATTTATCGAGCCTCAGGTTTTGGCAATGGCGGCTTCGACGCTTTTATTGATGCGATCAATAAAGTCTTGGAACAACAGGACTACAAATTACCGCGACTGATCGATTATGAAGTCCGTATCCCCAAGGGTGGCGAGACCAGTGCGTTGACCGAATGTATTATCACCTGGCGCACGGCAGAGGGTAAGGATGTTCGCACCCGTGGTGTACATGCGAATCAGGTTTTTGCGGCGGTGCTGGCGACGTTGCGGTTGATAAATTTGCAGCTGCATGAGATTGAAACTGGCGTGGTTTAATTTTCTCTTTTTTATTTTTCTCGTTCCCATGCTGCTGAGACTGTGAAAGTATTCGCGCGCCTTTGTAGGATGGGTGTCAACCCATCACAGCTGAGGTTATTTCAAATGTAAAATTTCAACTTTTTGCACAATTTGTTAGTCTGCATTGATGGGTTAGCACCCATCCTACAAAATATAGTTAGTTCCGAGGAATACTTTCACAATCTCTCCTGCGTGGGAATGCATATCCTCCCACTACCTTTCTTTATCTCATATTTTATTGAGTGCCCATGACACTAAAAACTACATCTCCTCTATCCGTTGCAATCGTCGGTGGAGGTCCAGCCGGCTTGATGGCCGCAGAGTTTCTTTCTCAAAGCGGAATACACGTCGATCTCTACGATGCCATGCCATCGGTAGCGCGCAAGTTTTTGCTGGCAGGCAAAGGCGGCATGAATATCACGCACTCCGAGCCAATAGAAATATTTCTTTCCCGTTATGGCGCGCACCGCAAGCATATTGAACCTCTGATTAATACTTTTAAACCAGAAGACCTGCGTGAGTGGGTTCATGCCTTAGGCTTGGAAACATTTGTCGGCAGTTCCGGGCGTGTTTTCCCGACTGACATGAAGGCCGCTCCATTGTTACGTGCCTGGTTACGGCGCTTGCGTGAGGCTGGTGTGAATTTTCATATGCGACATCGTTGGTGTGGCTGGGATGAAAACGATGCGCTGAGATTTACTACGCCAACGGGTGAGAACTTTGTTAAAGCAGATGCAGTCGTGTTGGCGCTGGGCGGTGGCAGCTGGCCGAAACTGGGTGCCAATGGCGATTGGGTGCCGTTGCTAACTCAGCGAGGTGTTGCTGTATCGACACTGCAACCATCTAACTGTGGTTTCGATATTGGTTGGAGTGAACATTTTCGAACGCGTTTCGCAGCACATCCGGTGAAGTCAGTTGCCGTAACATTTGCAGATTCACAAGGGAGAACTTATCGCCAGCAAGGTGAGTTCATCATTACAGATACGGGCATTGAAGGTAGTCTGATCTATGCTATGTCCGCACACTTGCGCGATGCGATCACGACAAAGGGTGAAATAACTATTTACCTCGATTTGGAACCCGATAGAGATCTCCCACGTATTATTCAACAGCTGTCACAACCACGAGGTTCAAAGACCCTGGCAAAACATCTGCGCCGCGTAGGCATCGAAGGTGTAAAAGCGGGTTTACTGAGAGAGGGTCTGATGGATCAGGATTCTAATGACGCAGTGCAGCTGGCAAATCTTATCAAAGCGCTGCCGCTTAAACTCATCGCACCCCGTCCGATAGAAGAAGCGATCAGCAGTGCCGGTGGTGTTAAATTCAAAGCGCTGGATAATCAATTGATGCTTCACGCTTTACCCGGAGTATTCTGTGCCGGTGAAATGCTGGATTGGGAAGCGCCTACTGGTGGCTACCTGCTGACGGCATGTTTCGCCAGTGGGCGTGTGGCTGGGAGTGGTGCGATTGCTTGGCTGGATGCTGGAATTTAAGGGCTGATTTTGCTCTCGTTCCCACGCTCCCGAGGGTGTCGTAAAAGTAATTTGGTGGGCGGTGCCCACCCTACAAGTAGTGCTAATTCGCAATATTTGCCTCTAAATGTAGGGTGGGCACCGC
>OBEQ012773913.1_pt1 | contig 15815 bp, 12 predicted proteins | sample 1670901 | NCBI WGS metagenome assembly OBEQ01 (sample SAMEA104232315, study PRJEB22302) | groundwater metagenome | biome: forest; feature: aquifer; material: groundwater | place: USA | collected 2011-08-07 | depth 5.4 m | reverse complement strand
TCGCCGACAACACCATCTCCGGCAAGATCGCCAAAGAAGTGCTCGCCGCCATGTGGGCCGGCGAAGGCAACGCCGATGCGGTGATCGAGAAGAAAGGCCTGAAGCAGATTACCGACACCGGCGCGATCGAGAAGGTCATCGACGACGTGATCGCCAACAACCCGGGCCAGGTCACGCAGTACCGCGGTGGCAAGGAGGCGTTGTTCGGCTTTTTCGTCGGCCAGGTGATGAAGGCCTCGGGCGGCAAGGCCAATCCGGCGCAGGTAAACGAGTTGCTCAAGAAAAAACTAAGCGGTTGACCGAAGCAGGGAGGGCGTCATGACGTCGATATTTCTGGTCTGGCTGGTTGCCGGTGCCGCCTTGATAGCCGGCGAACTGATGACGGGTAGCTTTTACATGCTGATTTTCGGCATCGCCGCCTGGGCCGGGGCGACCCTGGCCTTTTTCGGCTACGGCATCGATCTTCAGCTCGTGGCAAGCGGCGCCGTGGCGCTCATCGGCCTGATTGTCGTGGTGCGCTACGGCAAGCGCTGGCGTGAAGGCAGTTCCATACGCGAAGCGGATCTCGACATTGGCAATGAAGTCCGCGTCGAGGAAGCCGCGGGCAGCCGGCTGAAGGTCTTGTATCGCGGCGCGACGTGGGACGCCGTGCTGGATGCACCGGGCACGTCGGCGCCCAAGACCGGCGACTATTGCATCATTCGTTCAGTGCGCGGCAACACGCTGGTGGTCGCGGTCTCCACAACGCATAAGGCTGTCACATAACAATTACTGCCCGGAGGAAAATCATGGACCAACTGCCGATCGTCATACTCACCTCGCCTTTTTTCTGGATCGTGTTCGTCGGGTTCCTGTTTATCGCCAAGGCCATCAAGATCGTTCCGCAGCAATCGGCGTGGGTCGTCGAGCGCCTTGGCAAGTACCATTCGACGCTGAATCCGGGCTTGAATTTTCTGGTGCCGTTCATCGACACGGTGGCCTACCGACACTCGCTGAAGGAAATTCCGCTCGATGTACCGAAGCAGATCTGTATCACCCGCGACAACACCCAGATCGGCGTTGATGGAATTTTATATTTCCAGGTGAAGGACCCGCATAAAGCTTCTTACGGATCGCAGAACTATATTCAATCGATCGTGCAATTGGCGCAAACCATGCTGCGCTCGGCCATCGGCAAGATGGAACTCGACAAGACCTTCGAGGAGCGCGATCAGATCAATCGCGCCGTGGTGAATGCGCTCGATGAAGCCAGCGTCAACTGGGGTGTGAAGGTGTTGCGCTACGAGATCAAGGACATCCAGCCGCCGGAATCGATCCTGCGTTCCATGGAAAAGCAGATTACCTCGGAGCGCGAAAAGCGCGCCGCCATCGCCTTATCCGAAGGTCAGCAGCAATCGCAGATCAACCTCGCCACCGGTGATCGCGAATCCGCGGTGCGTCGCTCGGAAGGTGAGCGTCAGGCAAACATCAATCGCGCCCAAGGTCAGGCCGAGTCGATTCGCCTGGTCGCGGATGCGACGGCATCGGCCATCAGCGTCGTGGCCGCGTCGATTACCAAAGACGGTGGCATGGAAGCGATAAACCTCAAGGTGGCCGAACGCTACGTCGAAGCCTTCGAGGAATTGGCGAAGACCAACAACACACTCATCGTTCCGGGCAATATGGCCGACATGGCGACGATGGTGGCGAGCGCCATGAAGATCGTCGAGGCCGGCAAACCGCTCGCGCGCGCCGAGGCGCCGCGCAAGACGCCACGTCCGTCCACCTGAAAACGATTCATTCGGGACAACTGTGAATTCCGGAATCGTCGTTGCCATCTATATATCGCCACACGCCGCTGCGCCGATGGTGGCAGTCGATTCGGTGGACGCCGTGCCGGGTAAAGGGCTGGAAGGGGATCGGTACTTCAAGCAGGTCGGCACGTTTTCCAAACCGAACCCGGATCGCGAAGTGACGCTTATCGAAGCCGAGGCGCTCGACGCACAGGCGCGCGAACTCGGTATTGTGCTCGCCCCCGATGCGAGCCGGCGCAACGTTCTGACCCGCGGTATTTCCCTCAACGATCTGGTCGGTCGCGAATTTCACATCGGCACGGTATCGCTGCGCGGCCTGCGGTTGTGTGAGCCGTGCGCCCATCTCGAAAACCTTACTCAGCCCGGAATCGTGTCGGGCCTCACGCACCGCGGCGGCTTGCGTGCGCAGATATTGGCGAGCGGCAGAATCCGTGTGGGTGACGCGGTCGAAGCGGGTTGAATCCCGTTTGCCGGGAACAGCAGACAAAGCCGCTGTGGCTGCCGTGACGGGTGGCGCGAGCGGGCCAAACGCCAGCGGGTAACGCTCGCGATCTCGCAAAATGACCGAGACAGTAAGGCCAGCAACCGTTTGGATGAATACGGTCTCGCCGAATCAGAACACCTGACCCCACCCGGCAACGAAAGCACGGTTGGCGGTGAGCTGGGTGCCGTTGACGTATTGGTACACCGGAATCTGAACGAAACCATAGACACGGGCGTCGCGACTGACGGCGACACTGATGCCCGGCGTGACAAATGCCTGGTGGTTACCCGAGTCTTGCGGTTCCGCCTGCGCGCCGCGGTCGCGCGCTTTGTGAACGAGGTTGAACTGGAGCAGTGCACTCGCGGTATTGTTCAGCGCACAGTTCAATCCCGTGCTGACGGTTGCCTGCACGCCCGGCCGAAAATCTTCCTTGCTGTTGAGCGGTGAAACAACCATGGCCTGCAGGAACCAGGAAGAACTACCCTGACCCACGGGCGCATGGTAGTACGCGCCAAGGATCAGGTCGGTCGTACCGGTTCCCGGTTGCAGCGTACGCTCGGCCCGCTCGCCATCCACGTTGGTTAGCGTGGTCGAGCCGGTCGGAAGCTTGAGACCGAATTGCACGCCGGCGGCGTGATCGTGCTCAGGCAGGCCGATGAATTGGTAGTGACCGGTCACGCGGATATCGCCCATCCGCTGGAAGCGCCACTGCTCCGGCGTCGGGCCGTCGACCGGATCGTTGAAGACGTGTTCGTGGAAACGGCTGATCCAGGGCATCTGCACCGATGTGCCCCATTTCTCGTTCCATGAGTAATCGAACGAGGCGAGTACGTTGCGATTCAGCGTGCGTGCCTCGTCGTGCGTGTCCGGCTCACCGGCGGGCTCGACCTTGGCGGTACCGGCGCGCAGCGTGTCTTGCCGAACGTATTCGGTGCGCAGGTCCATTCGCAGTCCGGGTTTGACCCACGGGCCAAGCGCGTCTTCGTTGGTATTGATCGTACAGAAGGCGCTCCCGCAGCTGGCGTGAACGAGCCCCGGATTGCCGAGCAGCGCGGCTGCCAGAGAGAGACATAAAGCGGTTGTATGAAGTCGCACGGTGTCGAACCAAAAAAAGTGAACGTTGTTGACTAAATCGAACGGCCGCGCAGGATAAACGAGCGGCCGGGTATCTGGAATGTGGCACGATGTCGCACCCCTCGCGCGGACGCGATGAGCAAGCTGCTAGAATCGTGATCGCACGACATGACCACCAACCCCTCTGTTCCCTCGACCGCCGCAATCAATTTGCGGCGTCTTACCGTACTGCGAGCAATCGCACTGACCGGCCAGGGATTGGCGATCTGGGCCGCGGTCGGCCAATTCCATCTGGCGCTGCCGATGCAGCCGCTTGCCGCGATTCTCGGCGCTATCGCCCTTATCAACTTCGGCACCTGGTTTCGTCTCAAGCAACGGTGGGCAGTACGTGATGCGGAGCTGTTCGCCCACCTCACGCTTGATGTGCTCGCGTTGGCCGGATTGCTGTATTTCACAGGCGGTTCGACCAATCCGTTCGTGCCGCTGTTTTTGTTGCCGTTGACGCTCACGGCGGCGGCGCTGCCCTGGACGTACACTTGGGCCATAACGGCGCTTACCGTTGCCTGTTATTCGACGCTGCTGTTTTTTTATGTGCCGTTACCGCAACTGCACGCCGGTCACGGCGATGACTTTCATTTCCATGTGCTCGGTATGTGGCTCGGGTTTCTGCTGAGCGCGGCACTGATTGCTTATTTCGCCGTGAAGATGCGCGAGACCTTGCGCGAGCGCGACCTGCTGCGTACGCAGATGCACGAACAGGAGTTGCGTCACGAACGCGTGCTCGCGCTCGGCACGCTGGCCGCCGGCGCCGCACATGAGTTGGGCACGCCACTCTCAACGATTGCCGTACTGGCAAAGGAGCTGGAGCGCGATCCAGAAAACCCGGCCGAGCGCCTGAGCGCCTTGCGCGCGCAGGTCGGGCGCTGCAAAGAGATTCTTGCGTCGCTGTCCGGCGCCGCCGGCCATACGCGCGCCGAAGGCGGTGCGGCGCAGGCGCTTGACGCCTATCTCGATGCGCTGATCGCGCGTTGGCGCACCCAGCGTCCGGACGTGAAAATGACGATCGATCTGGCAGGCGCGCAACCGGCGCCAATCATCGTGACGGAGCAAACCCTGAGTCAGGCACTGCTCAATATTCTGAATAACGCAGCCGACGCCTCCGCGCACGATGTCGGCATCGACGCGCGTTGGACAGCGCTCACGTTGAATATCGAAATTCGCGATCGCGGTGCGGGCCTCACACCCGAGGCGCAAGAACATGCCAGCGAACCGTTTTTCAGCACCAAGGCAATGGGCGAGGGGATGGGTCTTGGATTGTTTCTCGCGCGCAGCACCCTGGAACGGCTTGGTGGCCGCATCGAACTCTGTCGCCGCGACGGTGGTGGAACGGTTTGCCGGATCGAGCTGCCGCTTGAGTCCGTGCGCATCGACAAGCCATGATCGAAGCCAATCACGAACGCCCCAATTTGTTGCTGGTCGACGACGATCAGAGTTTTTGTTCCGTCTTGTCCGCAGCACTGGCGGCCCGCGGTTTCGCCGTCAGTGTCGCGCACAACGTGCCGTCCGCCGTGGAACTCGCGCTCGGCGATCCGCCGGAGTACGCGGTAGTGGATCTCAAGATGCCCGGGCCGTCGGGGCTTGACCTGGTGCAGCAATTGAAAGAATTGGACGAGAACACGCGTATCGTGGTGTTGACCGGTTACGCCAGCATTGCGACCGCGGTCGAGGCCATCAAGCTCGGTGCCGTGCATTACCTTGCCAAGCCGGTGGACGCCGACGATATTGTCGCAGCGCTGCATCGCGACGCGGGCGACGCGAGCACGCCGATCGAAACGCGGCCGTTGTCGGTCGCGCGTCTGGAGTGGGAGCACATCCAGCGTGTCATGTCGGAATGCGGCGACAACGTTTCGGAAACCGCGCGCCGCCTGGGCATGCACCGACGTACGTTGCAACGCAAACTGGCGAAACGGCCGGCACGGTCCTGAAAAACAAAAGGCGCCGTCGGCGCCTGGGTCATCGTCCATGTTGGGCCCAGGAAGGGGTGAAAGGCTGCGGGCGATTGCCGTGCGCTGAGTTGGCGTTACGTGTCAGTAGAAACTTCAAACCCCGCTCGCTATTTGCCGTTACCCGTGCGGCGCCATCACGCTGGCCACAATACACACAACCATATAATGGCGGCGGTGATCAGGCTCAGCAGCACGGCGGCGCTGCCGATGTCCTTCGCGCGTCCGAGCAGTGTCTGGTGTTCGAGCGACACCGAGTCGGCGAGCGCCTCGATGGCCGAGTTCACCAGCTCTACAATCCACACAAAAAGAATCGAACCAATCAGCAGCAACAATTCCCACTTGTTGTGACTGACCCATATCGCGAGGGGCAGCAGCGCCACGCCCAACCAGACTTCCTGGCGGAACGCGGCTTCGTGTTGCCACGTCGCGCGTAGGCCTTTCATCGAGTAACCGCCGGCGGCGATGATGCGCCGCAGCCCGGAGCGGCTTTTAAACGGCGACGTTACATTGTCTGACGCGTGTCGGTTCATTGCCGTGACGTCCCGGTGTCGGGTGGGCGCACGGCCGGCGGGACGTCCACGCGGTTTCCGCGCAACACATCCGTGGCGATCTGATAATGCGCAACGGCCTTGTTGACCAGGCGTTCGTGACGCGGGTCCGTCGCGTGTACCGGCTTGCCGGTCAGTGCGTGCACGACGCGCACACGCTGCTTCGGCGAAAGTTCGACGACCAGTCCGTCTTCAATGGTGCCGACGGTAAGATAATTGGCCATGAAGGCACGCGGATGCTTGCGGCCATCGGTCAGAATGTCCTGCCCAAAGAAGCGCGACGTGTAACCGATGTTCAGCAGCGCCAGCACCGTCGGTGCGACGTCGATCTGCGAGGCCACGGTGTCGATCTTGCGCGCCGGCACCGTGCCGGGCGCATAGATGATCATGGGGATGCGGTAGTTCTCCGGCGGCAGATCGCTGCGCCCGCGGCCGTTCGAGGTGTGATCGGCGATAAAGATGAACAGGGTATTCTTGAACCACGGCCGCGCCGCGGCTTCTTTCACGAACGTGCCAATGGCCCAGTCGGTGTATTTCACCGCGCCGTCGCGTCCGGTTCCGGACGGGATGTCGATGCGGCCGTCGGGATAACCGAAGGGGCGGTGGTTCGACGTCGTCATGACGTGCGCAAACACTTTCTTGCCGGCCTGGGTGCGCGTATCCATTTCGCGGATGGCGAGCCGGAACAGATCCTCGTCGGCGACGCCCCAGACATTTTCATACGTGATGGTTTCCTTGGCGATGGCGCTGCGGTCGATCACGGTGTAGCCGTTGCCGCCAAAGAAATCCTGCATGTTATCGAAGGTGCTGTAGCCACCGTACAGGTAGAGCGACTCGTAACCGTTGTCGCGAAACACGCCGCCGATGGTTTGAAAGCCCTTGTTGTTCTTGCGCATGGGTACGGCATGACCGGGCGTTGGCGGGATCGACAACGTCAGGGCCTCGAGTCCGCGTACGGTGCGCAGACCGGTGGCGTACATCTCGGTGAACGTCAGCGCCTGCGTGGAGAGCCGATCGAGGTTGGGCGTCAGACCCTTGCGGCCGCCGAACGATTCGACATAGTCGGAGCCGAGGCTTTCGATCGATACCAGGATGACGTTGAGCGGTTTCGCGCGGCCGGTGGCGACGATCCTGCGTTCCAGCGGATGACCCTTCGCGGCCGCCCATCCCGTTTCGCCCGGTTCAAAACCCGCGCGCAATTCCTTTTCGGCCACGTCCCCCGGAAGCGTTTTGTAAAACGCCCGATAGTCGAGATCGTTGCTGCGAAACGCGCGCATGAATTCGTAGTGACCGTTGCCGGCCAGTTCGCGCGCGGCCGGATTGTTGATCCGCTCATGCAATCCGTCGCCGACGGTCCAGAATGACAGCACCGGCAAGGTCAACACGGCGCCGCTGGCGATGAGACGGCGTTTCAACGTTCCGCCATCGGCGCTGGCCGCGCCCCAGAATGGCTTGCGAACCGCGAACAGGATCCCGGCGGCGAACGCGGCGATGGCGGCAAGAATGGCGCCGACCGGATATGACTCACGGATGTTGCCAATGACTTCGCGCGTATATACCAGGTAATCGACCGCGATGAAGTTGAAGCGGGAAGAAAATTCGTTCCAGAAAATAAATTCAGACGCACCCGCGAACAGCATGCCAAACAGGCCGAGGAACATCAGCGCGCTCGCGACCGCCGCGTGCCCTTTTCTTCCGCGCGAACTGTTCGGCCAGGCCAGCGCCAGCAGCGCAAACGGCACCAGCAGATAGGCCGTCGCCGCCAGGTCGTACACCGCGCCAACGATATAGATTTGCACCAGGCGCCATGGCAGGAAATGCTCGGCGTTGCCATCGAATATCATGAGCCCGAGGCGCACGAGCATGTTGATGGCGAGGAACACGCCCGCCACCCACAGCAGAGTGACATAGCGCGGCGGCATGCTTAAGCGACGCAAGGGATTTTTCATGAACGACGTACCTGAGAACTGTAGTAATAAGTTATCGAAGTAATTCGATCGGCGGGGGAGGCCAAATCGTTGCGGTGATTCTAGCAGGTTGCCGAAAGAAGCCAGTCTTCCGGGAAAGGGCAGGGCCGGGGTTGTCCGGTGGTCGTGCTTATTTACCCGGTTTTGTCAGCCCCACGGCGCGCATCATCGCGCGTGTGACGGCATGGCGTGCGGTATCGAAACCCGCCCACGGATCGTGCTTGAGCGATTTAACGCGATCCGGAACGGTGATCACCGTGTAGCGCGCCGGTTCCAATGCCGAGGTTAGCTCCGCCCATGTCAGTGGCACCGCGATCGTCGCACCGGTTCGTGCACGCGTCGAATAGTTCGCAATCGCGGTCGCGCCGTGGCCGTTACGCAAGTAGTCGATGAATATCTTGCCGCGCCGCGCGGCCCGCGGCAGCCGCGCGGTGTAGTGTTTGGGGTCCTGGCGCACGATTGCTTCAGTAAACGCCTTGGCAAACGATTTTGCCTCGCGCCAGTTGAGCCGCCGCGCAATTGGTGTCACGACGTGCAGTCCTTTGCCGCCGGTGGTGCGCAAAAATCCCGTGAGCCCAAGTTCGTGCAGCCGTGCATGCACGAGATGGGCGGCATCGATAACCGCCGTCCACGGGACCGACGGGTCGGGATCGAGATCGAACACCAGTTGATCGGGCAGTTCCGGGCGATCGATCATCGATCCCCATTGGTGAATTTCCAGTACGCCCATTTGTACCAGCGCCAGTACACCGTCGAGCGAGTTCACCGCAAGGTAGGTTCGATGCTTTCCAGCTTCGTCGGCTATCGGTACACGCAGCAGTGATGCCGGTGCGTCGTCGGCCAGGTGTTTCTGAAAGAAGCACGTCTTGTGCCTGCCTTCCGGGCAGCGCAATAACGTCAGCGGCCGGCGCGCCAGAGACGGCAGCATCCGATCGGCGACGACGGTGTAATACGCGGCCAGGTCGCCCTTGGTCAATCCTTGCTCGGGGTACAACACTTTATCGGCGTGCGTCAGACGCGCCGGTATCGGCACGGCCAATGCTGTGTGTCGGGCGCGCGCCTCCGACTCGATGTTCGGGACTTGCGGTTCCGGTATCTCGCGTACGACGTCCTTGGCCGGCTTGTCTTCGCGCAGACCTTGAAACACGGCCTGCCGCACACGTCCATCGTGCGTCCAGCGGGTGAAGGCGATGTTCACCACCGTTTCCGGCCGCACCCAGTGCACGTCTTTGCGTGCCTCGCGCGGCAAGTCGCCGGCGAAGGGCGATTCGCGTTGCGCCAGGCGCCCGAGTCGTGCGCGCAGTGACTTGAGCAGCCTGGCATCGAAACCGGTACCGGTGCGTCCGCAGTAACGCAGCACGCCTTTTTTGTCGAACACGCCGAGCAACAGCGCGCCAAATTCCTTGCGCGTTCCACCCGGATTGCTGAAGCCGCCGACGACGAATTCCTGCTGCAACCGGCATTTCACTTTCACCCAATCGCGCGTGCGTGCACTTCGATACGGCGAGTCGGCGCGTTTGGACACCACGCCTTCGAGCCCGAACTTGCACGCGTATTCATAGAACACCTCGCCGTTCTTCGGTGCGTGATCGCTGTAACGCACGCGCGCGGTCTTGCGCGGCGATCCCAGCAGGCGCGCGAGCTGGCGCTTGCGTTCGATGAGCGGCGTGTCGGTTAAATTGCGTCCGTTTACAAACGGCAGATCGAAGAGGTAATACACCAGATCGTGATTGTGCTTCTGTGATAGCGCGAGCTGCAGCGCGTTAAAGCTGGTGCGTCCTTCGGCGTCGACCACGACCACTTCACCGTCGAGCCAGGCGTCGCCGAATCCGCTCAGTCGTTCCACCGCATGCGCGATGGCTTCCATGCGCGGCGTCAGGTTCTGACCGGCGCGACTGAACAGCGTTGCCCGTCCGCGCGCGAGCCGGCACAGCACGCGGTAGCCGTCGTATTTTATTTCGTGCAGCCAGCCCGGTTCGGTCGGAATGCGTTCCACGGGTGTCGCCAGTTGCGGTCGCAGGGCCTCGGGTAGCGCGGTGCTGCCATGCGTCTGCGAGCGCGCGTTGCCCTTGCGTGCCTTGGTGCGATTGTTGCGAATGTGCGGCGGCTCGCCGGCAGCGATCTCCCGCAGATCGCGGCCGCTCCGGACGCTGTTCGGAAGTTCGCTGATGATGTCCGCGTCGCCCGCGTACTCGTCCCGGGATTTGATTAGCAGCCAGTTTTCCTTGTCGCCGCCGCGCGCACCGGTGCGCACCAGGTTCCATTTGCCGTGTAACTTTTCCCCGTCAAGTTCGAAGCGCAGGCGCCCGCGACGGTAGCCGGCCACCGGATCGCCTTGGGGGCGCCACGTGCCGCTATCCCAGACCATTACCGTGCCAGCGCCGTATTCCGGTTTGGGAATGATGCCTTCGAAGTGCCCGTATTCGATCGGGTGGTCTTCCACGTGCACGGCGAGCCGGCGCTCGTGCGGATCGAGGCTCGGCCCCTTAGGCACGGCCCAGCTCTTCAGGGTGCCGTTGAGCTCCAGCCGAAAATCGTAGTGCAGGTGGCGCGCGGCATGTTTCTGAATGACAAAGCGGTACGCGTGGCGCGGTGCGAGCCGGCCCCCGCGTGGTTCGGCAGTCCGTTCAAAATTTCGTTTGTGGCGGTAGGACTCGAGCTTCATAAAGGAAGCCCAATCATGTCGTTGTCGATAAATAGTCCATAACCATCACGCATGCTTGCGTCCCCGACGCGCCGGCACATTTTTTCGCGGACGCGCGGCAACTGACGCCGGTCGATGCCTTTCCTTTTCGTCGACGGATTGCTTGAGCAGCGTCATAAAATCGATGACCTGCGCACCACGCACCGGTTTTTCTTCTGTTGCGGTTTCAATTTCGAGCGTCTTGCCGGCTGCGACCTTCTTCTCCACCAGGCGCGTGATGTCTTCGCGATACTCGTCACGGTACTTGGCGGGGTTCCATTCGGTCACCATATCTTCAACCAGTCGCTCGGCCATCTCGATTTCTTTTTTTGAAATGCGAAGTGCGGTCAGGTGATGGTCGGGTGTCTTGATCTCGTTCGCAGGGCGCAACTCGTGCTGGTATCGCAGCAGGTTGAGCACCAGCAGATCGCCCATCGGCGCCAGCATTGCCAGGTGCTGGCGGGTGCGCAGCACCACCTGGGCGATGCCCACGCGCGCCGTGCGCTGTAGTGTTTCGCGCAACAGCGCGTAGCCCTTTTCGCCGAGCCGCTGCACGGGCTCGAGGTAGTAGGGTTTGTCGAAGTAAACGAAGGGAATCTGCCCGGTCTTTACGAAGTCGATGATGTCGACGCTTTGTGTGGCCTTTACGTTGGCGCGGCGAAATTCCTCATCTCCCAGCACCACATATTGGTCCTTGTCGTATTCATACCCTTTTACGATCTGGTCCCAGGCGACTTCCTTGCCAGTCTGTTTGTTGATGCGCTGGTAGCCCACCGGTGCCATGTCGCGCCGATCGAGCAGCGAGAAGTGCATTTCCTCGCGCTGTTCGCCCGGGCACAGGGCGACCGGAATATTAACCAGACCAAAACTGATGCTTCCTTTCCAGATGGTTCGTGCCATGGCGCCGACCTGCAACGTGATCCCCACCGCGCCGAATACCTAGTCCGACCAGCCGCGGCGGCGAGAGTTTCACCGCCGGCGCGACGGCTTGGCGGGCAGAAATAAAAAGGGCGCTTCAGCACCCATTCAGGATAGAGGGAACCTCCAACATCAATGTTCACCGCAAAGGCGCAAAGGACACAAAGAAAAACCTGGTGTTTTTATCGAGAAAAAATTTTGTGCTCTTTGCGTCATTGCGGTGAGAAATAGTTTTTGTGGAATTTTTAGAGGTCCCCTGGAGTTTATACGGCGGATCCGTTTCCTCAGTCGTGGATGTCCGACAACCACTTGCGCAGTGCATCCGTTACCTTTTGTGGCGCTTCCAGCGTCGAGAGATGTCCGCATTCGTCGATAATTACGAGCCGTGAAGCGGGGATGGCGGCCGCCATTTCCTCGTGTGCGTCCACTGGCGTTACCACGTCGTCGCGGCCGCACAGGATAAGCGTGGGGCACGTGATCCGGTGCAGAGAGGGTCGGCTGTCAATGCGCTCGATCACGGCCTGTTGCTGGCGCACAAAGACTTCCTTGCCGGCGCTCTCGGACATTTCGCGAATCACCTTCACGATAGACGTATCGGTCAGGTGAGTGGGATGCACGGCCCGGGGTAGCGACAGGTCGATGACATGCGAGAAATGTTTTTTTGAAAGCCGCATCAGCGCCACACGGGTTTCCGTTGCCTGCGGCGTATCGGGACGGGCAGAGGTATCGAGCAACGCCAGCGCCATCACCCGGTCAGGTGCTTGCCGCATAATTTCGAGCGCCACGTAGCCGCCCATGGAAAGTCCGGCCAGCGCAAAACGCTCCGCGGGCGCTTGTGCCAAGGCGGCGGAAGCAAGCGCCGCCATGGAATCCGCTCCAGTCAAATCGGCAACGGTCGCGTGCGCCACGTCGGAAAGGGCGGCGATCTGGTATTGCCACAAACGGGCATCATTCAGAAGGCCAGGCAACAGCAACAGATTTTGTTTTTGCGATGTCGTCATTGGTTGTTATGTTCTTAACTGTCGATACTGTCGTTTGCGCTCCGGTAATTCCGATTCATCCACCGCTTTCTGGTCACTGCGCCGTGTCGGTCTTTTCCACCGCGGCAATACTTCATCGAGCAGTTTAACGCGAAGCTAACGGGCGCGTCGTTTTTGCACGTCGGGTGGAGCGCGGGCCACGGCGCACCAGGAACCGCGCGCCGTCTCACCGCGTCACACGCACGGACATGGATTTCCACAAGTCTTCGATCCTTGATATGTAGCGGGCGCGGAACGCTCGCTACAACTACTATTCAGTAACCTGCTCGAGAAGGGAGCGAGCCGTGCTCTCTACGCGAGCGCTTTATTCGATCGGAGAGGGAATTAAACAGCGGGTTCCTAATTTCAGCAAACGAATCCGCTGGTTCCGGGAAGTCGATTCCTGCCTTTTATTTTGCACATCCCCGAGACCGGACTAAAGTGTAAGGGTCTGCGACCATGTTGTTTTTCGGTCGCCAAACCGGTATTCCGGAAAGTCCCGGTTCGCACCGCACACGACAATCAAGGACGAATGAAGACCCGAAGCCATTTGGATTCCCGCCTGCAAATCTTGCTCAGCCGAGTGGCGATATCGCGTCGCCTGGCTATCGCCTCACTGCTGCTGCTGTTGCCGATCGCCCTGTTGGGATACGTCCACGTCGCCTCGAAAATTGATGCCATCGAGTCAGCGCAGCGGGAAAAAGTCGGGCTCGACTACCTCGCGCCGCTGGGGCAGTTCATGCGGCACATGGCGGCGCACCGCGGTCTGACGAACGTCTACCTCCGTGGTAATCGCGCGGTGATGCCGCAGATCCAGGCCGCCACCGACCAGATCGACCGCACCGTCGAGCAACTGAATGCGCAGGATGCACGCGCCGGAAAACTGTTGAAGACGCATGAGCGCTGGACCGAGCTATCAGTAGCCTGGCGGTCGCTGCGCGCGGAAACGGGGCGCCTCGGTCCGGAAGATAGTTTTTCGCGTCACACCGCGCTCATTGGGCGCGCGCTCGAGCTCAACGTGTATGTCGCGGAAACATCGGGCCTGGTGCTCGTCGCCCGACCGGAAACGTACTATTTAATCGATGCCACCGTTGTTCGCGGCGCTGCCCTGGCGGAGAAAATCGGTCACCTTCGGGGCAGCGTCTCCGGCCTGGTGCAAGCGCGGGTCATCTCCGCCGCCGCGCGCATCGATATTGCACGTCAGGTGGCAGTGGTGAGCGAGGACTTCGAGTCTTTCGAGCGCTCACTTGCCGTCGTTTACCGTTACGCACCGACGCTCAAGGGCGAGATCGGTCCGAGCGTTGCCACCACCGAGATTAAACTGCACCGCTTCCTCGGCTACATGGAGCAGCTGTCGCGCGGCGAGCCGCTCGTGTTGACGGCGCCGGAATTGTTCGATTCGGGTACCGACGCCCTGAACGAATACAACCGCGTGAAGGACATCACCGATGCGATCTTCCGACGTACCCTGGACCGCGTCGTCGCCAACCTGGTGCGCGAAAATGTGATGACGGTAACGTTTATCGTCGCGACAGTGCTCGTCGCGTTTCTTCTCGCATTCGTCAGCACGCGTTCGGTCGTCGGTCCGATCGTGCACCTGACGCGCGTGGTGGATCGTCTGGCGACGGGAGATAAACAGGCCCGCGCCAGGCTTACCCTCGGCGGCGAGATCGGGCACCTGGCGTGCCAGTTCGACAAGATGCTGGACGAACAACAACAGTCCGAAGCGCGCATTCGCTATCTCGCCACGCACGACGATCTGACCAAGTTGCCGAACCGCACGATGTTCAGCGAATTGCTTGAAAGGACAATCCGTAGTGGCCAACGCTACAAGCGCCCGTTCGCGTTGATGCTCATCGATCTCGACCGGTTCAAAGTCATCAACGACTCCCTGGGTCACGAGGCCGGCGATATTCTCTTGTGTGAAATGGCGACCCGATTCGCGAATGCCGTGCGCGAGAGCGACGTCGTGGCGCGTCTGGGCGGCGATGAATTCGTGGTGTTGATCCAGGAGACGAGCAATCCGGAGCAAGCCGCCACTGTGGCACGCAAGCTCCTGTCGGCCGCCATGAAGCCGATCACGATCCTGGGACAGGAATGGCGCGTAACGGCCAGCATCGGCGTATGTCTCTACCCACAGGACGGGCACACCGAACAGGGCTTGATGAAAAATGCCGACGTCGCCATGTACCAGGCCAAGGAAGAAGGAAAGAACAACTTTCAGTTCTATTCCGAAAAGATTCAGGTTCAGTCGCTGGAACGCCTCACTCTCGAAAACCAGCTACGCAGCGCATTCGAACAAGACCAATTCCTGCTTCACTATCAAGCGAAGGTCGATCTCACCACGCAGCGAGTCAATGGCGTGGAAGCGCTGGTGCGCTGGCAGCATCCGGAGCTCGGCATGGTCCCACCGCTGCGCTTCATTCCGATCGCGGAGGAGACGGGATTGATCGTGCCGCTCGGAAAATGGGTATTGCGCACGGCCTGTCGACAACAGATGGTCTGGCGGCGCGCGGGCCTGCCCGCGGTCTGCATGGCGGTCAATCTCTCGCCGCGGCAATTTCTCGACCCCAACCTGCTGGACGAGCTGGCGGCGATCTTGCGTGAAACCGGGATGGACCCCGCCGATCTCGAGCTGGAGATTACCGAGGGAATGGTCACACAAAATGTCGACCGCGCCGTGGCGCTGCTGAGTGCGATCAGACAGATGGGCGTGCGCCTGGCGGTCGATGATTTCGGTACCGGCTATTCATCGCTGGCGCAACTGAAGCGCTTCCCGATCAATACGCTCAAGATCGACCGCTCGTTCATTCGTGAACTTCCCAGCAACAACGAAGATCGGGCCATCACTGAGGCCATCATCGCCATGGGCAAGACCCTGAGCCTCACGGTCGTGGCCGAAGGCGTGGAAACGCAGGAGCAGGTGGCGTTTTTGCGTCAAGCCGACTGCGATGAAATGCAGGGGTATTTTTTCAGCAAGCCGGTCGCCGCTGAGCAGTTTGCCGAGTTGCTTCGCGACAATCATCGCGCGCGACAACGGGGATGACCGGAACGTGAGTGACAATCGCGCGACGGAACGGGTAACTCCTGCCCAACGCGCTGAAAGGATTCCCGTCCCCGACGATGTCGTTCGAGGACAGGCGCTTCGCTTTACGTGCAGTCGTGTGGTTCCCTTTGCAGCGCTAACGAATGATATGGACTCCCCCTGCTCCTACGGCATCAGATGTGCCAGATTGAAATTGGTGCATCTCAATCAACGAAGCAGGAGGAGTCGCCATGAACGTTACAACGATCGGGATCGATTTGGCAAAGAATACATTCAG
>OBEQ010291160.1_pt1 | contig 15818 bp, 7 predicted proteins | sample 1670901 | NCBI WGS metagenome assembly OBEQ01 (sample SAMEA104232315, study PRJEB22302) | groundwater metagenome | biome: forest; feature: aquifer; material: groundwater | place: USA | collected 2011-08-07 | depth 5.4 m | reverse complement strand
TTATGGAGTGCCTTGAGATCGGGAATAATATTTTCAATATTATTTTTTATTTGCTCATGCTTTTCCGCAAGTCTCTCGGCGGTTTTGAGTAGCATATTCGGCGATGTGGGAACATACTGTTGCACGTTTTTATCCTCGGAAACGCTCACGAGGCCTTTTTGCTTGAGGGACTCAAGAATGACATAGGTGGAACTGCGATTGATGCCGCTTACCTTGGCAACCTCGGTAACCGTGGCAATCTCAAACTCGAGGAGCGCAATATAGATTTTCGCCTCTTTTTCCGTTAAACCGAATTCAATCAGATTGTTTACGAGCACATTATTTGTCAGAGTAGGCATAAAAAATGAAAAAACTAGCTAATAGATATTTGTTTAATCATAACAACAAAAACATATTTGAACAATTAACATACTTATGTTGAAATATTAAACGGAAGAAAGGTATAATAAAAACATTCCCACAATGAAGGTTTCTTAATGGGGAGGGGAACTTTGACAATAAAATATTCTTGAGGGAGTTTTATAAAATGATACAGAAAATAAATTAAGTATCATGTTTTGGGTGCATTTTATATTTACAATATGCCCACGCTACAAGCATTGCCAAAATTGAGACTACGACAAAATAAACACTTCGATGATCATCTCGGTGTCTGGCGTTTTGAAGATAAAAAAACGGGACTTCTTGGTTTTGTTGCAATACACCGCAAATCCGACAAAAAAACTTCATTAAGTGGAACCAGATTTTTTCCTTACAAAAATGAACGCGAAGCACTCAATGATGTATTGATGCTTTCTCGAGCAATGTCGTACAAGTGTGCAATTTCCAAACTTCCATTTACCGGAGGAAAAGCGGTAATTATTGGCGATCCTCAAAAAATCAAAACACACACACTACTTGCAAGTTACGCAAGGGTGATATCAGAACTGAGGGGAATGTTTTATACTGGTGAAGATGTTGGGATCGACAAAAATGACGTTCGTTTTTTATTGACCAAGACACCTTATTTTGTGGGCAAGCATGATCTTACCAGTGGACCATCTCCATATGCAGCGCTTTCAGTCTACCGAATTATGCGTGCAGCAATGAAAGAAGTCTTTCCTCAGAGGTCACTCGAAGATTTAACAGTGGCAATAAAGGGTGTGGGGAAAGTTGGTGGCACACTGGCCGCAATGCTCGCAAAAGACAATATGCGAGTCATTGTTGCAGATACTGAAAATAAAACAATTAGTACGATAAAGAAAAAAATAAGAAAAATATCTTCCGTTTCACCACAAAATATTCTTAAATTAAAGATGGATATTTACGCACCGTGTGCAATGGGGGGCGAATTCACAATAAAAAATATTTCACACCTTCAGGCGCGTCTTATTTGCGGTGCCGCGAACAACCAAATTACCTCACCAAAAATTGCACAACTGCTCCACAAAAGGGGAATTATCTTTATTCCAGATTATCTTGCTAATGCTGGTGGACTCATTAATGTCGCGGATGAATTGGAGCCCGGGGGATATAATAAAAAGCGCGTTATTCGTCGAATAAAAGATCTTGAAAAAACATTTTATTCCCTTTATGAGGAGGCATGTCGATCGAATAAAAGCATATATGAAGTTGCTGAAGTTTTCTCCATAAGATCCGTTAATTTTCGTAAAAAACCATGAAGGATAATTTGACACAAAAAACACTCAAAGCTATTAATACGCAAAATACTGAATATTGGAAAAGGATTAAAGAGCATGAGGCATTAAAATTGTTTCACTCAGTAGCAACACGAGTTCCTGCGTACAAAGACTTTCTTAAAAAACACCACATTGCGCACGAGAAGATTAAAAATTTTAAAGATTTTCAGCATGTTCCGCTTGCTAACAAAAATAACTACCTCCGTGAATATCCCGTAGAAGCACTCTCGTGGGATGGAACAATTAAAAAAAGCCTAGTCTTCACCGCAACATCAGGATCAACAAGCGAACCATTTTACTTTCATCGAGATGTTAACCTTGATTGGCAATATTCAATTATTCTCGAAAAATATCTTAAGAATAAACACAATCAAGGCCCTACACTTGTTATTATTTGTCTCGGTATGGGTGTTTGGATTGGGGGACTTATCACGTATCAAGCTTTCCAATACGTAAGTCAACGAGGGAAATACCCTCTGTCACTCCTTACTCCTGGTACGAACAAGAAGGAAATATTTAGTTCCCTTAAAAATATCGCTCCCCATTTTAAGCAAATCATTCTATGTGGATATCCACCTTTTATTAAGGATATTATTGATGAAGCACCACTTCATGGAATTGAGCTATCAAGTCTTCCACTTCGCTTTCTTTTTGCAGCAGAATCCTTCACTGAAAATTTTCGAGACTATCTTGCTGAAAAAACTGGGATGAAAAATTTGTTTTTGGATACCATGAATATCTATGGGAGCGCGGACATTGGTGCGATGGGATTTGAAACTCCTCTTTCAATATTACTCAGAAGAGAAGCATTAAAAAATAATTCTATTTTCGATAGACTTTTTTCTTCTCACAACAAAACACCAACACTTGCTCAGTATATTCCTTCATTTATTTGTTTCGAATCAATATCCGGTGAGATTGTTTTAACAGGAAAAAACTCATTACCCCTTGTGCGTTATGCGATCGGAGATAGTGGTGGGGTATTCGATGCGTCTGAAGCGGGACCACTTTTTGAGAATGAAGGAATAGATATAAAAAAGATTGCAAAGAAAGAGGGGATCGCCTCTACCTTCACAGAACTTCCGTTTGTGTACATATATGAGCGTTCAGATTTTTCGACAAAACTCTATGGTGCAATAGTTTTTCCTGAGCATGTAAAGTCAGGACTTATAACAAAAGAACTTGCTTCTTTTGTTACAGGAAAATTTACCATGATTACCCGAACTGATAAGAATCAGGATTCTTATCTTGAAATTAATATTGAACTTAAACCTGGTATTTTCCCAGACAAAACACTAAAGAAGAGTGTTACAACATCAGTTATTATTAGTTTACGAAAACGGAGCACTGAATATGAAAATAATTTTCTCCAAAATCCAAAACGGATGACACCGAAAATTGTTTTTTGGTCACATGAAAACAAAACACACTTTCAAACAGGGATCAAACAGCAGTGGGTAAAAAAAGCCCAACCCCAATAGGAAATCTATGGTAATATATTACAAGATATGACACAAGAAAAATCACTTAAAGATACACTCTCCGGTAAAACTTCCTCGGATAAAACACTCCGTCCGGAATTTTTTAGTTTATCAAATGAAGAGGATCGCAAAAAACTTGAGGTATTACTTGAAAAGGGCGCGATTAGTGATGTTTCTGATGACTACACGGAACAATTAGCTGAACTTTTTTCTGTTGAAAATCCTAACCTTGTCTATACCAGTCAGTTTAAGACAAAACAATCTGCATATATTGAACAATGTGGCCAACTTCTTGAGCATGGTGTTTGGGTCTATTTTCCATGGCGAAGTGGCTTAGCACACATACTCTCAGAAGAAGATTTTTTGAAGGTACGTACTGCACGCAATAAATTACTTATTGATCAAAAAGAACAAGAAAATTTTTATAATGCAACGATTGGTATAGCCGGTCTTTCGGTCGGCTCAAATATTGCTTTTGCACTCGCACTTCAAGGCGGACCAAGACGGATACGACTTGCCGACATGGACCGACTTGCACTGAGTAATACCAATCGTGTTTTTGCGAGTGTTTCTGATCTTGGTTTACTGAAAGTAGAAATGGTTGCACGCAGACTTTATGAGATCAATCCCTACCTCACAATTGAACTTTATCCTGATGGTCTCAGCGAGCAAAATCTTGAACTTTTTTTTAATGGACTTGATGTGGTGGTAGATGAACTTGATAATCTTGCCGTGAAATACCTTATCCGCACCTGTGCACAAAAACATCGTATTCCTGTTGTTATGGGTGCTGATAATGGGGACAACGCTGTTATTGATGTTGAGCGTTATGACCTTAATCCAAACACAAAATATTTCCATGGACGACTTGGTAACATTACAATTGAGGAACTCCGTGGCTTGGATAAATTTGGCATTGGTAAAACCATTACCCAACATATCGGCCCAGAAAATGTCACACCACGAATGCAACAGTCACTTCTTGAAATGGGTAAAACAATTGTTTCATGGCCACAACTTGGCGGCGCAGCACTTCTCAATGGAATTGCCGTTGCATATTGTGTGAAGAAGATATTAAACAACCAAGATGTCATCGATAACCGCGCGCTTCTTATTATGGACAAGGATCTTTCACCTTCCTACAATTCTCCCGAGGAACAAAAACGCCGGGAAGAAACATCGGTGACATTTAAAAAAATGTTTGGATTATGATCAGTCAAAAAAATATTGAGGATATAGTTTCTGATGCAGTTTGGGCACCATCCGGAGAAAATGCTCAGCCATGGAGATTTATTATTGAGGATAATTTACTCCATATAATGAATATTCCTGAGGCAGATAATTCTATATACAATTTTAAACAACGCGGTTCGTACATTGCACATGGTGCCCTACTTGAAAATATTGTCATTGCTGCACAAGAACAAGGATATAAGACAAATATTGAAATTTTTCCTAATACTCACAACCCTGAATGTACAGCCATTGTGACTTTTACCCAAAATTCTATGTCCGAAAGTTCTCCACTATATCAATTCATCAGAAAAAGAGTTACAAACAGAAAAGAATATACGGGTGCACCACTGACAAACAACGAAAAAAAAATACTTTGGGATTCCTTAGGTGACACCTTAAACACACTTCATTTTGTAGATGATAAATTATCACTTTGTGAACTTGGATCAGCAGCCGCACTGAATGAAAAAATCATATTTGAAAATAAAGAATTACACGATTTCTTTTACGAACACATCCTTTGGAATAAAGATGAGGACAAAAAGAAGGGATTCTACATAAAAAGCCTTGAATTCAAATTAGAACAACTTCCTTTGGTGAAAATATTTTCCCATTGGAAAACACTAAAGCTTGTAAATAAAATTTTTCATATTTCCAAATTAATTGCCTCCGATAATGCCGCAAAATATGCTGACTCCGGAACATTTTTTGCGTTAACAATCCCCGACGAGAGAAATATTTCCTTTATTACACTTGGTAGGACGCTTCAGCGTTTTTGGTTGACAGCAACAAAACTCAATTTAGCGGTACAACCTTGTACTGGAGTACTTTTCTTTATGCAACGTATTCGTTCGGGGCACAACGAGACATTTGATATAAAACATATCAGTGAAATTGAAAATGCTTATACTAAGATAAAAAAAGTATTTGATATAACGGAGAAAAATGTTGTCATAATGGGGCGCATCGGTTATGCGAGTACACCTTCGGGTCGTGCCAGTCGTCTTCCTCCTATTATACAATATGAAAAAAATAACTTGTAAAACCTTCTACGATAAGAAAAAATAGGTTAAAATATAACATAACTTATCTATGATCCAATCAATACCCGATCTATTGGAAATTTTACGCACCATTCATTTTGATCTTCTCTCTACTGGAATTTCCATCGTAGCAATCCTCATTCTTGGAATTCTTGTATTCCAAAACGATCCCACGAGCATCACGAATCGCACATTTCTTTTGCTTTCAATAACTGCCTCAAGTTGGGGTATTATCAATTTTTTAAGCTATAAAATAACATACACGGAAACATGGTCACTTTGGTTAACGCGATTTGTCCTTTTCTTCGCCATATGGTTTTGTTACTCTATTTTTAAACTAATGTATGTCTTTCCATTTTCAGAGGTAATATTACCTCTATGGTTTAAGAGAATTCTCCTCCCTAGTGTATCAATAGTCTCTATATTTGTGTTGACCCCCTTTGTGTTTTCTAAAATCATTGCCGTTAGTTCAGATGGAATTCCACAAGCTTCGATATCCTTTGGGATTGTTTTTTTTGGACTGACTGTTTTGTTGCTTATAATTGGTAGTTGGTATTTACTTGCAAAAAGAATACGCGCAGCAACACCTATTGAACGTGAAAAATATCTCCCTGTTCTTTTTGGTGTAGTAATCACTTTTTCTCTTTTAATTGTTTTTAACTTTATTCTCCCTGCATTTTTTAAAGAGTTACAATTTATACCGTTTGGTGGACTTTATATTCTTCCATTTGTCACCTGCACTACTTATGCAATTTTTCGCAAAGGGCTTTTTAATGTTAAGATCCTTGCAACTCAAACATTCGTTACCATTATCTCGTTACTATATTTTGCTAAAGTTCTTCTTGCTCAAACAACTTCAGATCGCATTGTTGATGGTACAATTTTTTTCGGCACATTACTTTTCAGTATTCTCTTGGTTCGCAGCGTTAAACAGGAAATTACAGCCCGGGAGAAAATTTCTTCGTTGGCCAATGAGTTGTCGGAGACGAATTGGCAGTTGGCGCGGAGTAATGAGCAGCTGCGTATTGTTGATCAGCGTAAGAGTGAATTTGTTTCGATTGTTTCCCATCAACTGCGCACGCCGATCACCGCAATCAAGGGCTACGCTTCACTTTTGCTTGAAGATTCCTACGGTAAGCTCACTGCGGAACAATCGGGTCCTATTGAAAAGATATTCGCATCATCAAAACGCTTGGCCGACATGGTTTCCGACTTCCTCGACATCTCCAAGATTGAGCAGGGGAAGATGACCTACACCTTCACCTCGGTCGATCTCCACGCAATGCTCACCGATCTCACCGATGAATTTCGCAAAGAAGCCAAAGAGAAGAAGCTCAAGCTTACCTTCACCCGCCCTGAGAAAACTTCATTCATTGTTACTGCCGATGACGGGAAAATTCGGCAAATTTTTTCAAACATTCTCGACAATGCGATCAAATATACTCCCAAGGGGGAAGTAACGGTCTCACTTGAAAAGGATAATGCGCAGGGGACAGTGATTACTCGTGTGAAGGATAGCGGCATCGGACTTTCGCAAGACGACATTCATCACCTCTTCGGCAAATTCACGCGCGGCTCGGGTGGGCAAAAAGAGCATACCTCAGGAAGCGGTCTCGGACTTTATGTGGCGAAGAAAATGCTCGAAGCACAGCATGGCAAGATTTGGATCGACTCCGAAGGCCCCGGCAAAGGCTCCACCTTTGTCGTCGAACTCTTAGCGGAAGAGGAAGTGTAGAAGAAACAATCAACCGTTTTATAATAAAAAGATGAAACTTTCTCAAAATAATTTTGCATATATTGATGCGGCAAATCTTCATAGCGCCATAAAGGGTTATGACTGGGTATTGGCTTAATAGCTAAATATCAAGAACGATACACCGAACTCCAGGAGATGGGGTATATACTTGTATTTAAACAAGTAATTTATGATCACAAGGGAAAACCGAAGGGTAATTGTGATGCCGATCTTGTACTCCGTGCAACGCGCGATGTCTATGAGACGGATATCGATAATGCGATTCTTGTTTCCAGTGATGGCGACTATGCCGGTTTAGTAAAATTCCTTCTCGAAAAAAAGAAACTGGCGGCAGTACTTTCACCTGCACGAAAAGATAAATGCTCAGTACTTCTCAAACGTACTGTTGCGCGTATTGCATATATCAACGATCAATCGCATATTTTGTCTATACAAAAAGAAAAAGCCCCCGATGGAGACAAAACTCCATAGGGGTCCTTTTCGTAGTTACCTGACTATTGTAACTGTTCTCTTGGACAAAAGTCAAGAATACCTCTAAATCTATTGAATATTTTTGAGATAATACGATAATTTACTCACTGCCAATGTCCAAGCCTTGATTCCAAAGCCATTCTTTGGACAAACCAAGGCTCTGAATTTTGTCAGCCCACTCCAACAGAAAAAACAATATTTGCGATTTTTTGATTTTGCCCTGTTTATACCCTCCAACAGTTATTGATTATACAAAGCACCATATGGCCCCCTGCTGTTAATGGTCGCCAACACATTTGCGTACCCCCGAATTCTTGTGCTCTGTTGCTTATGCACACCTATTCACATGAAGCATGCGTGATACGATATTAACTATTAAAAGGGGAAGGAATTATTTGTCATGCAAAAAAATATACATGAGGGAGGTTTGTGGAAATTGAGCAAAAGCGGATTTGTAAAATTTATCAGCATAGCGCTTCTTATCGGCATCCTACTCCCGACCCCTGCGTTGGCGGTAGATGAATTTTTCCGTCAAACAAAGGAGTACATTACTCCTGATCCGTTTCTTCAACCCGACTTCTCCGGGGGTGGATTCACGCAAAACCAAACAATCGCTGTTCCTCCCAGCAGGAGTGGTGCGCAACCCGATCTCAAACTTTCCTACTCCAGCCAATCTATTGGTGAGGGGAGTCCTTTTGGTGCGGGATGGTCGCTCAATATTCCCTATATTGAACGCCTCAACAAACTCGGAGTGGATAGTCTTTATAATCAAGACAAGGATCACACTTATTTTTATTCTTCACTTTCCGGAGAGCTCACCTATAACCCCACCACAACCCCACTTTCGGGATCATCAGTGCTCGGCACCGCGCAAATAGCTGAAATGCTCACGCCCATTGAAGAAGGAAAATCAAACAAAAAACAAGATATTGAAAAGAACACGCTCCAAGATGAGAATGATCTTGTCATGCCCAATGGGTATATCACCACAGGAATAGGAAATCCTGTCGAAATACGCGGTGAGCGCACATTGAACAGCAAAAAATTTATCACGCTGTTTCCCAATGGAAAAGTGGCAACGAGTTATCATATTTTCCCCAAGCCAATACACTATCGAGACAACGAAACCGGAACATTAAAAGAAATCAATACTCAACCGCTCTTTACTCCATTTGGTTTCGAAATCAATGACGCACCTTATAAAGCACAATTGGATGTGACGGGAAAAAAGCCTCTTTTGATATTTACTCACGGAAGCAGCACACTTTCCATTAGCAGTCCGCTGGCATCAAGCACACAACTCCTCCGCGCTCATCAAACTGCCGACAATACCGTTCTTTATCCCGACCTCTTCGGCCCGGGAATTGATTTGGAAATCATCTTTAAAAATGATGCTATTGTAAAAAATGTTGTATTTCGTTCAAAAGAAGCATTGACGGCATTTACCGGTGACTATGTTGAAATACCTTTTATACTCAAGACAGGAGACACTTTGCCGACAATTCCATTAACGACAGACTCAAGTGCTGCATCAACTACGCTATCGCTCAATCAACTTTTAACGCAAAACAATGCGACAAATACGAGTACGAGTGAGCTTAGCGTTTCTCCATCACCCATTATTTCCACATCTACATCCAGTTCCTCTCCAAGTATCTCCAGTTCAAGTACACCTTCAGAAACTCTCCCAACTATCGGAGGAACACCAACAAGCACAGTGGGAGCGACAACATCGAGCATTATCGACACGGTGGCAAATTTTGCTACAAGCACGGCAACTTCAACCAGTGCATTTGTCCGGTCCCGTTTTTTCCTTGCTGAGTCAAAAGAAGCCTCAAGTATCGAAAAAATAAAATCACCGGTCGCTACTGACAACGCAACATCATCATTCTCTACAATTCCCATTATTGATAATGCATCGACGACCATCGACAAAAAACATGATACGCAAGCTCCTTTACCGACCCCGCCGCTTTCACACAAACTCAATCTTAAAACCAAAGGAAAAACACTCGAAAAGAACCATGCAATTTTTTCTCAGGACATGACGACAATTACTGACAATGAGGGAAATGACACATTCATTCTTCCACCGCTCGCGCACGCAAATGGAACTTCAACCGACCCCTCCGCCTCAATCCTCCCTATTGATATTTCCTACAATCAAACTGACGATGGCACCATCGCAATGGTAAAACGGATTCCCCGTGCATGGCTTGAACAGGCGATGTATCCCGTACGTACGGATGCAACATTCACGTTTTCAACATCAACGATTGATGGATTTGTCCAGCGTTATTCAGGATCAACAGAAGGATGGTCGACGCTGCGCACAGGAAGCGGCACTTATATTTCTTCTGATGGAGTTCAAGCAGAATGTCGCGCCCTCTCTCAAGCAAATGCATGGCGCGCATTGGGTCGCTGCGTCTTTAAATTCGACACTGCAAGCATCCCCGATAATGACACGGTCGCAACTGCAACACTGAAACTCAGCGTCCTCTCGCATGTCAACCAAGTGAGTGCACCGGCGGGCGATGCCGCGCTTGATATCGTTTCGGTAACAACGGGAAACGATACGAGCCTTTCAACAAGCGATTATACATACACAAACTTCGGCACAACGGTATTGGGGTCTCTCAACTTTGCATCAACGACCGACGGACAATACAACAACATTCTGCTCACACCTTCTGCCATCAATATCACCGGTGTTACCAGCCTCGGAGGACGTACTCATGCGGATACTGCCGACCACGAACCGACAGTAGGTTCGGACAATGACCTGAATTATAAAATTGCCACGATGGAAGCAACGGGAACAACGACCGAACCTTATCTTGAAATAATGACCGTTCAAAGCGGTCCTTCTTCTCCGATCAATCTGCTTACGGAAGCTCAGACAAATCCCGGCAACATCGGGACAACAACACCGCACTTCTCGGCTGTTGTTCAGAATGCAACCACCACGCTCTTGGCCACACAATATCAAATACAATTTACCACCGCTTCAACCTCATGGTCTTTGCCATATTGGGATTCAGGAAAAATAACCCTTGCATCCTCGACACCAACCGGAGTACGCATTGCGGATGTTGTCGCAACAACGACATTTCCCATGGATGGAACAAAATATTTCTGGAGGATAAAATTCTTCGATCAGAACGGCAATCCGGGGAGCTGGTCGACGGGAGGAGATTTCTTTACCATGAATTTTCAAGGTGTCTTTCGTCCAAAAATTGAAAATGGCGATTTCATTAAGTACACGTATTTTCATGACATAAATGGTACGGATTATTGGCAAGCAATCGACAAGCGCGGCACGCAGTATTTCTTTGGAAGCGCATCAACAACGCGACAAGGTACGGCAAATGGCTCAAGCACCTATCGTTGGATGCTCGACAAAACCATTGATACGAATGGAAATAGCAGCACCTATACCTACGCCAAAGACAGCGGGCAAATCTATCCATGGAAGATTAATTATGGAGGAAATGCGGCGGGCATGAACAATCTTTTTGAAGTGGAATTTCTTCGTGAATCCCGCAGTGACATCTCTACTTCTTCACTTATGGGTTTTCCTGTAACAACGAATCAACGCATCAAAGAAATTCTTGTGCGCACCAACGGGCAGCTTACCCATCGTTATCTACTTTCCTATACAACTGGAGATAACAGCATTCGATCGCTACTTTCCTCCGTCCAAGAATCCGCTTGGAACAGCGGCACCGGTACAACCACATTACCCGCAATACAATATGCATACTCCCGAAGTACGCCAAGTTTTACGCAAGTTACCGACTCCACTAAATGGCAGCTTCCGGGCCCAAGCTATTTCTTTGCGGGAAATTTGGGGGATGATCAAGGTAGGCGCTTGGTCGATGTGACCGGTGACGGGTTACCGGACATTGTCGGTGGATTCACAAACACCGGAACAACATGGGCGACTTCAAGCCTTGGTTTTCCAATCAATATTCAAGATCCGGGTGTGCGCATGGGTGACATCAATGGTGATGGACGAATAGATATCGTGCGCTCCTATCATCAATACGGAAATCCGGGAACAACATATCAGAGTGTTTATCTTGGAAAAGAAGGCGGGGGATGGACGCAAGAAACCACACGATGGGTACCGCCTATACTTTTTGCCGATAGTGACTTCAATTACACCGTCTACAATAAAGGCGTCCGCCTTATCGATGTGAATGGGGACGGGCTCGCGGACATTACCGGTAATTATGGAACCTATATCAATAACGGCTCACAGTGGGTACTCCAACCGGGGTGGATATTTCCGGCTGCAATCATGCGTAACGCGGAACAAAATGAGCGCGGTGTGAGTATTCTCGATGTGAATGGCGACGGTTTACCTGATGTGTTTCTTTCTCACGATAATTTCAGCGGAGACAATGCACAAAAGGCGCTTTATTTGAACACTGGTAGCACATGGGAACTTGCTCCAAATTGGACGATTCCCGCAGGATACTTTGTTGCCGACATGGGTGACCAAGGAGGACGTTTTGCCGACTTAAATGGCGACGGACTCCCGGACATTACCGGCGGTCTGGGTGATTATCTCAATACCAACAGCGGTTGGGTAAGTGCAACGGGAAGTTTTCCTGTGAATCCTGTACGAACTTATCAAAGTTGGTGGTCAAAAGACTTGGGAGTGAGTATTGATGATATCAATGGTGACGGACTCCCTGATGTTGTCATGAGTCGGGATGCCTTTGAAGATTGTAATTGCATGAAATCAGATAAACGGGTCTGGTTAAAAGACGGCCTTAAGGGTGATTTGCTCACAAAAATCACCAACGAAAAAGGCGGGGTTACAAATATCACGTACAAAGGAAGCGCTCAACTTGCCGATGATGGCACCATAGACAATCCCTCTCTTCAAATCAATCTGACGACCATAAAGGCTGTCGGAAGCGATCCAAGTTTTGGCGGAGCAGTCGCCACAAGCACCTATACTTATAAGGGCGGACTGTATTATTACAACAACGAACGTGAACGACAATTTGCCGGCTTTGCCACGACAACCAAAACAAATGCATCGGGATATACCGTCCGTACCCAATATCATCAAGGCAATGGGAGCGACAGCACACATGGCGAATACGGTGACGATATTTCCAAGGCGGGAAAACCTTTTCTGATCGAAACACTTGATGGCACAACGACAAATGTAAATCTCTTCTCGCGCATCATCAACAAGTGGGCACGTGCGGATTATGGCAATGGGCGTAATTTTGTGAAGCTCATTCAATCGATAAAGCAAACATTCGACGGTGATAGTAGCCATCGCGATACCGCACAAGAAACACTCTATGATGACACAAATGGCAATGTCGCAACCTCGACCAACTGGGGTGAGGTCACCGGAAATGCAGATGGAACATTCGCGGACATTGGTAGCGATAAGGCGGTAACTGCGTATACCTATGCCGCCAGTTCCACAAATACAACGATGTCATTGCCTTCTCGTGAGATTGTCACCGATCAGACGGGCAACACCGTCAAAGATACCAAGTGGTATTACGATACTCAATCGTTCGGTACAGCAATCAAAGGCAATACGACAAAAACAGAACAACTCAAATCAGGCGCGACCTACATCAATACCCAGAAAACTTATGACACCTACGGTAATATACTCACCTCCATCGACCCCTTGGGTAATACAACAACCTTTGCGTATGATGCTTACAATCTGTACCCCACAACATCCACAAATCCATTAAACCAAGCAAGTACATTCACCTACGATTATGCGACAGGAAAAATACTCACCTCAACCGATGCAAACAGCCGCACCCTGCAAACCGACTATGACGGTCTTGGTCGTACCATAAAAGAGTGGCAGCCCGACTTCACCACGCCAAGCACGCTTGTTGCACTCAATGAATACACCTACACCGACAGCACGAGCACCCCATCGAGTATTTTCAAGCGCACCTATTTGAGCGTCGCCACCTCGACCGACAGTTACACCTATTTCGACGGTCTTGGCCGTACCACGCAAAGCAAACGCGAAGCAGAGGCGGCAAACGGATGGATCACGAGGGATACGCAGTACAATAATATCGGCTCCGTCGACCGCGACTCCTTACCATACTTCACCAGTGCCAATACCTATGGAAGTGCCACGAGTGCCCCCGCACTCTTCACGAACTATCGCTATGATCCGGAAGGCCGCATCACCACAGTTGCAAACGCCGTCGGCACCACAACCAACACCTACAGTGATTGGCGTCTCACCGTGACCGATGCGCTGAACAACAAAAAAGATATGATCAAAGACGCGTATGGCAATCTCGCGCAAGTCGTCGAGTGGCCAACTTCGACAACTTCCGCCACCACGACCTATGCATGGAATCTCTTGGGTAAGATGACCAAGCTCACCGATGCACTCGGTAACATTCGCAACTTCACCTATGACACAATTGGCCGACTCACGGGAAGCGAAGATTTACATGCGGCAGGCGACACCACCTTCGGCACGACATCGCGACAGTATGATAATGCAAGCAATCTCATTCAACAGTATTCACCGCTTGGTCTTGCAACAAGTTACACCTACGACGCACTCAATCGCGTTCTTACCGAAGATGCCACGTCAACTGCCGCCGGCCTCACCGACATCATCTACCGTTACGACACTTGTACAAACGGAAAAGGGAGACTCTGCGAAGTGAATGCCAACAATGCCGCCACAACGACCTATGCATACAACCCCATCGGCCTCACCACAACCGAAGCGAAGAAGATCGGTTCCACATGGGCAACAACGAGCACCACATATCTGCGCACCGGTGTCGTCGATACGCTCACGTATCCCAACGGCCACCAGATTGCAAATATCTACAACGATGCAGGTGATCTCAATCGCGTATTCTCATTAGCGTTAGGATCAACCACCTGGCGCAAAGTGATCGAATCCACCAACTATGGCCCCACCGGTCAGCCCATCTTCATCGACTATGGCAACAACACCATGACGTGGTTCACTTACGATCAATCGAAGCTCTACCGCCTCACCCGCAAATTAACAGTATCGACGTCGACGATATCTGGGGTTCCCGAAACCCTTATCCTCAACTAATGCCATGACCACTATGAAAAAACTTTTTTGTACATTCTTCATCGTCCTTTGTCCATTCGTTGCCTCCGCCGCTACGGCAAAAATATTAGTCATCGCGGGAGGCGGTTCAGGTGGCGGAGCAAACGCGACAGATGCTTCCGGAAACTACCCCGACGCGGGCGGAGGTGGGGGAGGGGGATATCAGTATCAGGCGGCACAATCAATCACTGCCGGAACCTATACGATCACCGTCGGTGCGGGCGGTGCGAAACCTTCCGGAATTGGAAACGGAAATCCAGGAAGCAATAGCTCCATCGTTCAAGGAACAGGGATCACCACGACGATCACCGCAATCGGTGGCGGTTATGGTGCAGTGAATGGAAACGGGGGAAATGGAGGCTCCGGAGGCGGAGGAGCAAACAACAATTTTGGTGGAACCGGAAGTCAGGGAACAAACGGAGGGAGTGGTGCAGCGGATAATGCCGGTGCCGGAGGAGGTGGCGCAACGGGAACAGGTGCAAATGGTAGTGCGGGAAATGGCGGCAATGGAGGTGCGGGAACCGTGAATGCGATCACGGGATCTTCGATAACGTATGCCGGTGGCGGAGGTGGAGGCGTTTCATCGGGAACCGCAGGCAGTGGCGGTACGGGAGGCGGAGGTGCGGGTGGAAACGCAACCCAAGGAACCGCAGGGACGCCAAATACGGGCGGAGGTGGAGGAGGAGCGGGGACGAACAATCTCGGAAATACCAACGGTCAAAGTGGCGCGGGCGGCTCAGGTGTCGTCATCATCAGTTGCGCCGATATCACGCTCACCTGTAGTGGCGGAAATACGTCCGGCGCTGATGGCGCAGGCAATACGTGGCAAAAATTCACTTCAAGCGGAACTTTGACGGTTGCGGCTGCAAGCGGAGGAAGTGGTGGAAGTACGTCGACCACCCTCCAAGACCTTCGCTATAGCTATGATGCCGTGGGTAACATTACCGCAATCACCGACAATAGCGGCAGAAACGGCACCACCTCAAGCATCTTATACACCTATGACAACCTCTACCGCCTCACCAAAGCCGC
>OBEQ012190712.1_pt1 | contig 15824 bp, 13 predicted proteins | sample 1670901 | NCBI WGS metagenome assembly OBEQ01 (sample SAMEA104232315, study PRJEB22302) | groundwater metagenome | biome: forest; feature: aquifer; material: groundwater | place: USA | collected 2011-08-07 | depth 5.4 m | reverse complement strand
TGAACGGCGGAGGCAGCCGACCACCCGCGACGGCGCACAGATGTCGGAAGCCGGGCTCGTGGCGACGATCTCCGGACGGACGTCGTCGATTCTCACAGGTGAGCGGGTCGCGTTGAACCTCCTCCAGCGCCTGTCCGGGATCGCCACGCTGACGCGCCGGTACGTGGACGAGGTCGCCGGCACGGGGGTCTCGATTTCCGATACGCGCAAGACGACGCCAGGGCTGCGCGCCTTCGAGAAGTACGCCGTGCGTGCCGGAGGCGGGCGGAATCACCGCATCGGCCTCTACGACGCGGTGCTGATCAAGGACAATCACGTCGCCGCGGCGGGCGGCATCGCGGCGGCGCTTGGCGCCGTGCGCAGCGCCGGAGTGCGCGTGCCGGTGCAGATCGAAGTGGACTCGCTGGAGCAGCTGGCCGAAGCGCTCGAGTTCGGCATCGACGCCGTGCTCCTGGACAACATGGGGCCCAACACGGTTGCCGACGCCGTGCGACTGATCCGCGCGAAGAACGCCGGCTGCTGGATTGAAGCGTCGGGTGGCATCACGCTGACCAACGTGCGCCGCTATGCGGAAGCCGGCGTCGACACGATTTCCATCGGCGCGCTCACGCATTCGGCGCCCGCCGCCGACCTCGCGCTCGATCTCTCGTGATCGCCTGATCGCCCGAAAGCCGCCGCCTGATCGCCCGAAGGCCGCCGGGACAGCCTCGCGCTACGGTGTGGCGAAGGAGACGCGGTACACGCTGATCTCGGCGTGCTTGTCGCTGCGTTGCCACGGATGACGCGACACGAGCGCGAGATCCGACCGGTGATCCAGATCGGCGATCAGCGTGTCGTATCTGGCGCCGTAGAGCCATTCCCCGTGAATCACGAGGTATCGCGCCCCGTGTGACTTGATCATGTTCATCGACGTCTCGTCCGGAAAGCTCTGCACGGCGTTGGCCAGCTTCCGGTACGACGGCGGGGAGAACCCGCTGTAGCCGTTGATCAGATACTGCCAGTGGAACATCGAGTAGTAGAGGTACTCCGGATCTTCCATCGCGCCTGTCGGAAACTCGAAGATGACCGAGGTCGGGCCGTCGCCCTTGTCCCGCACGAGATCGGCGTAGCCTTCCGGCGGATGGCGCGGCGCCGTCCAGAGCGGAAGCGGCGTTGACGCGTACTCGGCGAGCATTAGCACGCCGAGCCCCGTCAGTACCGCGCGCCGCATCGGCACCGATCGCAGCCGTTCCACGATGCGCGTTGCGCCGTAGCCCGCCAGCACGGCGAGCGAGAAACCGACCATCAGGCCCATCCGCGCCGGGACGCGAAGTGCCTTGAACGGCAGGAAATAGTCGTACAGCCCGCGGTAGATCAGACCGTTGAAGCCGAGCGACACGTCAAACGCGAGGATCAGTCCCAGCGCGTATGCAAACGGCGGCGTTCCGATATACCCACGAAACCACGAAAGCACGAAAGAACGTGGCCAAAGCCCGACGATCGCCAGCGCGACCGCGACGAAGCCGGGAAACAGCCGGCGCTCGGGATCCATGAAGCGCGCGAACACGTTCCCGTAGACCGCGTTCACCTCCGGCGGCGCCAGGTAGTTCCGCCACGTCGCGCTGTTCTGCGCAACCTCCGCGCGCCCCCGCTCGCCCACCACCTTGCTCGCCGCCAGGTACGCGCGTCCCACCGGGAACATCGCGACCGCCACGATGGCCGCAGCCACCACGAGCGCCACGAGCCGACGCCGCGGCATCGCCCGCTTCGCGATCAGCATCGTCCCGCACACGACGGCCATGTACGGGATCAGGAACACGCCGTAGTACATGCACGACAACATCTGGCAGGCGGTGAAGACACCCAGCAGCACGCCGTCGCGCAAACGTCCGGTGTCGAGCAGGACGTGGAACGCCCAGAGCGCGAGCGGGATGAACTGTGTCTGCTGCAGCTGCAGGTGGGCGTAGTGATCGATGCGGTAGGGCGGAAACGCGAAGATGATCCCGCCGAGGATGGCGGCGCCGTTGTTGCCGGTCAGGCGGCGCACCAGGAGCGCGACGCCCACGCCGGAGAGGGCGAAGCCGGACAGGAAAACGAGGTTGTAAATCAGAATCGGCGCGACGCCGATCCAGTGCAGCGGCGCGGCGACGAGCCCGGGCACGATCAGCGTTTCCGAGTACGCGAGCGTGTTGCGCTCGGGGTAAAAGATGTTGGCGTCGAAGATGTGCGCCGGCGCGATCGGCAACTGGTGCGCGACCCACGCGAGCACCCACGTCACCATCAGCGGATCACCCGGATCGTGCACGCCGTCCGTCATGCGGAGCACCTGCGGGTACGTCATCACCGCGGTCAGCAGCGAGAAAAGCACAAGCGCGAGGCCGAGGAATCGGCGCGTAGTCACGGCAATCCGTCAATCAATCCTGCCATCCTGCCTTTCTGCCTTCCTGCGATGTCTTGCTGCCGTCCTGCAATGTCTCGATGAGCTCCGTCAGCGCCGCGATCTCCTGTTCAGCGGCGTGCAGGATGGCCCGCCGCTCCTGCAGCGTCGGGTGCGACCAGTCCTCGTGCTCGAGCCGCACGCGACCGTCGGCGGCCACGTCGACGACCGACGCGTCCATGGTGTCGACGTACAGCTTCATCAGACGCCCGCTGCCGCCGACGCGCGTTCCGCGTCTTCGACGCCGAGCACGATCGTCGCCGTCGGGCTGCCCTCCGCGCCGCCGCCGTACGCATACTCGACGTTCACGCCGGCGTCGCCGACGAGCTTGAGCGCCGGCGCGAGCGCGCCCGGCGCATTGGGCACCGCGGTCACGATCACGTTGCGCTCGGTCACCTGATGATGATGGTCCCGCAGCACCGCGGCGGCATGGACGTGGTTGTCCACGACCAGGCGCAACTGGCCGCCGGCCTCGAGCCCCATCGCCTGAACGTTCACGCGTTCGTCAGAGAGCAGACGGCAGACGCCTGCCAGCGCGCCAGGACTGTTGGCCAGGCGAAGAGACAGCTCGATTCGGATCATAGGGGGAAGCGTATCAGGAGTGCGGCGCCGGGACCACGAAAACACGAAGAGCACGAAGGATCGCGAAGAGAGAACAAAATCTTCTTCGTGTTTCTTCGTGCCTTCGTGCCTTCGTGGTCTAAGCAGCGAGCATTACGCGAGCACTTTGATGACGACGCGGCGGTTCTGGGCGCGTCCCGCCTTCGTCGTGTTCGGCGCAACCGGTTTGTCCTTGCCGTAGCTGATGACGTTCATCTTGTGCAGCGGAATCTGGTACTGCTCGTGGAGATACCGCTTCACCGCGTCGGCGCGCGCGAGACCGATCCGCTCGTTGGTCGCCTTGTCGCCGACGTTGTCCGTGTGCCCTTCGATCTCGAGGTAGATGTTCTTCGGATCCTGCTTCATCCGCGCGACCGTCTCGTCGATCTTGAGCTTGGCGTCATCCGGCAGCGTCGTCTTGCCGAACGTGAAGTTGCCCTGATCTTCGCTCAGGACCACTTCGTAGACGAGACGCTTGCTCGCCTTGTCGATCGAGTCGAACTTGGTGTTGGCTTCGTTGCCCAGGCTGGCCGCGCTGGCCGCGGCCTCGTTCGCCGCGGCCGCAGCGGCGTTGGCCGCCTGCGCGGCCCGCGCCGCCGCCTGCGCCTTCTGATCGACCTCGCCGATGCGCCCTTCGCTCTTGCGCGTCCGCTCCTGTGTTTCCTCGATGGCGCGCCCCTGCGAGTCGACCTTCGCGTTCACGTCGCCGACGCTCGTGCGGACGAACGTCTTGGTCGCGCAGGCGGTGGATCCGCCGAGGGCCACCACGACGATGGGAACCGCGATGACTAATTTACGGAACATGATGATCCTCCTGATGCGCCGTCGGGCGTGATTGCCCTGCGATGTATCCACTCCGGGCTCGAACGGTGAGGTCCTTGTTGCGCGCGCGGACCACGAGCGGATGCCAGCCCGGCTTGCCGCTCGATTCGAATGCGATGAGGTGTTGATGCCGCAGCTCGGCGATGATCTGCCGCGCGGCGATGCTGCGCTGTCCCGGCGTGCTCGCCACGAAGACGTGCCCGCCGGTCCAGGTGGCGAGATCAGCCAACGGACCGGTGAACGCTGAGACCTCGAGCGAACGCGTCGACGTATCTGCCGACGGGTTGTCGATCGATGGGGCGATGCCGAAGATGTAGACCGGCACGTCGATACTGCTTGCGATCGCCGACGCTTCATCTGGTTTGAGCGAGCTCGCATTGTCGGCGCCGTCGGTCAGCACGATCACCGCGCGGCGCCGTCCTTCCCGCTCGCCGACGCGGCGCGCCGTTTGGGCGATCGCGTCGTGCAGCGAGGTCGCGCCAAACGGCACCACGTGCGCGATCGACTCCGGCAGCACGCGCAGTCCAATGGTGAACGGCGTGCGTTCGTCGAGGTGTGTGTCGAACGTGAAGATCGCCGCTTCGTCTCGCGAGAGGTCGAGCCAGCTCAGTACGTGCGTCGCCGCTTCGCGCGCGTTCGGTAGATGACCTTCCATGCTACCGCTGACGTCGAACAGCACGGCGACGCTGACGCCGGCGACATCGCGCTGCAAATCGGTGATGGGCTGCGTCTGCCCGCCGTCGAGCACCTCGAAGTCGCGCGCGGTCAGGTCCTGTACGAAGCGACCCTTCCGATCGCGAACCACCGCCGCGATCCGCACCATGTCGACGCTCGATGTGAACGCCGCCACAGCTGGGGTCCGCCCCTGCGCCTTGGCGCCGCGACCGCCAAGCACGAGGGCCAGGACGGTCCCGCCGATGATGAGCGTTTCCCGTGTCATCGGCAGTCGCTATTGCCAGACCCTTGCCACTTTACTAAGTGACTATGTTTATTGATCTTAGTTCGTTGACAACCTGGCGGATCGGCGGCGCGAGGACAGCGAAAGCGTAATAGTTACTCTGATTCGGGCGACCGGCGTCGTTTCCACCGAACGGCCGCGTATACCGTAAAATTGCACGGTGACGATCGCCAAGGCTTTCACTCCAATCCCAACCGCCGCGCGCGTGCACCGCTTTACCTACGCCATCCGCAACATCGTCGTGGAAGCACAGAAGGTGGAAGCGGCTGGCACCCGCGTGCGCTACCTGAACATCGGCGACCCGATCGCCTTCGGCTTCAAGACGCCGGCCCATCTCATCGCCGCCGTCGAGCGTGCGATGCGCGACGGCCACAACAACTACGGACCTTCGTCCGGCATCCCGGCCGCGCGCGAAGCGGTGGCCGATGAATACACGAAGAACGGCTTTCCCATCAGTGCCAATCGCGTGTTCATCACGGCCGGGACCTCAGAAGGCATCGAGCTGACGCTCGGCGCCGTCGTCGAAAGCGGCGGCGAGGTGCTCGTGCCGATGCCGACGTATCCGCTCTACACCGCGGTCCTCGCCAAGCTGGACGCCAAGGCGACGTACTATCGGCTCGACGCGTCGCGCGGCTGGATGCCGGATCTCGATCATCTGAAGAGCCTCGTCACGCCGGCGACGCGCGCGATCGTCATCATCGATCCGAACAATCCAACGGGCGCCGTCTACCCGACCGAGACGCGCCGCGCCCTCCTTGACTTCGCCGATCAGCACGGCCTGCTGATCCTCGCCGACGAGGTCTACGGTGACCTCGGGTTCAACGGTCCGGTCGAACCGTACGGCCGCCTCGATCCGGACGCGCCGATCATCTCGTTTTCGAGCCTCTCGAAGGCGTATCTCGCGCCCGGCTGGCGCACCGGCTGGATGGCGTGCGGCCGTTCGCCGCGGCTGGAACATGTCGTAGCGGCGGTGAAGAAGCTGTCCGACGGCCGCCTGTGCAGCAACGTGCCGATGCAGTACGCGATCGCCCCCGCGCTCACCGGCGACCGATCGCACCAGCCCGAGTTCCGCAAGGCGCTGAAGGCGCGCGCCGATCTCACCGTCGGCCGCCTGCGCGCGATGCCGGGCGTCACCTGCGTCGCGCCGACGGCGGCGTTCTACGCGATGCCGCGGATCGCGCTGCCGCCCGGGCGCACAGACGAGCACTACGTCAAGGCGCTGCTCCACGCGACCGGCGTGCTGTGCGTGTACGGATCCGGGTTCGGTCTGCCGCCTGAAGACGGGTTCCTGCGGATCGTGTTCCTCGCGCCGCTCGACGAGCTCACCGAGATCTACGACCTCATGGCGGGGTTCACCGCAGAATATCTGGCGAACCCATGAAATTTCAGAATTCAGAGTTCAGACTTCAGATTCCGAAATCCAATCTGAAATCAATCTGAAATCTGAACTCAGAAATCTGAATTTCCCCAAATGCCGTCTGATCGCGATTTCGTTCGCCGGATGCTCCAGACCGTCGCGACAGTCACGGGTGTCGCGATCCTCCTGGCCGTCCTCTGGGCGGCCCGCGAGGCGCTGATGCTCGTCTACGTCAGCGCCCTCATTGCGATGGGGTTCTCGCCACTTGTCACGCTCATCGAACGGCCGCGCCGGAAGGCCGGCAAACGCCGTGTGCCGCGCTGGCTCGCGATTCTCGTGATCTACGCCGCGATCGTGGCCGTCGTCGTCTTCGTCGGCCTGCTCGTGATTCCGCCGCTCGTCGCACAAGGATCCGCGCTCTGGGCGAAGCTCCCGACCGAGTTCAACCGGCTCCAGACGTTCCTCATCAGTCACAAGCTGATGACGCACCGCGTGACGCTCGAAGAGGCGGTTCAGAACGCGCCGAGCGGCACAGGCGGCAACGCGGTCGGCACGGTGCTCGTGGCGATCTCCAGTCTCATCGGCGGGATCTTCGGGCTGATCACGATCCTGATTCTGACCTTCTACCTGCTGATCGAAGCGGGCCCGATGTTCGAGTATCTCGTGCGCTTCGTACCGCTCGGCCGCCGCGGCGACGTGGCCACCGTGGCACGCCAGGCCGTCGCCAAGGTGAGCGCGTGGCTGCGCGCGCAGTTCATTCTCGCCGGCGTGATGGGCACGTTCTCGGCGATCGGTCTCGGGTTGATGGGCGTGCCGTACTTCTACGTCATTGCGCTCATCGCGGCGATCGGCGAGACGATTCCCATCGTGGGTCCGGTGATCGGCGGGATCACGGCGGTCGCGGTCGCGATCAGTGTGTCGCCGAAGCTGGCGTTGATGGTGGGCATCTACTTCTTCGTGTTGCACCAGCTCGAAGTGAACATCCTCGTGCCGAAAATCATGGAGCGCAGCGTCGGCGTCAGCCCGGTCGCGGTCATGGTCGCGCTGCTCGTCGGCGGCGCGTTGTGGGGGCTCGTCGGCGCCATCCTCGCCATTCCCACGGCCGCCCTGCTCTCCGTGATCGTCGAAGAGATCGCCGCCGGGCAGGACGCCCGCGTTCAGCGAATCAGGTAGCGAACGACGGCGTCCTCATTTTCTTTGCGGCACGGCTTCCATCAGCAGCGCAAGCGCTTTCTTCATGCCGGTCGATCCCGCCGTGCTGCCTTTGTAGTGTCCAAGGCGCACGACAACGAGATCGTGCGAGGGAACGATGAGCGTGGTCTGGCCGCCCGCGCCCGACATGTAGAACGCTTCCTTCGGGACGGGGAACACACCGTCCCCGTTGATCCAGAAGAAGCCGCCGTACACGGGACGCTTGTCCTCCGCCCACGCCGGCGCCAGCGTGCTGACGAACGTGACGTACCCCTCGGGCAGAATCCGCTCGCCGTTCCAGACGCCGTCCTGAAGATAGAGGTTGCCAAGACGCGCCCAGTCGCGTCCCGACATGAAGTCGGAACCCTGGCCGAGCAGATTTCCGAACGGGTCCGTTTCGATCACCATCGTCCGGATGCCCACTTTGTCGAAGAGCGCGCGCTGCGGGAACGACAGATATTCCTCTCCACGCTTTTCGACAGCCAGGCGAATGAGGTAGTTAATCAGCACGGGGTCGGTATTGTGATAGCGGCCCACTCGGCCGGGCGGCCACTGCAGCGGGCGCGTCGCGGCGTACTGGTACGCGTTGACCCTGCCTGTGTAGAGATACAGGTGATCGGGGTACGTGCCGGCCGGATCGTAGTCGGGATCTGCGGGTGCTTTGATCCGCAGTCCGCTCGACATGTTCAGGATATCGGCGATGCGGATCTTCGCACGCGGATCGCCCGCACCTTGCCATTCCGGAATGGGCGCCGGCTGCGTCAGCTCGTACGCGCCCTGTTTGATCAGGACGCCCATCAGCGTGGCGGTGACGCTCTTGTTCATCGACCAGCTCTCGAGCGGCGTGTGCGACGTGATGCCTTCCGCGTATCGCTCGCCGACCAGCCGTCCTTTCCACGTCACGACGAACGCCGCGGTCTGTTCGGCCGCCGGCTCGAACGCCGCATCAATCGCCTGTTTCACTTTGGCCGCGTCGAACTCTTCTGGCAACGGATCCTTCGGCAGGATATCGCCCATGGGCCACGGCTGTGTTGAAGGGTCGGGCAGCTTGCTCCTGACCTTGACGGGAGTGAAGTTGACGTCACTCTTGCCGGCCGGAAGCGTGACGCACCCCTGGCTGCCGAAATACTTCGCGGTCAGTGTCGTGCCGTTCGGGAGCGTGATGTGGACGGCTTTGGCCGCGCGATCGATGACCGGCTTTCCCACCTTCGCGCGTTCCGAATAGGGGCTGATGAAGTACCCGACATTCTCGGCGGCGAAATCCGGATCGAGGCCGGTGATGAACACCGCCGAGCACATGATCTTCACGAAGCCTGACGGGTTGTGCTCGAGCGCATCGCCCGGCGGTGCCACGTAGGGCGTGTCGAGCTCGAGTGATTTCGCGCGCGCGATCAGCGCGTCCTTCGACGACGCCGGAGCTTGCTGCGCCGCCAGCGCGGCGACATTCGTTGCGGGCGCCGCTTGCTGACATCCTGCAACGGCCAGGATGGCGGTGAAGATCGGCGCTGTGTGTATCCATCTGGCCCGCATGTCTGCCTCCAATAGTCGGCGCGAATGATACCGTGCCAGGCCGCTGCCGGTGGCGCGATCGCGTGCCTTCCTCCGGGTACATCACGAGCTCGGTCAGCACGCCAAGCGCCCTCAGTGGGAACAAATTCCCACCTTCGCTGAAAAGTTCCCGAAAGGCCAGGTCGTTGCATCGAAAACGGGCGGTTTTGGGCCGATTCCCGAGTGCACCGGTTCTTGCTCAAAGCGGAGCCTTTACAGGTGCGTTCGCCACGCGACGCTGCTGGCGATCTCCCGTGACAAGCCTTCCACCGCCAGAAAGGATCCGATGATGGGTCGAATGAAGCTCCCGTTGGGTGCAGGTGCTGTTCGACCAGCCTGGCGCCTACATGCTCCACGTGACCGCGAACGATTACTCGGACAATGGCGGCGGCGGCTCGGTCTGCTGCTGGACGACGGCCATCGTCAAGGTGGTGGTCAAGGGGGCCGCCGCGCCCACGACCGGCGGTCAATAGATCATCTCTTGCGTAGTCGAAGGAGCATTATTGCCATGGATGCTGCACATCGAGTCGGCGGCTGGACACTGACGATCGCGATCGCGTTGACAATGACTGCGACGGCCGGCCTTGCGGTGCCTTTCGTCGTGACTGGTGCGCAGGCTGCCGTACCGGCCGCGCCGACATTCACCAGAAACATCGCGCCGATTCTGCAGCGCAGCTGCGAAACCTGCCACCGAGCGGGCGGCGTGGCGGCGATGTCGCTCAGCAGCTACGAAGAGGTGCGCCCTTGGGCGCGCGCCATCAAGCAGCGCACCGGCATCGGTCCGCGGGCCGGCGTGATGCCGCCTTGGTACGTGGAGAAGAACATCGGCATCCAGCAGTACAAGGACGATCCGTCGCTGAGCGACGAAGAGATCGCCACGATTGCGAAGTGGGCCGACAGCGGAGCGCCGCGAGGCAGTCCCGCCGACATGCCCCCGCCCAGGCAGTGGGCGGACAACTCCGTGTGGGCCATCGGCACGCCGGATCTCATCGTCAAATCCAAGGACATCGTGGTGAAGGCGAACACGCCCGACTGGTGGGGCGAGATCGAGCCCGTGCCGACCGGGCTCACCGAAAACCGGTACGTGGTGGCGCTCGAGATCAAGGAAGTCAACGATACGGATGAAACTGGCGGGGGCCGGGCCACCGTCGGCGGGCGGTTCGTGTGGCACCACCTGATCTATCGGACGCAGGTCAACCTGCAGGAAGACTCCAATCCGATCTTCGATGACGACAACACGACGAACTGGCCCGTGCATGAAGTCGGGCGCAATCCGGACTTCTTCGATCCCAAGGGGGCCAAACTCTTGAAGGCCGGCTCGTACATCGTGTCCGACTCGCTTCACACGCATTCGAACGGCAAAGACACGACGTCGCACCTCGAGTTCGGCTACAAATTCATGCCGAAGGGGTACAAACCGGATTACAAGCGGTCGCTTGTGGCTCTGGGCAACGGCGTGGACATCGACGTCAGGGGGCTGGAGGCCAACCAGCTCCTTCATGCGTACTCGGTGCTGCAGCAGAACACGAAGATCCAGTCGTTCGAACCCCACCTGCATGCGCCCGGCGCGCGGATGTGCCTCGAAGCGATCTGGGGCTACAACATCCAGACGCTGAGCTGTGTCGGGTACGACCACAACTGGGTGCGCGGCTACAGCTACGCGGACGATGCGGCGCCGCTCCTGCCGAAGGGCACGATCCTGCACATCATCGGCTACATGGACAACTCGGTGGCGAATAAGAACGTGCCGGACCCGAGAAACTGGTCGGGGTCTGGCAACCGATCGATTTCCAACATGTTCCTCGATCTCGGCAACCGTGTGTCCATGACCGATGAACAGTTCCTGGGCGAGATGGCGAAGCGGCGTGAGCGGCTCCATCTGACGGAGAACGACGTGGTGATTGGCTGCCCGCTGTGCCTGATCGCGCCCACGCCGGCAAAGGCGAACGTGGGACCGCAGCAGTGACTCCCGTGCGCACGGGATTGGCGTCGGCGGTGATGGTTGTGGCCGGGACCGGGCCGGGCCGGTGGCGTACGTTCAGCGCATCAGATGGCGATCGAACCAGGCCAGCATGGCGCACCTCGATGTCGCGCTGGTGCTCGGGCTTCGCGATCGCGTGTCCTTCATCCGGATAGGTCACCAGCTCGGTCGAGACGCCGAGCGCCTTCAGCGCGTGCCGGAACCCGTGGCCCTGCGGCGTCGGCACCTCGGAATCGCGATCGCCGTGCAGCGGCAAAGCGGCGGCGGCGTGAGCTGAGCGGGCGCGAGAGAGAGTGCGCCACACGGAATGGACTGCGGCTGGAGACGACGGGGCAACGAGCTACCGCTGCGGGCTCGCCGGCAACCGGGACTGCGCGCGCGGCGGCACGACGTGGAATGAGTCGTACGGCATGTCTGCGTCCAGCGTGATCGTCCGGAGATACTTGAATCCCTCGGCTTCGTAGAGATCGATCGTATTGCCCGCCTCGTAGAGATAGATGATCTTGCCGTTGGAACTCGTCCTGAGCGCGATGCGCGGACGTCCTTTGAACTCGACCTTGCTCTGAAGCCGCTTGCCGGCGATGTCGATCGTCCATAGCTCGTGGCGGCCGATCTCCTGGAGCAGCACGTACGCGTGCTGCCGGTCGCCGCCGAGCGCGAAGCTCACCCGTCCTCGTTCCGTCGCGGGACCGAGCGGAAAGAAGTCGAGGCTCTTCTGATCCAGGTTCGCCCGGCCCACAACGAACAGCGGCCTGTTCTGCACCGGGTCTTTCATCGTGAACAACGCGCTGAAGTAGGCCGGATCGTCGTTCGTTTCGTCGAGCGATCCCAGATCGAAGCGGCCGAGCGCAGGTTCATTCGGGAGCGACAGATCCCAGGTTGCCAGCTGCTGCAGGCTCGTCGCATCGAGAATCAGGACTTCATTGGAAAACACGAACAGCAGCTTGCCGTCCGGTGAGTATCGGAGCAGGAGGGAAAAGTATCGCGGCTCGGGATCAGTCGACCACGGAAGCGTCCGGATGACCTTGTGGTCCCTCAAATCGTATTGGATGAATGTTGGCGCGCCGATCTCGAACCGGTCGGCCAGCTTCGTCGTGGTCCGCGTCACGAGCGTCATGATGCGGTGTTGAGGATCGACCGCGAAGGCCAGCGCCCGCACTTTCCTGTTGGCCTCGCTGAGCGTGAACGACTCGAGCGACTTGTGCGTCGCGAGGTCCACGACCTCGAAATGCTCTTGATCGGCGTTCTGGATATAGAAGCGCGTGGCGTCTGGAGACAGACGCACGGACCACGGAATGCCCGTGGCCAGCGGAATTTCCGCCGTCACTTTTTCCGTGGACTCGTCGATGACGACCATTCGCCTGGCGTACGAGCCGACATAGATCGTGCCCGTGCCACCCGTCAGCTTCGGCGAGCCGCTGAAGAACGGATTAAAGCTGACCGTGAGGAGTAGCGCAAGCCCCAGCGTTCTCATTGAACCCTCGGTTGTCGCGCACCGTTCTACACAAGCCGTGCAGAACTGTCAACGCTACGGCCTGGACCCGGACGGCATTAGCCTGCGCGCGATTCAGGCGCTCGACGAGCGCACCACTGCCACGTCCGCGGACACGTCGCAACTGCAGACAGACGTGTTACAGCTCGAAGCGCAGAACGCAGCCCTCAAAGCAGAACTCGAGTCGTTGAAGCGAGCGCTGGCGCTCCTCGCCACCCGGCGGTAACGTCGGTGGGCGACTATAATCGCGCTACCGGTGAACCTCGAACGCAAAGCGCGCGAAGCCCGCAAGGAGCACGTTAGCTTTGCGAGCTCTGCGGGCTTTGCGTTCCTTCTGTACGCGGCGCTGGCGATCGCGCTGACGTGGCCGCTGGTCACCGGCCTCACACACGACGTCCCCGGCGATTTCGGCGATCCGCTCTTCACGTCGTGGGTGCTCGCATGGGACGCGACCCATCTCGGCTCCGGCTGGTGGAGCGCGAACATCTTCGCGCCGCATCCGCTGTCGCTCGCGTACTCCGAGCACTTTCTGCCGCAGGCGCTCCAGGTGCTGCCGATCTACGCGACGACGAAGAATCCGATCCTCTGCTACAACGTGCTGTTCCTCTCGACGTTCGCGTTGTCGGGCCTCGGAATGTTTCTGCTCGGCCGCGAGCTGACGGGGAGCCCGGCCGCCGGTCTTGTCGCGGGCCTCGCGTTCGCGTTCGCACCGTATCGCATCGCCTCGATTCCGCATCTCCAGGTGCTGTCGTCCGCCTGGATGCCGTTCGTGCTATTCGGCCTGCGGAGGCATTTCGCGACCGGCCGCCTGCGGCCGCTCGCCGGCGCCGTCGCCGCGTGGCTCGCGCAAAACCTGTCGTGCGGCTACTACCTCCTCTTCTTCAGCCCCATCGTCATCCTCTACATCGCCTGGGAACTGACGACGCGTGGGATGTGGAGCGACACGCGGACGTTGTGGCGCACGGGCATCGCCATCGCGATCGTGTTCGCGGGGACGGCGCCGTTTCTGCTGCCGTACTTCGAACTGCGGCGCCTGGGATTCAGCCCGCGGTCGCTGACCGAAACGCAACGCTTCTCCGCCGACGTCTACGCGTACTTCACGGCCGATCCCAACCTGCGTCTGTGGGGGCCGATCGCGCAGGCGTGGCCGAAATCAGAAGGGCTGCTGTTTCCAGGGCTGACAATCGCGGCGCTGGCTATCTTCGGTGCGATGCGGGGCCCGCGGTCTGATGTGTCGCGCCCCTTTCAGGGCCTCGACCGCGGGGCTGAAAGCCCCGCGCCACATCAACCAAACCGCCCCGCGCCACATCCCGGGCGCCGCGACCGCGCACTTGAAAGGGCTGCGACACATCGCTCGCCTGAAACGCTCGCGCTCCTCGTGATCTTGGTCGCGTGCTGCGCGGTCGTCGTCGCGCTGCTGCTGGGTTGGTCGATCCGGCTGCCGTGGATCAAAATCACGAGTCTGTCGCGCGTCCTCGTCGTGTGCGCGTCCGCGACCGCCATCGTCTTCGCCGTGTCGAGAGATCTTCGAGAGGCTGCGCGTCGATGGCTGTCGTCGCCGGCCGGCATCTTCTCCGCGATCACGCTGTTCGCGGTCGTCATGTCGTTCGGGCCTGACATCCACGCGAAAGGGCGCGTCGTGGCGACGACGAACCTGTACGCCGCGTTCTACACCTTGGTGCCGGGCTTCGACGGCGTGCGCGTGCCCGCGCGATACGCGATGATCGTGACGCTGGGCCTCGCCGCGCTGGCCGCGCTGGGCGTCGCGGCGATCGATCGCCGTCATCGAGGACGCGTAAGCGCGATCGCGGGAGCGCTGATCCTCCTCGAGGCGATCGCGATCCCCATTCCGATCAACCAGAACTCCACGGACTACACGCAGGCGGGGCTCGCGCCACTTCCGGCTTCGGTGGCCATCGGGGCCGCGGCGCCGGAGGTGTATCGGCTCATCGCGACGCTGCCTTCGTCCACCGTCCTCATGGAACTGCCGCTCGGCGAACCGGCGTTCGACGTCCGCTACATGTTCTACTCAACGCGGCATTGGAAGCCGCTCGTCAACGGCTACAGTGGCGGCGCGCCGCAGGATTACGAAATGCTGACCGAGTCACTGAAGGACGTCGCCACGCGCCCCGACCGCGCCTGGCAGGCGATCGCCGATTCGACCGCGACCCACGTGATTGTCCACCAAGGGTTCTACGCGGGTGACCGTGGTCCGCTGCTGAGCGCCTGGATCCGCGCCCACGGCGCCCGCGAAGTCGCCACGTTCGGCAGCGACCACGTGCTCGCGCTCCGCTAGAGTGTTTTCACGTCTGTGTAGCGCGAATTTGTATGTAGGGGCGGACCCGTGTGTCCGCCCGGGCCGACACGTGGGTCGGCCCCTACGCATCTCTGAGCAGCACCGGCGTGCGAACGGCGCTAATCAAAGAGCGCACTGTCCTCAGCCTTCAACCTTCAGCCCTCAGCCCTACTTTTATGCGCTGCGCTACACTGAACGGATGCGCCGCGATCCGCTCGACTACCTCTCCCCTGAACTCGATGCGCTCAAGCAGCAGGGCCTGTACCGCCAGCTCCGCATTCTCGAAGGCGAACAGAGCCACAAGACAACCGTCGATCATCGCCTGGTGGTCAACCTCTCCTCGAACAACTATCTCGGCCTGACCACGCACCCGAAGCTGCGAGCGGCGGCGCTGGAGGCGACCCGCCAGCTCGGCGTCGGCTCAGGCTCGGTCCGCTCTATCGCCGGCACCATGGACATCCACATGGAACTCGAGCGCCGTCTGGCGGCGTTCAAGAAGACCGAAGCCGTCGTGGTGTTCCAGAGCGGGTTCGCCGCGAACGCGGGAACCGTCGCCGCCGTCTTATCCAAGGACGACGTGGTGGTCTCCGACGAACTCAATCATGCCAGCATCATCGACGGCGCCCGTTTGAGCCGTGCGGCGATCAAGGTGTTTCCGCACAAGGACGTCGATGCGGCCCGAAAAGTCCTGCAGGAGCTGCCGGCCGGCCAGCGCAAGCTGCTGATCACGGACGGCGTCTTCAGCATGGACGGCGATCTCGGCGCGGTGCCGGATCTGTGCGCGCTCGCGGAAGAGTACGGCTGCATCATGATGGTCGACGATGCGCATGCGAGCGGCGTGTTCGGGGCGAACGGACGCGGGACGATCGATCACTTCGGCGTGCACCACCGGGTGGACATCCAGGTTGGCACGCTGTCGAAGGCCATCGGCGTGCTGGGCGGCTACGTCGCCGGCAGCAAGGCCCTCGTCGAGTTCCTGTATCACCGCGCCCGGCCGTTCCTGTTCTCGACCTCGCATCCACCGGCGGTCGCCGCCGCGTGCATCGCGGCGATCGACGTCCTCGAGCAGGAGCCGCAGATCATCGAACGGCTCTGGGAGAACACGCGGTTCTTCAAGGCCGGGCTGAAGGCGCTTGGCTTCAACACCGGCCTGAGCGAAAGCC
>OBEQ010149945.1_pt1 | contig 15826 bp, 11 predicted proteins | sample 1670901 | NCBI WGS metagenome assembly OBEQ01 (sample SAMEA104232315, study PRJEB22302) | groundwater metagenome | biome: forest; feature: aquifer; material: groundwater | place: USA | collected 2011-08-07 | depth 5.4 m | reverse complement strand
GTCGAGCCGGCCAATCATCGCAGCGTGACCTTTCTGCGGCTCGGGCCAGTCGAGATTCACGTACTCGCCGTACTCAGGAACTTCCATGCCCTTCTGACGTGCCTCGTTGTTGGCGTCCGGCAGGGCCGGGGGGCCGCCTCGGCGGCGGCGGTGGCGACGGCCACCGGGGCCGCGATCTCGCCCGCGGCGGTCGCGGGCGGCGGCGCCGAGTTGCCCAGGCCAGGCAGCGTCTCGGGGTGCGGGGCGCCCGCCGCGTCGGCGTCGGCGACCAGCAGGGCTTCCTTCTTCTTGTTCTTCTTGGTGCGCGGCTCGACGATGACGGGTTCCATGAGCGGCTCGCCCACGCGCACCGTGTCGCCGGTGAGCTCGCCGAAGGGCGCGCCGTCCAGATCGGCAGCGGCCGGGTCGAGCGTCGGGTCGGTCGGCTTCCTGGTCTTGCGCGCGCGCGTCGGCTTCTCGGCGGGCGCGTCGTCCTCGTCGTCGTCTTCGTAGGCGCCGTCGTCGTCCTCGTGCTCGGGCAGGATGGCGCGCACGACCTCGCCGATGAAGCGCGCGATCTCGCCCAGGGCGAAGCGCAGCACGGCAAAGGTGCGCGCCGCGAGTGCGCGCACGATGGCGCCCACGCTCTTGATCTCGAGCGGCGTGGTCGCGATGAGGGCGAGGAACACGCCCACCACGCCGAACAGCGCCGTGCCCGCGGTCGACACGCCCGCGCGCATGACCTCGGCGATGAACTCACCCAGGCGGCCACCCGCGGCGTAGCCGGCGACGCGATAGTTGCCGCCCACGAGGTGCAGGAGCACGGCCAGCGAGATGACCCCGAGCACGCCGCCGGCGGCCTCGGCCAGGCCGCTGATCGCGCGCCGGCCCGAGAGCATGCGAATGGGCCCGACGATGAGCCCGGCCACCATCAAGTAGCTGCCGATGCCGGCGATGGCGTAGAACGTGCGCGCGCAGAAGCGACCCAGCGGGCCCATGAGGCTGCCGTCGCCGAACTGCAGCGAGACCAGCGCCGTGCCGGTGAACAGGCCGAGCGCGAGCAGCACGATGCCGAAGACCTCGCGCAGGCGGGTTCCGCCTCCCTGCGAGGACGCGGAGCGGCGTGGAGAGACGGCTTGGGATCGACGCACGGCGGCCGGCATGGAAGTTTTTATCCTACATGGACATACCCAGGTGTCCAGAAAACCGCCGTTCTATCTCGCGAGGCATGTTAGGGTGGCGCGCATGGCGAGCAAATATTCGAACGGATACGGTTGCTTAGGGATGTCGGCCGCACTCTTCTTGCTGTTCGCGCCGGGCTGCGTGTCGTCCTCGACGCACAAGGCCACGCTCGATCAGCTGAAGACGTGCCAGGGCGACCTGTCCACCGCGGGTGGCGAGCGCGACGCCTGCCAGAGCAAGGTCAAGGACCTCTCGAGCGAGCTCGCGAGCACCAAGCTGCAGCGCGACGAGGAGAAGTCCAAGCGCGAGGCCGCCGAGGCGCAGACCGGCAACCTGACCCGCAACCTGAACTCGACCGCCGAAGAGCTCGACTCGCTGCGCAAGCAGAAGGCCGAGGCCGAGAAGCGCCTGGCCGCGCAGCGTGCCCTGACCGAGCGTTTCCGCAAGATGATCGACTCGGGCAAGATCAAGATCAGCCTGCGCGGCGGGCGCATGATCATGAACCTGCCCTCGGGCGTGCTGTTCGCCTCGGGCAAGGCCGATCTGTCGCCCGAGGGCAAGACGGTGCTCACCGACGTCGCCGCGGCGCTCAAGGAGTTCCCCGACCGCAAGTTCGTCATCGCCGGCCACACCGACAACGCCCCGCTGCGCGGGTCGAAGCTCAAGGACAACTGGGAGCTCTCCACGGTGCGCGCGCTCACGGTCACCAAGTTCCTGATCTCGCAGGGCGTCGCGCCCGCGAATCTTTCGGCCGCCGGCTACGGCGAGTTCGACCCCATCGCTGACAATTCCAGCGACGCCGGCAAGCAGGAGAACCGCCGCATCGAGATCATCCTCGTGCCCAACATCGAGGAGCTTCCGGTGGATACGGAGCAGCCCGCCGCGACGCCGGCCACGCCGCCCGTGGGCACGCCCACGCCCGAGCCCAAGCCCGGCACGTAGCGCACTGTAACTTCCGTCACTCGACAGCGGACGGCACGGACGGTTAGCACTTGGGGTCGCGCGTACCCACGCGCCCCAGGAGAACCGTCCGATGATCCAGCTCCGCGCGCTTCGTTTTGCCCTCTGCAGCATCGTTCTGACTTCGTTCGCAGGCTGCACGCTGCAGAGCAGCGATACCGGCGCTGGCGCTGTGCCGGCGACGCCCGAGGAGCCTGAGGCCGTCGCTCCCGCCGAGCCGGTGGCCGCAAACATTGCCGCTCTCACGAGCACTGGCCGTTACGCGCTCGAGATGGACAACGGTGGGAGTGCCGGCTGGATCCAGTCGTCGGAAGACGGCGGCGCCGTCGCCGACGTCTTTGTCGAGGCCTCGGGTAAGAAGCAGATCGGCGCCGTCCGGGACAAGAACCTCGTCGTCCGAGCCGACTTCAACGTGTCGCCCACCTTTTACAACTGGGTCAACGATTCGTGGGTCGACCCTCAGATCAGTCGCAGTGGCAAGCTCGGCCGGAGCATCTCCAACGGAAATTCCAACAGCGTGCCCGAGTCACTGCACTTCCAAGGCGCGCGCATCGTCTCGACCAACTTTCCCGCCCTCGGCGGCGGCAATGGAACGGGCGCCACGGCATCGATTTCTGTGGACCTGGCGGCCGACAGCATCGAACACGTCGGCGCCATGGCGCTCCCCACAGGGTTCGGGGCGCCGAACTTCCATCCCGGCAATTTCTCGCTGTCCATGGACGGCATCGACCCCGGCGGGATCGTGAAGATCGATGCCTTCTCGATCGCCTCCTCTGTCGGCCCGAATCAGGTGGTCTTTCCCGATCTGACGGTCACCGTGTCCAACCAGAGCGCGGTGAAGTGGCGGGAGTGGTTCCGCGACTTCGCCTTCCTCGGTCAAAACAGCGACGATAAAGAGCGTAGCGGCACGATCACTCTCACCGGTGACAACGGCAGGAAGCTGATCATCCACCTCGGCCACGTCGGCATCCGTCGCCTCGTCGAAGTGCCAGCCACGGCCACCGCGAGCGCAGCCGTCAAGGTCGTTCTCTACGTCGAGACGATGACCCTCGAGGCCCGCTAGCCATCCCGCGGACGCGCGAACGCCACGAGGCCCAACGCCGCGAGCGCGCTCGTGAAGAACGCCTCCGAACGCCCCACCCGATCCCAGACCCAGGCCGAAGCCGAGGTACGCAAGTAGGGCGTAGATTCCGACCGTGAAGTAGGCGAAGGCACGGCCACATAGCAGCTCTGCGCTGATCCGATAGCAGAAGCCGCACTGCCGTAGGCTCTGCCCAAGCCCGACTCATAGCAGACTGTAACTTCCGTCACTAGACAGCACCCCGCACGGACGGTTAGCACTCGGGTCTCGCGCACCCACGCGCGCCCCGGGGAGATCGTCCGATGACCCAACTCCGCGCCTTCCGTTTCGCCTTCTACAGTGTTGCTCTCGCTTCGCTCGCCGCCTTGGGCGGCTGCACGCTGCAGAGCGCCGAAGCGTCCGCGACTTCGAGCGCCGCGACGCTGGTCGAGCCGGAAGCGAGCGCGCCTGCCGAGCCGGTGGCGGCGAATACGGCTGCGGTATCGTCCACTCATCCGAGCTCACGGACCGTAGCGCATCGCTACCTGAACATCGGCGGCACCGGCGTAGGATTCGTGGCCTGGGCCGGTGGTGGCAACCTGCGCGGGACGGTCACGACTTCCTCTAACTTCAACAAGAGGATTGAGACCAAGAGCTACGAGGCCATCGTCGTCCAGGTCTCGCCTGATCAGGCGGGATGGGTGGGCAACGCGATGCAGGACCCTGGCACTGAGATCGCCGGCTCGATAACCACCGCGGAAGCAGACTACGACAAAATCGAGACGCTCTCGTTCAACCGCGCCAAAATCTCCCAGGTCCAGTTCCCCACCATGACGGCGCAGTCCACGAACACGGGCCTGCTCACCGTGAAGCTGGATCTCAGCGCCGCGGGCCTTCCGCAGCCCAATGCCCGTCGATCACCGGATGCTGGGCGCCTCAACGAAACAGCGCCCGGCAGGCGGTGGCTCGCGGGCAATTTCGCGCTCGCCGTCGACGGCCTCGATGGTTCAATCAAGAAGATCGACTCCTTCACCGTGAAGCTGCTCGACAGCCAGCGCCTCGAGATCCCGAACTTGGTCGTGACCATGCCACGAATTGATGCAGCTGACTGGATCGAGTGGGCTGATGACTTCGTCTCCCATATGCGCGGAGCCAGCAACATCGGTGAGAAATCGGGCACTCTCACATTCAAGGACGCCAGCGGCGAAGCCGTCGGAACCCTGTCGCTCCAGAACATCGGCATTCTACGCGTGAGCGACATTGCTGGGTCTGACGACGTGCAGATCGAGCTCTACGTCGAGGGCGTACGATTGGACCTGTAGGCGATGGCTGAATCGTCGTACAAGGCCCCACGACTCGCGGGTCGAAGTGGAAGGCGATACTGGTACTCGGCCTCCCCTGGGCGATGGCCGTCGCGGCCTGCTTCTCCCCCAAGTTCCCCGACAACGTTACGTGCGGGCCAGGTGGCGAGTGCCCACCCGACCAGTACTGCACGTCACGCGTCTGCGTTCCGGAAGGCACGGAACTGCCTGACGCTGCGCCACCCGACGCGCTCGAGGAACCGCCGGTCCCTGAGCTCACCTTCCACGTCCAAGGGGACCTCTCCGGCTGCGCCACGATTCCCTATCGGCTGCGCGACGCAGCATCGCGGCGGGTGACGCTTCGCTTTGAGTTCCACCCCGACCAGGGCGGCCCGAGCTTCACCATGACCCCCGCAGGAAGCGACCCGGGGGAGCCGAGCCTTGTCGACGTCCCAAGCTCATCCCAGGGCCTCTCCCATGGCTTTCACTGGAACACCACTCGCGATCTTCCCGCGAGCGATGTCAGCGGCACCGTAGTCGTCCACGTCTTGGCGAGCGGTGCACCCGAGCAGACCGCCACGACTCATGTGAGAGTCGCCAATCGGCTCACGACCGCGGCCTGCGATCCGGGCTTCGGCCCGATCCAGACCACTGCTATCGGGGCCTACTCCGGCGCGTCGAGTGACGTGAATGCAGACGGCAAGACGGACCTGGTGATCACCGACGGAGTGTCGGTGTCGGTGCTCCTGGGACGCGGCGACGGTCATTTCCAGCCCGGCGGCGAGCTGGTGCTCGATTACGCAGAAATGATCGCAGCGGCCGACATGGACAGCGACGGCGACCAAGACTTTCTCGTGACCACGGTCCGCACCGTCTACCCCGATCCGCCCGACGATCCCGAGATGCCGACACCAGAGCCGGTCTACGTCGCGGAATTGGACATCGTCGGCCAGAGCGCTGGCGACCTCTATCTGGCCGCCAGCACCATCATGACGAGCACTGGCTATATCGTCGCGACGACCGGCGACATCGACAACGACGGCGATCAGGACATCATCGCTCGCGATGGCGAAGGCTCACTCTGGACGATCCGCAACCTGGACCCCGCTTCCTTGGCGTTTGATCACCCCATGCGCGTGCTTCACGCGGATAGCACGCGCGACGCCAAGGTTGCCGATCTCGACGGTGACGGTGTCCTCGAGCTAGTCGCCACGACGCAGGGCAGCCTGCAGGTATTTCATCAATTGAGCGGCGCCCCCGGGGTCTTCTCGATTCGAGATGTCTTCGAGGTACCAACCGGGGACTACCCGTGGGGCTTCGGGGCGATCGCGCTCGCGGACGTCGATTCCGACGGACGGACCGACGTACTGACCAGCGCGGAGCTGGGCGGACTGGGAATCTTTCATCAGCGCCCCGCGGCGATGGGCCCTCAGCTCGAGATCGCGACCACGGGCGCCACCCTCCGGCAGGAAGGTGTACCGCACTGGGTGAAGTACCTGCTCTATCGTCCGGACGTCCCGTCGGCCGCGCTGGTGCTCGTGGGCGACTACGCCGCCGCGTGGAGGGCTGGCGACAACTCCGGCCCGACCTTCGATACCATGACCGGGATGAACACCGCCGGAGACCTGGTCCCGGGAGACTTCGACGGAGACGGCGCCACCGACATCGCCATTCTTGATAACCACAGCGTGTCAGTCTCACTCGCTCGCTCGATAGATGCCGGTTTCTTGCCCATGTTCACCAGTCCTCCCACCACGGAGCCTGGTGTGCCCCAGTCAGTCCTGAGCGTCGCAATCGGTCGATTCACGGATAGCGGCAAACTCAGCGTCGCCGTCTCCTATCGGGAGTGGCATGCCGCCATGCTGCGAATCTTCGCGCCGGCAGAGCCGGACGGCTTCGGCCCGTGGCTGGACTTTCCCGAATCGGCACAGCGGCTCGAGACAGCCGACGTCGATGGAAATGGGCTCGATGACCTGGTCCTCGGCGCGCCAGGCCTGCGGGTCAGACTGCAGGGGCCACCGGGAGTCTGGTCGCCCGAGACCCCTCTTCCGGGTGTCTATGATCCTTACTACAGCCGGCCGGTGGCCGCTGATCTCGATCGGGACGGGCATCTCGATATCGTAACGATCGTAACGACCATTGATAGCTACACCGTCGCCTGGCTCAAGAACCTCGGCGGAACGACGTTCGAAGAACCAAGGGTCATCATGGAGGGCTACGTGCAAGGAATCGTAGTCGGCCTGCTCGACGGTGACGACAATCCCGACCTTGTCGTCTGGGACAGTGGTCGTGTAGGCGTCCTCTTGCAGTCCGGCGAGGAGCGCGGTCGATTCCTTCCACCGGTGTTCTACAACCCACCGGCGTCAAACTGGTTTGGCAGCCCCGTCATCGCGGACATCGATCAGGACGGCATCGCGGATCTCGTCGTACCAACATGGGGTGGTGACGCACCGGGCGCCTACCTGCTGCGCGGCGATCCGGCCTCGCCCGGATCGTTTCTGCCGCCCATGGTCCTGGTTCCAGCGCCCGCGGGTGAGCCGCGGGTGCTGGGAGTTGGTGACGTCGACGGCGATCACTGTCCAGACCTGGTCGTGGCTTCAGCTCCTTTCATGACCTTCCTGCAGGACTGCAGCCATCCAGGGACGTTCCCCCGCCGCATCGATTCGATCAACGTCGGATGCGACAACAGCATGCGCATCGCCGATTTCGACGACGACGGGCGAACCGACATCCTCTGCGCCGATAGTTACGCGGTCTACTTACTGAAGGGTCAACCCTAGGCGTTGGGAACCCGCGCCGCTGCCCTCGCCACGATGACCAGCCCCAACGCCGCGAACGCCGCCAATCCCGCGCCGGTGAAGAACGCCTCCGAATGCCCCACGCGGTCCCAGACGACGCCGAAGCCGAGGGACGCGGGTAGGGCGCAGATTCCGACCGTGAAGTTGAACCAGCCGAAGGCGCGGCCGCGTGACGCGGCGGGGGCGAGGTCCGCGACCAGGGCCTTCTCGGCGCCCTCGCAGGCCGCGGCGTAGAGGCCGTAGACCAGGAAGAGCAGCCAGATGTGCCACGGGGCGCTGGCGAGGCCGAACGCGCCGTAGACGAGCGCATACACGACCCAGCCGCCCAGGATGAGGCGGCGGCGCGGCAGGCGGTCCGAGAGCGCGCCGAGCGGCGTGGACAAGGTCGACTTCACCAGATGCAGCAAGGCCCACAGGAGCGGCGCCTGGTAGTCGGGCACGCCCAGCTCGTGCGCGCGCAGCAAGAGGAAGAAATCGGTCGAGCTGGCCAGCGTGAAGACCGCCAGTACGACCAGGTAGCGCTTGAGCGCGGCGGGAATCGGCTCGCGGGCTGCCTTCGCCACGGGCAGGGCATCTCCGGACCGCGCCCGCGGCACCTCGCGGACGAACGCGACCAGGGTGAACACTGCGGCCGCGGCCGGCACCGCTGCCAACCCGAACACGGCGCGCTCGCCGAACCCCAGCCACATCAAGGCGAACGCCACGAGGGGACCGACCAGGGCGCCCGTGTGGTCCATGGCGCGGTGGAAGCCGTAGGCGGCGCCGCGCTGCTCGGGAGGGGCGGCCTCAGCGATCAACGCGTCGCGCGGCGAGGTGCGCACGCCCTTGCCGATGCGGTCGACGAAGCGGATGAAGAGCACCTGCAGCGGCGAGCGGGCGAGCCCGATCAGCGGCCGCGCCACCGACGCGAGCGAATAGCCCAGCACCACCAAGGGCTTGCGCCGCGGCACCCGGTCGGCCCAGATGCCCGAGGCCAGCTTGAGCATGGCCGAGGTGGTCTCGGCCACGCCGTCGATGAGGCCCATCATGGTCGCGCTCGCGCCCAGCGTGACCAGGAACGCGGGCAGGAGCGGCACGATCATCTCGCTCGACGCGTCGGTGAACAGCGACACGAGTCCGAGGGCGATGACGGTCTGGGGCAGGCGGCGGCGCGCACGCGGCGCCGGGGCGGCATCGCTCATGTCAGGCGTCCTCGGGCAGCTCGTCGTCGAGCTGGGGGATCACGTCGTCGACGCGTGCGTCGACGGTCTCGGCGGCGGCCGCGTCAGCCTCCGCACTCGGAGTGGCCAGCGGCGTGGCGTTGGGCGCCGCGCCGCCCTCCTCTTCCAGGATCGACGCCGACGGGGTGGCCTCGGCGGAAGGTGGCGGCTGCTGGAACAGGAAGCGATGCACGGCCTCGGCGGCCTTGCGGCTCATGCCCGGCACCGCGGCCAGCTCGTCGACGGTGGCCTCCTTGATCTTCTTCAGGCTGCCCAGGTGGCGCAGGAGCAGCTTCTTGCGCTTGTCGCCCACGCCGGGTACGTCCTCCAGGCTCGAGCGCAGGGTGCGCTTGCTGCGCAGCTGCCGGTGGTAGGTGTTGGCGAAGCGGTGCGCCTCGTCGCGCATGCGCGCGAGCAGGAACAGCTCGGTCGAGTTGGGCCGCAGCTTGATGGGATCCTTGACGCCGCGCAGGAACACGCGATCGGGCTGCTCCTCACCCGAGGCGTCGTCGCGCTCCTTGGCCAGGCCGATCACGTCGAAGCCCTTGTCGGCGGAGATCTCGATGCCGAGATCCGAGAGCGCCGCCAGCGCCGTGCCCAGCTGGCCCTTGCCGCCGTCGACGATGAGCAGGTCGGGCGCCTCCCAGCCGGGCACGCCGTCGCGCGCGCGCCGGAAGCGGCGCGACAGCACCTCGTACATGCTGGCGAAGTCGTCGTTGGTGACCGTCTTGATGCGGAAGCGCCGGTACGACGCGCTCTCCGGCTCGCCGTCGCGGAAGACCACCATCGACGCCACCGTGGCCGCGCCCTGCAGGTGCGCGATGTCGAAGCACTCGATGCGCCGGGGCAGCGTGCGCAGGCTGAGCCGCTTCTCCAGCTTGGCCAGCGAGGCCAGGGCGTCGGCCGAGCCCTTGCGCGAGGCCGCGCTCGAGGCCGCGTTCTTCTCCGCCAGCTCGAGCAGCTTGACCTTGCCGCCCCGCTGCGGCGTCAGCACGTCGACGCGCGCGCCGCGCACCTCGCGCAGCCAGTCGGCCAGCGCGGGCGCATCGTCGATCTCGAGCGGCAGGAGCACCTCGTCGGGAATGAAGGTGCCCAGCTCGTAGTAACGCAGCAGGAAGCCGCGCACGACCTCGCCGTCTGGGAACTCCTGGTCCTTGAGCTGGAAGGCGCGCCGGCCCATGAGCTTGCCCTGACGCATGAACAGCACCACGACCTCGACCACGTCGGCGTTGCGTGAGAAGCCGATGACGTCGGTGTCGACGAACTCCGACTGCACCACGACCTGCTTGGTCAGCGTGTTCTCGACCGCGCCGATCTGGTCGCGCAGCTGCCCGGCGCGCTCGTACTCGTACTTGCCCGCGGCTTCCTTCATGCGCGCACGCAGGCGCGGCACCAGCGCGTCCTTCTTGCCGGAGAGGAAGAGCGCCGCGTCCTCCACCTGCTCGGAGTAGGCGGCCGGGTCGACGGGGTACACGCAGGGCGCCGGGCAGCGCTTGATCTGGTGCAGGATGCACGGCCGCTTGCGGTTGTGCAGCACGTGGTCGGTGCACGTGCGCAGCTGGAAGTGCCGGTTGACCAGGCGCAAGGTCTCGCGCGCCGAGGTCGCCGAGTGGTAGGGGCCGAAGTACTTGGCGCCGTCGTCCTGGATGCGCCGGCCGACCTCGACGCGCGGCCACTCGGCCTTGGCGTCGATGCGCAGGACGAGGAAGTTCTTGTCGTCGGTGAGCTTGACGTTGAAGCGCGGCTGGTGCTGCTTGATGAGGTTGTTCTCGAGCAGCAGCGCTTCCTTCTCGTTGGTGACGATCATCGTCTCGATGTCGCCGAGGAGACGCTCGAGCAGCCCGGTGGCCACGAAGGTGCGTTCGTCCTGGCCACGGAAGTACTGCGCCACGCGCGCGCGTACATCCTTGGCCTTGCCGACGTAGATCACCTTGCCCTTGCGGTCCTTCATCAGGTACACGCCGGGGTCGGTGGGCAGTCTTGCGAGCAGTTCCTCGGTGTCGAGGGCCATCGGGTCGATCATTATGCCCGACGGAGAGTGGATGCGCCGCTCGCCGCGGTGCGCGGACGAATGGAGCTACGGCGCGATGGGCGTGCAGTCGCCGGGGCTGGGCGTGGCCTGCACCTGCCACGGGCCCGACAGGCCGGGCGCGGTGCGCTCCATGGTCTGGTTGGCCAGCGCCAGGCCCACGTCGGGCGCCGAGGCCACGCCGTCCTGATCCTGGATCGCGTCGGTGTTGGCGCCGCCGTAGATGACCGCGTCGACGATGCCGCCCGCGCCGGTGGCCAGGCGGATGCCGTCGGCCTTGCTGTTCGACGCGTTGCCCAGGTCGGGGTTGAAATCGGCCGCCTGGAAGAAGGTCACGCCCAGGTTGGACGGCCCGCCCACGACGGCGCACTGCCCGGGTGCGAGCGTGCCCGCGAGCACCAGCGAGGTCGAGTAAGCCACACCCGCGCCGCCACCCGCCGACTGCAAGAGCAGGCCGCTGATGTCGACGGGCACGGGCGCCGCGTTGTAGAGCTCGACCCACTCCAGGTTGTTGTCGGTCGAATTCACGTCGTAGAGGACCTCCGACAGGTACACGCCCAGCGCGCGCGCCTTGGTCGTGGCACCGACGCCGCCCATGCCCGCGTGCACCTCGATGGGGCCGCCCAGCGACACACCGGTGACGTCGAAGCCGGCCGACGCTTGCCCGGCGGGAATGACGATCGAAGCGGGCACGCTGACCACGCCGGGCGCCGCGCTGGTGAGCGCGATCTCGAGCGCGACCGGCGTCGCGGCCTCGAGCGCGACGGTGTAGTGCGCCGTCTCACCCACGGTCACGTCGTTGGCGCCGGGCGCGATCGAGGTCAGCGCGGGCACCACGCGCAGCGGCGCGACCACGTGCGCGTTGCCGAGCGTGGCGGTGAGCTCGAAAGGTCCGCCCGTGCTGACGCCGTTGATCTCGAAGGTGGCGCTGGTCATGCCCGCGGGAATCGTCGCGCTGCCCGGGAAGGTCGCCGCGGTGCCGCTGGTCGCGGTCAGCGAGACGACCTCGCCGCTCGCGCGCGCGGGCTGGTTGATGGTGATGGTCACGCTCTGCGTGCCGCCGTGAGCCACGAGGATCGGGCTGGGCGCCAGGCCGACGAGCGCGGCGTGCGCCACCGCCGCGTCGGGCGTGGTGAGCTCCTGCCCATCGGGCTTGTCGGCGTCGGGCAGGTCGCCCGCGTCGGGGCTGGCGCCGTCGGGACCGGGCGGCTCGACGCCGCTGTCGTGGCCGCCCGGCACGTCGCCGCTGACGGTCGTCGCGCAGCCGGCGAGCAGCACCGGCAGCAGGCTCCATGCGCCGGCCAAGCGGCGAAAAGAACTCGACAAACTACCGTCACAGACCCCTGGCTTGGTCCACATTTCCGGGCACACTAGACGTGCTCGCCAGTGCGGTCAAGCACCGGCCTGACCACTTGTCAGCGGCGGTCACACGACTCCTGCGAGCGCGCGTACTATGCCGTCCCTGTTGTTGCAGCTGAAGTCAGTGCACGTCGCGAACGCGCCCACGAGCGCAGATCATTCATGTGCACACGCGCTCACGACGCCGGCATGGCTACGTTTCTCGACGGGAAATGCACGCACGCGCCGCGCGCGCGCGGCGCGCGCACGGCGAGATCTTCGCTCGTGCGCACATTTCTCCGTCGGCAAACTGGCATCGCGCATGATCGTGGAGTCGCGCGCGACATCGACGACCGACCTCATGCCCGTCGGTGCCGTGGTAGGCGTGGTCGGTCGCGAACACACATTGGATCGCGCCCACACGTGTTTCGTCGACGGAAACAACGTCGCGAAGCTCGCGCGCACCGCCGGTCTGGTGCGCTCTGCTGCGCAGCGTCACGCGTCAGTGCGGACGCTTTTCGCAACTTTTTGTGCAATGTCAGCGATCTTCATCGTCCTTCCGAAAGCCGGAAAATGGTGGCCGGGAACCGCATACCAGTGGCTTCGATGCCTCACAATCGAAGGGGTCCAAGGTACGCCTCGGGTCCTGGTCACTCAGGGCCTTGCTGGAGCCGATCGAGTGCCTCGCGACGCGATCGAAGAGCGCATCGTTCTCGTAACAATCGCGGCCGGTTATGACGTCGAAGTTGAGAAGTTTTGGCCACGGTCCGGACCTGGTCTGGACGGGTTCTTGGTAGGTACTGTGATCGCGACCCGTGTAAGTGCGGGTACGAAACCACCGGGCGGTCTTCGGCTGGTGCGATTCGTGAATGCGATCCAAGTGAAAAGCTGGATTGAGACGGGCACTGCACGTCAATGCGATTGTGTGCCCTACATCTCAGGCCTAGTCTTTTCAGTGTGTTTGCAACCAGTGTTCGGGGAGATGCGCAGATGAGATGTCTGGTCGTTGATGATGACGCTAACGCTTGTGAGCTGCTGACTCACCTGCTCGGAAGAGCGGGCCACAGCATCGCGATCGCGCCCAGCGGCCCTATGGCGTTGGAGATGGTGCGGAGCCAGGACTTCGACATCGCGCTCGTCGATCTTCAAATGGAAGACATGGACGGCGCGACGACGATGCGCGCCCTTCGCGACGCCAAGCCGGATCTCCGGATGCTCGTTGTTTCCGGCTACGACGATCGCGAGCACGTGCTCGACGCCGTTGCAGCTGGCGCCGACGGGTATCTGCTGAAGACCGAGCTGTCGGCGCGTCTTCCTGACGCGATGTCGGAGCTGATGGCCGGTGGTGGTCCACTGTCGGCACGCATCGCGAGCATCGTGCTCGATCAGCTGCGCCGTCCGCCCGAGGGAACGCGCCCGGGTGGCACGGAGCCCGCGGCGACGCGCACGCTGTCGAAGCGCGAGTTCGACGTGCTCGAAGGCCTGTCGCGCGGCTACACGTACACCGAGATCGCTGCGAACCTGCAGATCAGCGTCAACACGGTGCGGCACCACATCCGCAACCTGTACGACAAGCTGGGCGTGAACGGTAAGGCCGAGGCCGTGAGCCGCGCGCTGGGCATCCTCACCAAGGATGGCACCGGCCCGGTCTCCGAAGAAGAGGGCATCGACGGCCTGCGTCGTAGCCCGCGCGGCACCGAGCCGCCGCCCGTCAAGTAAGCCGCCAGCGCCGCTCCCCGCGGTCAGCAGCAGCAGCGCTCCGTCGACGTTCGAGTGATCCTCGAACGTCGGCGTGCGTCCAGAGCTCCCCGCGCCGAGGCCAGTCGCCCCGCTCGGGCCGGTCTCGATCCGGTACGGGCCCGCCTAGATGAACAGGTTCTTGATGTCCTTGAACGTCACGACGATCAGGACCAGGAACAGGATCAGGATGCCGAACATGTGCACGGTCGCCTCGACCTTGGGGTTGGGACGCCGACGCGTGGCCAGCTCGTAACCCAGGAAGGCCAGCCGTCCACCGTCGAGCCCGGGGATGGGCAGCAGGTTGAACAGGCCGAGCATGACGCTGAGCGTGGCGACCAGCTGCAGCGCCTGCGCCCAGCCGTAGGAGAACTGCTCCTGCATCGCGTTGACGATGCCCACGGGTCCGGTGAGGCCGCCGGGCGCCTTGCGCGTGATCACCAGGTACAGGTTGCTGAGGATCTGCTGCGTCTTCTCCACCGGATACACGATGGCGAGACCCGCCGCGGTAGCGACGCCGACCGGCTTGCGCTCGGCGTCGATGCGGACCCCTACCCGGTACGACTTCTCGGCGCCCTTGGCCGCGTCCGCGGGCGGCGGCTCCAGCCTGGGCGTGAGCTTCACCTCCATGACCTTGCCCGCACGCTCGACGGTGATGGTGATGGGCTTGCCCCCGCCCTTCTGCACCTCGGTGGCGAAGTCGGGCAGGTCGCTCCTGGAGTTCCAGACCTCGACGCCGTTGACCCTGAGCAGACGGTCGCCTTGCTGCAGCAACCCCGCCGCTGGCTTGTCCGCCTCCACGGTGGTGACCTTCCAGCGCGCCACCTCCTGGTCGACGCCGGCGCTCAGGTAGAAGACGAAGATGATCAGCACCGAGAGCACGTAGTTCATGGCCGGACCGGCCAGGATGACCAGGAAGCGCAGGATGGCCGGCCGGTTGGGATAGACGTGCGGATCCTTCTCGTCGAACTCCTCGTGTGGGTTCATGCCCGTGATCTGCACGAAGCCACCGAAGGGCACGGGCGCCAGCTGGAACTGCGTCTCGCCCGAGCGCCACTTGAGCACCGCGGGCCCGAAGCCGATGCTGAAGCGTTCGACGCGCATCTTCGACCAGCGCGCGACGAAGTAATGCCCGGCCTCGTGGACCACGACGAGAACACCGAGTGCCAAGATGGCCAGGACGACTAACATGCCGGGCGAGTATAGCAGCAATCGTGGCTGCGCCCGTGCAAGCCGAAGTCGTGGCCGCACGCGAGATCGCAGGATAAAGTGCGCGGCGGAGGACCCATGGAACACCGCAACCTCGGTCGCTCGGGGCTCAAGGTCTCCACGCTCTGCCTGGGCGCGATGACCTTCGGCGAATCGCGCACCTTCATGAAAGGGGTCACCTCGTCGGATGACGAGGCGCGCCGCGTGCTCGACGCCGCGCTCGAGGCCGGCATCGACTTCGTCGACACCGCCAACGTCTACAGCGAGGGGCGCTCGGAGGAGCTGCTCGGGCAGTGGCTGGAGGGCCGCCGGCAGCGCGTCGTGCTGGCGACCAAGTGCCGCTTTCCCACCGTGATGAGCGAGGGCACGCCGTGGGAGAACGACTCCGGCCTGTCGCGCAAGTCGGTGATCAAGAACTGCGAGGACTCCCTACGTCGCCTGCGCACCGACTACATCGACCTCTACCAGGTGCACATGCAGGACGGGCAGACGCCGGTCGACGAGACGCTGCGCGCGCTCGACGATCTGTGCCGCGCGGGCAAGATCCGCTACGCCGGCTGCTCCAACTACACCGGCTACCGCCTGGTCGAGTCGCTGTGGGCCGCGGATCGCAAGGCCACCCTGCGCTACGAGGCGGTGCAGCTGCAGTGGAGCCTGATGGTGCGCGACGCCGAGCGCGAGATCGTGCCCGCGTGTCGTGCCTTCGACCTGGGCGTGCTGGTGTGGAGCCCGCTCGCGCGCGGCTTCCTGACCGGCAAGTACAAGAAGGGCGAGCCGCCGCCGGAAGGATCGCGCCTGGCCGAGTGGAAGGACTCGTGGGCGCGCCTGCAGGGCGACCGCCACTGGGCGCTGCTCGACGCCGTCCGGCGCGTGGCCGCACGCCTGGGCACCACGCCCGCGGCAGTGTCGCTGGCCTGGCTCCTGGGGCGGCCCGAGGTCACCTCGGTGATCGTGGGCGCGCGCGACGCGCAGCAGCTGCGCGAGAACCTGGCCGCGCTGAACGTCAAGCTGGGCGCCGACGAGCGGCGCGAGCT
>OBEQ010940915.1_pt1 | contig 15828 bp, 8 predicted proteins | sample 1670901 | NCBI WGS metagenome assembly OBEQ01 (sample SAMEA104232315, study PRJEB22302) | groundwater metagenome | biome: forest; feature: aquifer; material: groundwater | place: USA | collected 2011-08-07 | depth 5.4 m | reverse complement strand
TTTAGGAATTAGTCATCAAGCCATAAAAAATTATAAATCTGGCAGAAGGGAAATGACACTAATAACATTTTACAGACTAAAAGTACTTTACGATGGCTTAGTTAATAAAATCCCCGATCCATTCGATCCACTCAATAAGATTAAAGAAGTTTTCTTAGAAAAGAGCCAAAAGTTTCGCAAGGTGACGAGAAAACATGTATTTCCATATTTTTTACTACGAATGTTTCAGTATATGGCGCAAGATCAGACTGTTTCTCTCCTAAATACATTTGGCGCTCCCACAACTGGTTTGGAAGACTGGAAACAAGAACAGTTTGAATTACTCACACAAAAACTCTTTGAGATGGGCGGCAGTTTGGAGGCGATGAAGAGTCCAGAACGACTTCCCAAAGAACTCCTATACTCATCCATCCGGGAAAAAGCTGCACTTATGTTTACAAACGCGCAAATTGTATTGGAAAAGGAAGAATCTGATGAATTCTGGGAACATGGAAGATCTTGGGCTCTTGTGTTAAAGGATCAGCCGCTTAAAAATATTCGAGATATTCTAGAAAGTGTATTGGCTGCAAAAGATCAACCCCCGGTAGTCAATCTTTTTGATGTTACTGAAATATCAGAGGCGCAAATTAATATGCTTTACACCGTCATTCAATCCTCCCTCGTTTCCGATAGAAAAGTTTACATTCCTCTGCTGATAAGAAAAGACACTTTTGATCCAAACCTCGTAGAAAAACTAAAAGAACGTCTTATCCATAGGAAAGGTTCTAAAATTACACCGGAAATGTTAGAGAAGGTTTCCTTTGGGGAACATATCATTACAAGCGCGGAGCTTGCGTTAGCCTCTAAACAATCTGGCATTGATCCAAATATAGAAATGAATCCCGACGCTATTTACGATCTCCTTCAAGATAAAATTGGCGGTGGAATTCATCTTCAAATTTTTACGGATAATCTATACCGTTTCAAAGAGGACTGGAGGACAAAAAGCCTGGATATGCTTCTTATTGTCTCTGCCACCCAGGTACTTCACTTTAGCCAAGAGATGTTGAACTCCCTCCGCTCTCAAGAACTTCTCTCTCATAACCAGTAAAAATAATCTCTAGTGAAAATGATTGAAATACGAAATGAGCGCATACTTAAAGTAGCTTATCCTAAATGGGTGCGGCGCACCTCTTTAGGGATGGCGCTATTATTTTCTTATGTAAATGTGATTCATGGGGCTGTTGAAGGGGCTAAAACACTTTGGGAAGAAAGGAGAGAGTCCTTGGCCCGTCATTCCTCCCGCTTAGGCGGGGGGAATCTAGTTCAGTTTGCTCCTATTCTGGATTCTCGCGCTTCTCGCGTGAATGACGGTCAAAGAAAATTGGTGTCTGTCACGAATTTTATCGATCAAGGTAGGATTAGCGGTTTTTCGACCGCTATCGCATCGGTTAAGGAGATTTATTCCCCACCTAATTCAAATTCTAATATTCCTCTTGTTATTCATATTCAAGATGCGCACAACAATTATGAGGCGCAAAAGAATATTTCACAACTTCTTTTAACACTATCTAAAAAATTTGAGAATGAACAGATTTTGGTTGGGGTAGAAGGAGCGCAAGGATCATTCGACTTTGAATTTTACCGATCACTACCGGATGAAGAAACGACTCAACAAATTGCCGATGCCTTTTTAAAAGAATCCTTTATTAGTGGGCCAGAGCATGCGGGATTAACGGCTTCCTCTACGAATAATCTTTTCTTTTGGGGTATTGAAGATAAGAAACCCTATCTGGAACATGTGCAAGCATTTAAAGATGCGGTTATGGAGAGTGAAGTAAAGATCCAACTTAAAAAATGGGAAGAAGAACTTGCCATTCGTAAAATACAAATATTCAACCCAGAACTTAAATATTTTGAATTAAAAGCTGAGCAATATAAAAGGGGAGAGTTAAAATTAGGTGATTACCTCAAATATTTAATCAAATCTCCACAAGTCGTCATTCCGGCACATAAGCATGCCCCGGCGAAAGCCGGGGCCGGAATCCAGAAAAACGTAAGACTTTATCTGGATGCTCTTATGATCGAGCAATTTCTTAATTACTCAAAAGTTGAAAAAGAGAAAAAAGAATTAACGACCCATCTTTCCAAGCGTTTACCCCCCTCTGAATTAGAAAAACTCTTTAGTTTAAGTTTAGCCTACCGAGCGGGAAATTTAGGTTATGGCGAATTTTACGCTTCATTAAAAGAACTGTGCCATAAAGTTGAATTAAATCTTCGCCAATGGCCTGAAATGGAAAAATATATCCGGTATGTATCTTTAAGTGACTCCATCCAAAGTGAAAAGTTCTTAGCAGAATTAGACGATTTAGAAAAAGTATACAGAAATAAACTCACTCAAACAGAAGAAGAACGCCAACTGCTCATGGAGAGCGATCAACTTTTACTCCAGAGCAAGCTAACGTCTTTCTCCCTCAGCCCAGAAGAGTGGGAAATATATCAAAAAATCAATACTATTCGTCATTCCCGCGAAAGCGGGAATCTAGTCAACAATACCTCTTATCTGGATTCCCGCTTTCGCGGGAATGACGATCTGTTCAATTCCTTCGAAAAATTCAACCAAGCAGCTATCGCCCGAAATACCATTCTCGTAGAAAATTTACTCAGGAAAATAAGCGAGACCAAAAGCACTCCCCCCAAAATTGCTGTGCTCATTGCAGGGGGATTCCATACTCCGGGAATTACCGCTCTTCTTAAAGAAAAAAAGATGGGGTATGTGGTTTTAACTCCTAGACTCGGTAATATAGAAGGTTCTGGCACAGAATACCTAAATCTCTTCCAGAGAAGTAAAACTCCGTTAGAAAAACTTTTCTCGGGTGAAAGAATTACCCTTTCGCCAGAACGGGTACTTGCAACTTCAACTATGGGTGAAGGTTCTCCCATGAGAAAGCCCTTACCTCCTCTGTTCCTATCATTAAAAATTGATGGCCTGGTCTTAAAAAAATGGCTAGAAGGCTCCCCTCTTAATTCAAATACCTTACAAATGGTCCAGAAACTCATTGCCCCAGCATTTGCCAAGCGAGGCTATGGAAAACCAAAAATAGAAATTGGATCAGAAAATAATAACGATGGAAAAATTAGCAGCTTTACTCTGAAACAAATTTTTAAAGTAGGCTCAAAGGAAATATCTTCGCAACATTCAATTTCTTCAAATAAAATAGATAAAGATAGAAATGATTCGTTACTATTAAAATTAACTCTACTTAATCATTCCATTAAAATTTACCCAACAATTTACTCGCGATGGAATTCTCTATTCAGCTTAAAATGGTTGACAACACCCTTTGCGCTCCTATTAGACTTACCCGCAGAAGCTGCTACATTGGGTGGACAGGTTTTTCCATGGGCTCCGTGGTTTACTTATTGGCAGATGAAGGTTGCGGGGATTTCTCAGAGAGATCAAATTCTGTTAATTTCTGCTGCCATGATTGCGACTGCGTGTGGATTCTTTTTATTGAATGTCATCTCTAAAACGAGATCCATTGCTAAAGCTACAAAAGTTACACTTAAATCTGATGATATTGAACTAAGAAAAGAGGAACATTCCACTTTAATGGACTATGCTCGAAAAAATACTAAAAGCATGTTTACCAAAGTGGTAGAGGGGCGAAAAATTATTGGCAGATATGTGGAATATGAACATGGAGATGATATTTATCATTACTTAAGGAAAAGAAATATTGTTAAGGGGAGTTATTATTTTACGGATCCGACGACTGGATATGAGTACTTGTTTTGGGAAAGGAGTCCGCCCCGACCAATTCAATTATTAAGAGCTCAAGATATAGATGAAATTGGCAAGATTTCCGCCCACAAAGTGGCAGAGATCATTAACAAAAAAGAGAGTCAGGGTAAAAAAACTGTTTTAGGATTAGCCACGGGTGGGACTCAAGATCCCTTTTACAGAGAACTTATTCGCCTGCATCAGGAAGAGGGGCTAAGTTTAAGAAATGTAATTACTTTTAACTTAGATGAATATGTGGGGTTGCCTAAAGACCACAAAAATTCTTATCGATCCGAAATGGAAAATAAATTCTTTAACCATGTAGATATTGCCCCAGAAAATATTCATGTTTTAGACGGAACTGCAGACAATTTGGAATTGGAATGCAGACAATACGAGGCTGCTATAAAAGAAGCGGGAGGAATAGATTTACAAATGCTGGGCATAGGGAGTAACGGCCACATCGCCTTTAACGAACCAGAAAATTTCTCGGTTGATTCCAGAACCCACAAGGTTGAACTAAGCGAAGAAACCATTCAAGCGAATCGTCGCTTTTTTGATGGAGACCCTTCCAAAGTTCCTCGAGAAGCTTTAACGATGGGCATTGCAACGATTTTAGATGCAAAGGAAATTCTACTTTTAGCTAGCGGCGAAAGCAAAGCAAGCGCCATTAAAAATTCCATAGAAGGATTAATAATCGATAACATTCCTGCCTCACTACTACGAAACCATTCTAAAGTCACATTTATTGTGGACTCAAAAGCAGCGCAACTTTTAAAACGTAGCCCATTACAAAAATTAAAGGATTTAGTATTGCGTTTTCCTCTAATAGCGCTTTTTGTTCCTTTAATTGGAATTCTATTTGCCATTCCTGTGGAAGCGATGACTTTGGATGGTGAAAATTTAGCAGACCTCATGACATTTCAATTTTTTCCTCTTTTTGCGGTGGTGGGGGCTAAAGATAGTGGGGATGGGATACAGCCAAAGCAAACGGACGAGATTCCTGCATCAGAATTAGAAACTCTCAAAAAGTATACCGGTGAAGATACGGTTCATCGATTTCAGAATTTCTTTAGGGAATTTGGGGAAAGCAACTGGATGAGGAAACATAGAAAAGAGGTGATTGTTTTAGTTATCTCTTTAAAAGAAAATGTGAGCCTTTTATTTCATTGGCTCTTATTAATTAAAACAGAATTTGGGATGGATTGGTTTGCTGGCCATTGGGATGGAATTCAGCAAAAATTTAACTCCAAAGAGAAAATTTTATCCATTGCATATTTAGAGAGTCTTTTTGGAATTTCAAACCTTAAAACTTATTGGGATGAAATTTTTAGCTCTTATCAAGATCAAGTTAATGCAGACCAGTTTATATTCTTAAATCCTCTTGAAGGACTCAAAAAAGTTTATGGGGAAGAGTGGATTGATGGCAAGTGGATAGAACTAAAACCGCGTTTAGATTTTTATTTAAAACATGAAGATGAAGCGTATAAGAATATAATTCTTCCATATATCCTGGAAGAAAAGTCACTTGCTGAATTAAAAGGAAAAAGAGTGAACTTAATTCGGCTTCTAACGCTTATAGAAATTTTGATTAGAGCGAATCGATATTCTGAATCCGAAATGATTAGGCTTATCGATGACATATACGAAGCATTGATACACGGAATTATTCCATCATATATCCCCTATCGTGAAATAAATAATCTCATTATTTTTACTGGATTATATCGGGCTGTTCCTTTATTTCTTTATAATCTCTATGCAAGATCTTTAAACCAGAAGGCACTGTGTGATGAGTTAAATATAATCATGGGAACGATAGAATCTGGCAAGTTTAATAGTGAGGATCAAATCCATAAAGACTTGGGATATGTTCTCATTCAAAGAAAGTTAAATAGCGAGAACCCGTTAGCTCGGCCTCTAAATTATAAAAACTATATTCAAATTATTGAAGGTAAAAAATTACAGGCACACGGAGATATTGAAGCGCAACTTTCTGAGGAAGAAAAGGATGAGTTATATTACCTTGCTTATGAAGCCGCTCGATTAAGAAATTTTATATTAGAAGTTAAAAAGGAAGGTCGCCCAATTTTAATTGTGGAAAACCCTTCCTACGGGAAAGTGGCTGTAGATCCAATCCGAAATGAGCTTGAAAGACTTAAAATTGAATTGATAGAAGCTACAATCTATTCTGGCGAATGTTATTCTTGTCATGAATTTTTAAATTCAGAAATATTTCGAGATGAATATCTCCATCGTATTTTAGAGGAAAAACCAAACATTATTGTAGTAGACGCATCGGACTCTATTAGAAGCGCCGATGACCAAAATAATCCACCCCATTATCCAAACTCTGCGAAAGGGTTTAGAAATTACATTTTAACTATCAATGAGGCTAGTGGTTATACAATCATCCCAGAATCCTCTTTTATTTCTGAAGAAACAATCTCAAAGTTAAAAAATAGAGACGACTTCAAAACTTTACATAAAAGAATTGGAAATATGGCGAAATCGAACTACAGTCCTGAACCTTACCATATTGGTTTTTGGACACCTTCTGAGCTAAATATTCAAATAATGGAAGAACCTCTAGAGGACAGTTTGCGCGCGCCTCCGATATTAGACCCCTCTAAAATAGAAGGACCGACTCTTATACTAACGCAAACGGCAATGGAACATTCTGCTATTCAAAATGCTGCCAGCAATGGAGATAAAATGGCTTCCACTGTTTTATCCCACACTCATCATAACCATAGTCCCGCTTATTATGATGATAAAAAGCACTTTAAACAATTTTATATAGAAATCACTCCTCACGGACCTGATCTAATTCTTTCTCCAAAAAAACTTGCCCAAGCTTACTATGAAAAGTTAACTTCTTTTTCAGATGAAAATTTAGAGAGAGACCAAGAAAAAACTATGGAGATTGAGTCTTCTTCCCCACCGCTCGACGAAATGGAAGGAGAGAAGGTCTCGGATGAAGAGTGGGATCATCTGATCCAAAGAATGGATTTTGTAACGAATCAGGAAAAATTAGGAGTTTCTCGTACCAAGATTGCGAAAACCGCGGGTTATTCCATAACTCTTATGAGTTTAATTTATAATGGGAGGAAGAAACCAAAGGGCCGTTTTCGGCCCAGTAGAATGGCTCTTGAAATTATTCATCAAGCCATTAATAGTCTTCTTAATGACCCCGACCCATCTCCCCAAAAATTAACAGCTAACGAAAGAGACCATCTTTCTTTAAAAATATCACAAATAGTCCAAAAAGATATGGAGGGTAACGGCTGGACTTTGTCCTCTTTGGCAGCTGCTTCTAAAGGAAAAGTTTCAGCTGCTTACTTAAGCCTTATCTTAAATAAAAAAGTTATTCCATCTAAAGAGATTTCCAATATAATTGATGGAATTATTATTGGACTCACTAATAAAACATCTAAAATTATTTCTAGAAGTGGAAAAAGAACCTCTAGCGAATTAGTCAATGAAAAAGCTAAAAATCGAGCTATGAAATGGCTTGAAGAACTTTATGGAGCGTTACGAAGCCTACGAATCATTGGAGAAGTTTTAGACATTAGCCCCCCAACAGTAAAAAGATATCTCTTAGGTGAATCTTCCATGAAATGGATCACTTATAAAAAATTGGTAAGGCTCTATCTTAAAATTCGAAAAAAATATGGAAAATTTCCGTTTTCTCGAACCAAGAAAATAATTTCTATCCGAATCGTTCAGAAAGAACAAAGAGAAAAAGAAATTTTACCCCAAGGCGCATTGCCTATAGAAAATAAAATTGAAAAATTAACAGTAGAAATTGTGACTCCAGCCAATATAATAGGAAGCAACCCCATAGCACTACAACCAATAGAAATGGAATATAAACCACCTCTTCTTCCAGAAATAGATAATACTTATCTTGGAAGAAGATTAAATGAAGAAATTAGAGTTAGATACCATCTACTTAAAAGCGATGAACTCCATAGGCTAGAAGCCGCGAGGCAAATTTTAAAACTCAACGCACTGTGGCAAGAAGAACAAAAAAGAAGTTTAAGGCGCTCCGTAGGTAGAATCACCCCCCAGCAGCTTCCTAGATTAATCCACTATATGTCTCAAGATGAGATCGCCTTTCAACTAAAACAAATGGGTCACTACGCGAAAATGAGCTCAAACGATCACATTTCTTTAATCCGTTTATTTGAAAAGATCTTTGAATCCGGAGGAACCTTAAAAGAAATTATTGATCGTTATTCCACTCCAAATAAATTAGATTTTGAATTATTACTTTCCGCGCAAAAAGCAATTCAAAACTATTTCTTCTCACATATTAAATTATCTTTAGAAAGGGACATCGCATTAAAAGTTTGGAAAGAAGGAGTAAGGAAAGGAGAAGCAATTCAATCTTTAAAACTAAAGCAGTTAAAAGCCTATTTAAAACAAATCTTGACTCAAAATTTAGAGACTCCATTAATTCATTTATTTGACATTACAAATATTTCCGAAACAAAGATAGCAATGCTCGCGCTTGCAATTAAAATGTCTGCAAATAGAGATCGCCCAGTTATCTTATCGTTATTAACTAGGGAAGAAAATGTAGATTATAAAGAATTGGAAATTTTAAAGGAACGATTAGAAAATGAATTTAATATTGATCCCGCGTGGATAAAAAAATTATCTTTTGGACAAATTGTGCTTACTACCAAAGATTTAAGGTCTCAAACAGAACAAAATGGAATAGACCCAGCCGTAGAAATAGACCCAGATGCTATTTATAGCTTCTTACAAACAAAAATATCAGGTTCCTTTGATTTAGAAATCTTTACTGATAATATTTTTCGTTTTAAGGAAAGTTGGAGGACTAAAGCACTCCAAATTCTGGTGATTGCTTCCGCTACCCAAGTCTTAGTCTATACCCATGACCTTTACGAAAAATTCCGCGCCCAACAATTAACCGCCGCGAGCCAGTAACTCTTGACAAATTAAGTTATATACGGTATATAATACCTTATATGAAGGCTCGACTGCATACCCATGAAAAATACGCCTATTCAGATGGAGCTATTGTAGAAGTTAAGATTTGGATTGTAGAAAAAATGTTGAGAACACCAGAAGGATATAAATATTCTCTTGTTTATATTGATCCCCAAGGGGATCGTATACTAGGTTATGATAATGCGGAAGGGAAAGGGCATCATAAACACAAAGGTCATAAAGAAGAGCCTTATCATTTTAAATCTATTGAAGAATTATCCAGTCAGTTTTTAAAAGAGATCGAGGAGATCAGGAGGCAAATATCATGAAAATTAAAAATATTACAATTGGGATAAAAAGCGCCGAACAAGGCTTAAAAGAATTTACCAGAACAATCAAAAATATTCAGAAAGGCTCTATTCCGAAAGCTAAGAAAGAAGCGACTTATTTTGTAAATGTTGAAGCGTTTCACAGTGTTTTAACATTAAAACGATTAGAATTACTTCATGTTATTAGGGAGAATAAACCACACTCTATCTATGAATTAGCAAATCTAGTAAAACGGGACCTAAAAAATGTTCAAAACGATGTTTCCCTTTTAAATAGAATTGGCCTTGTCCAAATTAGCAAGAGCACACAAGCTAGAAATAGAGTAACCCCTTATGTAGAATATGATCGTCTTCAAGTTCAAATTCCCGTTGCCTATTAAACATTGATATGGACTTTTTAGGGTTAAAAGTTATTAGTTTTGAGAGCCGTAGGGCTTTTGAGATGCAGAGTCTTATTGAGAGAAATGGCGGTAAGCCGTTTATTGCTCCTTCCTTGCGGGAAATTCCTTTTGAATTGAATCAAGAAGCGATTGCCTTTGCTAAAAAGATCATAGAAGATAAAGCGGATATTGTTATTTTAATGACCGGAGTGGGTACCCGCTTTCTAATTGAAGTCATTTCTAAACAATTTTCTAAAGAAACATTTTTAGAACATTTTGCGAATAAAACAATTGTAGCCCGGGGACCTAAACCTGTATCCGCCTTAAAAGAGATAGGGCTTAAACCTACCTTAACCGCGCCGGAACCCAACACATGGCGCGAAATTTTAAAAATTTTAGATGATTATGGGTCCATTAAAGAAAAAAAAGTTTTTGTACAGGAGTATGGGATTCAAAACCAGGAATTTATAGAAGAGCTTAAAAAACGGGGCGGGCATGTGAGCCGTGTTCCCGTTTATCGCTGGGCTTTGCCGGAAGACCTTGGCCCTTTAAGACAAGCGATTAGTGATGTGACCGAGGGAAAAGCAGATATTCTTCTTTTTACCAGCGCCACGCAGGCCTACCATCTCTTGCAAGTAGCCGCGGAAGATGGGTTGGAAAATTCTTTTAGAGAAGCTTTGGGAAGAGTTGCCATTGCCTCCATTGGCCCTGTAACCAGTGAAAATTTAGCGGATTGCGGCTTAGGGGCAGATTTTGAAGCCACTCAATCTAAGATGGGGCTCTTTGTAAAAGAAGTAGCGGAAAAATGTCCGGAAATTTTAAAGAAAAAAAGAGCAATATGGGAAGCAAAGTCTAAACCCATTGAAATAAAAAAATATGAAATTAAATCCACAAATCTAGTACCTTTAAAAGAGAGCGTTTTTTTAAAAGCTTGCCATCAAGAAAAAACTCCTTATACTCCTATTTGGCTTATGCGCCAGGCCGGACGCTTTATGAAGGAATATCGGGAGTTAAGAGCCCGAGTCCCTTTTATAAAACTGTGCAAAGATTCGGACTTAGCCTGCGAAGTCACTGTGACCGCGCAAGAAAAGTTGGGAGTGGATGCCGCTATTTTATTTTCCGATATTCTGCTGATTCTGGAGCCTATGGGAGTGGGGTTAGAATACACGAAAGAAGAGGGGCCCCATATTCACCGCCCTGTACGCACGGAGGAAGCTGTAGATAATATGAGTCCTGTGAATGTACAAGAATCACTTCATTTTGTATTTGAGGCGGTCAAAAAAATTCGTTCTGCTCTAAAACCGAACGTTCCTCTGATTGGTTTTGCAGGGGCACCCTTTACTTTGGCTTCCTATGTGGTGGAAGGAGGGCCCTCCCAGAACTATAGACACACAAAAAACCTTATGCACATGTATCCCCAAGTGTGGAATAAGCTAATGGAGAAGCTTACCGACTCTACCATTCAATATCTTCAAGGCCAGATTGATTCTGGCGTGCAAGCGGTTCAGGTTTTTGATAGTTGGGTTGGGTGCCTTTCCCCGGAAGACTACCGAGAATATGTGCAACCCCACATGAAAAAACTATTTTCTTCGTTAGAGGGAAAGAAGGGAAAAGGGACTGTCCCTTCAGGGACTGTCCCCTTTTCCCCCCTCATTCATTTTGGAACTGGGACTAGTGGTCTTTTAGAATTGATGAAAGAAGCGGGAGGCAATGTGATTGGAGTGGATTGGAGAATAGATTTAGCGACCGCTTGGAACCGATTAGGGGCGGTGGCAGTACAGGGAAATTTAGATCCCTTGGTTCTGTTAGCGGATACAAAAACTATTCGTTCGCAAGTAAAAAAAATATTAGATTCAGTAAAGGGACGGCCGGGACACATTTTCAATCTTGGACATGGAGTTTTACCCCAGACTCCAGAAGAAAATGTCCGCGCTTTGGTGGATATGGTGCATGAATTGTCACTTCGTTAGGGAAATTAGGGACGGAGCCCTATTTGTTCGGGCAAATAGGGCTCCGTCCCTAATTTCCCCAATTTAAACATTAATGGAAAAAGGGGTTTTGCTTCTTGCTTTTGGAGGACCTACTCGGGGTGAAGAAGTAGCGCCCTTCCTTAAGAATGTAACGGCAGGACATTCAATTCCACAAGCAAGAATTGATCTGGTTCTAGAACAATACCGCATGATTGGCGGGACATCCCCTCTTAATGAACTCACATTCCAACAATCTAAATCCCTAGAAGAGCTCCTCCAAAAGAAAAATGTTCCTGTAAAAGTATATGTCGGCATGCGCCATTGGCCCCCTTTGATTCAGGAAACTCTTTTAAAAATGAAAGAGGATGGGATTAAGAAAGCGGTTGGAATTGTACTCGCTCCCCATAGATCCCAAGCAAGTTGGGAAAAATATTTAGAAAAAGTGTTACAGGTTCAAAAAGAGATGGGCCCCGAAACACCTCAAATAGAATTTTGCGCTCCTTGGCATGAACATCCCCTTTGGATAGAAGCCATTAGCTCACGTATTGAAGAAAGTATACGCGCGAATCCAGAAATAAAAGAGAACCTCTGGCTTTTCACGGCCCACAGTATCCCTCTGGAAATGGATGCAAAGTCGAACTACTCCCAACAAATAAAAAGGACCGCGGAACTTGTGGCAGAAAAACTGCAAAAGAAAAATTGGGAAGTGGTTTACCAAAGCAGGAGCGGCCGCCCTCAAGATCCATGGCTAGAGCCAGATATCAACGATAAACTTACTGAATTAGACACATCCGGAATTAAATCGGTGACGGTCATCCCCATTGGTTTTATTTGCGATCATGTAGAAGTTCTCTATGATTTGGATGTAAAAGCAAAAGAAACAGCGCGCAAATTAAACATTTCCTTCCACAGAGTTAAAACAGTCAATGCTCATCCTAAATTTATTGAGATGCTTTCAGAAATTGTAATTCAACATGCTTCCTAATTTCTTTATATAATTCCAATTGTGACAAAAATTATTTTTACTCTATTGACACTCCTATTCACAACTTCGCTCTCTTTTGCGGCGGAGGCCAACCCCATTGCCGAATTAGAAAAAAGAGTGATGGAACATACTCTTAAAAATGGGTTGAAGATTATTGTTCTGGAAAGACCTAAATTTCCGCTGGTTTCTTTTGAAATGATGTTTAAAGTGGGTGGCGTGGACGAAACTTTAGGGAAGACCGGGTTGGCCCACCTCTTTGAACATATAGCTTTTAAGGGATCTGAAAAAATTGGAACTAAAGATTTTGAAAAAGAAAAACCTATTTTAGAGGCGATTGAAAAAATAGCGCAAGAAATTGCCGCGGAAGAAATTAAGGAAAACAGTGCCGATCCAAAAAAATTGGAGCAGCTTAAATTAAAACTAGCCGCCTTAGAAGTCGAACACCAACAGTGGATGAATCCCGAGGAGCTAGACGAAATTTATAGCCGCCACGGCGCGGAGGGACTCAACGCTTTTACAGGGAAGGATATGACCGGGTTTGTCGTAAGCTTGCCGTCAAACAAGTGGGAACTTTACTTTGCCATGGAATCGGACCGCATGCAAAACCCAGTGTTGCGCGAATTCTATAAGGAAAGAGATGTCGTCATGGAAGAGCGGCGCATGCGCTATGAAAACAGTCCCTCCGGTCTTTTATGGGAAAATTTAATGTCTAGCGCCTTTAGCGCCCACCCTTACTCTTTCCCCACCATTGGGTGGAGCTCCGATATTGAAAAACTTTCTATAAAAGATGCTCAAGATTTCTTTAAGTCCCACTACATTCCCAATCAAGCGACCGTAGTGATTGTAGGAGATGTTCAAACTAAAAAAATTCTAGATTCATTTGAAAAATATTTTGCTCAAATTCCTTCGCAAAAAGTTCCATCCCAACTAAAAACAGAGGAACCTAATCAAATTGGAGAAAAGCGCGTTGCCCTTGAATTTGACGCCGAGCCATCTTTCTTAATGGGATTTCATAAACCCAACCCGCCTCACCCCGACAACTTTACTTTAGAAATGATAGAGCAGCTCCTAAGCCGTGGACGGACCGCCCGCTTTTACAAAAATATTGTAGAGAAAAAACTAGCCCTTAATGTTTATGCTTCCAATGGAAATCCGGGAGAGCGATACCCTAATTTAATCGTTTTAGGTGGATCTCCTCGGAAACCTCACACCAATGAAGAAGTGGAAAAAGCGATTTGGAAAGAACTGCAAAATTTACAGAATGAAAAAGTGTCAGAAAAAGAGTTAGAAAAAATAAGGAACCAAATAGAAGCAGATACTATCCGCAACTTAAGCTCCAATTCTGGAATGGCTTCTTTACTCTCCTATTACGCAACGGTGGTGGGCGATTGGAGATATCTTTTTCAATATTTAGAAGGAATTGAGAGAGTGACTCCAGAACAAATTCAAGAAGGCGCTAAAAAATATTTTACAAGAAAAAATGTGACAATCGTTACTTTAGATAGAGGAGCTCCATGAAAAAGGTTATTCTGGCTTTCTTGTTCCTCTTTGCCCTTAGTCCTCTCCATGGGAGAGAGCCTGAAGGGCTTAGTTTTGCTCCTCTACGCTTTTCGCCTCCTAAAATAGAACGGAGAGTTCTGCAAAGCGGCGCCACCGTTTACCTACTACCAGACACTGAACTTCCCTTAATTCAAATGACCATCCTCATAAAAACCGGCTCCATGTACGATTCTGTGGATCGTGTGGGTGTTGCCTCATTATGTTCTACTCTTCTGCGCGTTGGTGGAACAAAAAATCGTTCCGCCGAAGAGATCGATGAAGCGTTAGAAAGAATAGGAGCGTCCATTGAATTTGGAATAGAAACCGAACAAGCTTCGGCATCTCTCTCCATCTTAAAAAAAGATTTGGACTTAGGCATTCAACTTTTATCCGAAATGCTAAAAACCCCTCGGTTTGATAAGAGAAAAATTCAAATAGAAAAAGCGAAGGTCATGGGCGCCATCTATCGTAGAAATGACCAGCCTTTCCCCATTGCGCAGCGGGAAATGAGAAAATTAATTTATGGGCCTTCCCACCCCTTAAGTCGCACGATGGAAATACCAATGATTCAGAAAATTTCTAGGAAAGATTTAGTCGCTTTTCATAAAAAATATTATCGGCCCAACAATCTAAGAATTGCTGTTTCTGGAGACTTTAAAACAGAGGAAATTTTAACCAAATTAGAGGGAATATTAAATGGATGGGAAAATAGTCCTATTCAATATCCGGAAGTTTCTACTGTGAATCCAGAAGAAAATAAAACCAGAACAGTGTGTCTGGCAGAAAAAAGTTTAACTCAAGCAACTATTCTCTTATCACAGCTGGGTATTAAGCGGCACAATCCCGATCGGTTCGCGTTGGAAGTCCTAAATGAAATTTTGGGAGGTTCCGCGTTCACTTCCAGGCTGTATAAAGAGGTGCGGAGCCGTCGAGGTTTAGCTTACTGGATTGGGAGCGCCTTCTCTGAACCTTGGGACTTTGGAACCATTGGAATAGGCTGCCAAACCAAAAATGCGAGCGTTGGAGAAGTGATTGAAACAATCCAAAATATGGTGGAAGAATTCATTCAAACTCCAGTTCCCAACGAAGAATTAGAAGCCGCTAAAGAAGCGATGATTAACTCTTTTGTATTTAGATACAGCTCTTCCCATGCCATTGTGACACAGAAGATGAGCTTAGACTATTTTGGCTATCCCGAAGATTATTTAGAAACCTATACCGATAAAATTTCTAATATTACTTCTAAAGATCTGCGGGAAGCGGCTAAAAAATATTTAAGACCCAAACAGATGAAGATTATGATTGTGGGGAACCCAAAAGAATTTGATGTTTCTTTGGAACGCTGGGGCGAGGTCAACAAAATCGACTTAAAAATTGATGAATAATTACTGGCTGGTTAAATCGGAACCCTCGGCTTTTTCTTGGGGAAAATTCGTGAAAGAAGGTTCCGCTGTGTGGGATGGGGTTAGAAACTACCAGGCGCGAAATAATTTGAGCCAAATGAAAAAAGGGGATCTCGTCCTCTTCTATCACAGCGTTCAGGGACAAGAAGTTGTAGGAATTGCTAAAGTAGAAAAAGAGTCCTTTCCCGATCCCACCACCAAAGACCCCCGCTGGCTTGCGGTAAAGTTAATTCCCGTTCAACCCTTGCCACGACCTATCCCTTTAAGTGACATTAAACAGGTAAAGACTCTCCAAGACATTCCTCTGGTTCGACAGGGCAGACTCTCCGTAATGCCACTCAAAAAAGAGGCTTATGAGACTATTCTCCAACTTGGAAATTAGGGACGGAGCCCTATTTGTTGGGCAAATAGGGCTCCGTCCCTAATTTCCATATGACACTGAATACTAACGACCACACGATTGCTGCTATTTCTACGCCTGCGGGGAGAGGGGCGTT
>OBEQ011544557.1_pt1 | contig 15830 bp, 12 predicted proteins | sample 1670901 | NCBI WGS metagenome assembly OBEQ01 (sample SAMEA104232315, study PRJEB22302) | groundwater metagenome | biome: forest; feature: aquifer; material: groundwater | place: USA | collected 2011-08-07 | depth 5.4 m | reverse complement strand
TTACCTTTTACAAACGAAAAAAATTTCCCCCCGATCGAATCCGACGAAGTGCCCCTGCCCCGCCGCATCTTCCGCTCCGGTGAAAGTGAATACCTGATTAATCATGTCCCTGTGCGGCTGCGTGATGTCGCGGGGCTTTGCATGGGGACCGGTCTCGGGCAAACCTCCTATTCTCATATGGCGCAGGGAAAGATCGACGAGATCTTAAGCGCGCGGCCGGAGGAAAGAAGACAGCTGTTTGAGGAAGCGAGCGGCATCACCAAATACCGGTCTCAGAAAAAAGAGGCCCTGCGAAAACTCGAGCAGACCGAAGCGAATCTTTTGCGCGTCGGCGACATCCTAACGGAGTTGGTGAGGCAGATTCATTCTTTGGAGCGTCAGGCGGACAAGGCGAGGCGCTATCAGGAGGATTTTGAAAAGCTGAAAACCCTCGAGCTGGGTGTGGCGCGGGAGGAGTGGGGGACCCTGATTGAACGGGAGACGCAAATTTCCCAGGAAAAAAACGGGGTGAAGGAAGAGGAAGGGAAACTGCTCGAAGAGCGCCGATTCCTTTCCGAAAAAATGGATCTCCTTCGAAAAGATCTGGAGACATTGGAATCCCACTTGTCCGCTCTTCAGAGCGAGAAGATGAATCTTGTCTCTTCTGTCCGTCAAAACGATGATCGTATTCTTCTGGACCGGGAGCGGATTGAGGAACTTGCCTCGAAGAAAGAAAAGCTTTCAAAGGAAAGGGGGGAATTAGAAAAGGATCTCGTCGAGCTCCGTCAGCATCTGGAGTCCTCTCAAGGCGATTTCGAAAAAATTGTCGGGGAGATTGAAACAAAGCAAAAGTCGTTTACCAGTCTCGAGTGCGCCCTAAAGGAAATCCACCAGCTTCTCGCATCCGGCGAAGAAAGAATTTCAGAAGGAAAAATGAAGACGATCGATTTGGCGCAGGAACATTCTAAGGTTAAAAATGACCTGACCCGGATCGCGACGCAGTTGCATGCGCTGGCCGGACGCGAGCATCGGCTCCTTCTTGAAAAAGAAGCAATTCAGACGGAACAGGCGGGGGTCCGCTCTCGCCGGGAGGCCGCGGAAGCGGCGGTGAAAGAGACAGAGGGGGAGGCCTCTCTTTTACGGGAAGAACGGAAAGCCCTGGAGGAAAAAGAAAAATTTCTTTCGCAAAAACTTCAGGATCTGGGGCGGGACATCTTGGCGTTGCGGCAGACCCTCACGGCACTCAGTTCACGCTGCGATCTGCTTGAGGAGGCAAAGAAAAATTACGAGGGTTTTTCGCAGGGTGCCAAAGCGATTTTGAAGGAAATCGAGAAAAAGAATGCCTTGTTCCAGAAATTTCACGGGGTTCTTGCCGATCTTTTAGAAGTGACACCGGGATGCGAACGGGCGATCGAAGAGCTTTTGGGGTCGATGGCGCAGGCGTTGGTCGTGGAGGATGAAGAAGCGGCCCGCGAAGGGGTCCGGTATCTGGAATCGAACGGGTTGGGCCGCGCCAGTTTCATTCCCCTTTCTTCTTTCTCGAATTCAAAAGATCTTTTCGCGCCGCACTCTTCCTCCGACGGAGCGCTGCAGGTCGTCCGGACCACCCAACCCTATCAGAAAATCCTCGCCTTTTTTCTCGGTAACGGCATTCTTGTCGATGAAATCGGGAAGATCCGTTCTGAGGAGACGTTTCGCAAAACCTATGTCACGGCAAAAGGGGAACTTTACCGTCAGGGGGTGTTGACGGGAGGGAGGACCCTTGCGGATGAATTCGGTCTCGTCGGACGAGAGAGCAAAATCGTTTCTCTGAAGGAAGAGATCAGCCGTGTGGAAAAGGCGCTTCAGGGAGGGGTCGATGAGGAGAGGCTTCTCGAGGAATCCCGGAAGAACGCCGAATCGGAACTGATTCAGAAAAGGGATGAATGCCAAAAGTGGGAAGTGGAACTTTCCAATCGGGAGAGTTTTTTCGCGTCGGTCCAGGCGGAAGAGATAAAAATCAACGAAGAATTTTCATTGACCGACCTTGAACTTGAAGAGGTGCGGGGAGAGCTCTCGGAGCTTCGGGAAAAAGAAACCGCTTTTACCGAAGAGCTGCGCCAGCTTGAGGAAGGGCAACAAAAACTTCAGGAGGACCTTCTTCAGACGCAGACGATTCTTTCCCAGAAACGGGAGGAGAGGGAAGGAGTTCTTATTCAGCTCACCGAGGTCAGGACAGAACTGGCCTCTGTCTCGGCCCATTGTGACGAACAGAAGAAAAATTATGTTCTTTTGGAAAAGGCGTATCAGGAAAGGGTCTCTTCCATCGCTTCAAGGAGCGAGGAGGCGAAGGCGAGCGAACAGCGCGTCGAAGAGCTCTCCCGGGAAATTCTCAAACTTGAAACCGATCAGGGCGCGCTGCGCCAATCCCAGCAGAGACTCTCGGAGACTTTAACGGACTCCGGCGCGGCTCAAAAGGAGAAAGACCAGGAGGCCCAGTCGCTGGAGGCCCAGTTGAGCGCGGCCGACAGCCGGTTCGAGGCGATTCGGAACAGTTTTCACGAGCTTCAAATGAAAGAACAGGAAATTTCCTACGGGAAGAAATCGATCGACGAAAAGCTACAGATCGCCTACAAAGTGGACATTCAGTCGCAGTTGGGAGAGCCCGAGGAGGGTTTTTCTGAAACAGCGCGCTCCGATATCGCGCGCCTCCGCGAAAAGCTGGATCGGATAGGACCGGTCAATCTGGTCGCGATCGAAGAAGACGAGGAACTTAAAAAACGGAACGCCTTTTTAGCGCAGCAAAAGGACGACCTTGAAAGAGCAAAAATCTGCCTGCTCGAGGCGATCCAGAAAATCAACAAAGTCACCAAGGAACTTTTCCTTGATACGTTTGAACGGATTCAGACGAATTTTCAGGAATACTTCAAACTCCTCTTTGGAGGGGGAGAGGCGAGGCTTCTCCTTTTGGATGAGGAGGATGTGCTGGAATCCGGCATCGAAATTCTCGCCTGTCCACCGGGGAAAAAGCTTCAGAGTGTTTCCCTTCTTTCCGGCGGGGAAAGGGCGATGACGGTCATCTCTCTTCTCTTCGCCGTCTTCAAAGAAAAACCGAGCCCCTTCTGCGTTCTGGACGAAATTGACGCGCCGCTCGATGAATCGAACGTCGCCCGATTTACCGCGGTCCTCCATGATTTTCTCAAATCGAGCCAGTTCATCCTCGTCACGCACAATAAACGGACGATCTCGATGGCGGACGTGATGTACGGCATTACCATGGAGAAAAGCGGTGTTTCTAAAATTGTCTCGGTGAAGTTTAAGGAAGAGGCGCAGATAGAGGCGGTCCCCGCTTAGCCGGCCGGAACGCAGACCCGGTTACGGCCGCTCTGCTTGGCCTGATAGAGGGCGCTATCGGTTAATTTCACAAATTCTTCGACGCTGGGAACGGAAAAGCGCGGATAAGAGTTGACGCCGATACTGATCGTTACCTTCACCGGCCCTTCCGACTTTTTGAGAGTAAAGGGAATTTCCTCGACCGCTTTTCTTAAATTTTCCGCGTGCTTCACCGCTCCTTCGAGGTCGGTCTGGGGCATGACGATGCAGAATTCCTCTCCTCCATAGCGCGCTACGAGATCGACCCGGCGCGTCGTGCGCTTCAAAACACCCGCGATCGCTTTGAGAACCACATTTCCCTCCTCATGCCCGTAGGTATCGTTGATCCGCTTGAAGTGGTCGATATCGACAAAAATGAGGGAGAGCGGCGTCTGATACCGCTGGGAACGGTCAAATTCGTTGCGCATCCTCAGTTCAAAATAACGATAGGCGTAAAGCTGCGTCAGTCCGTCGGTGATCGCCTCTTCGCGCAGCAGAAGATTTTCGACGATGAGAAAGAGGTACTTGTAGAAGATGATGCCGAGGTAAACCAAAAGCACCGAGAAGAAAGTGCTCGGGAAATCCCAGCGGATATTTTTAAAGCCGAGGAAAAAGGTCGTCCCGAAAAGAAGGGCCACCAGGTAGAAAAGAACTAAAAATCCTCTCCAGAGAGAAAGGCGATACGTCGCGTAGGCCGTGAGAAGACCTGCCAGAAATAGAATGAAGAGGCTTAGCTGGACCGGAGCTTCTGTGACAAAGGAGTTGCTTAGAATCATGAGGAGAAAATTCGCCAGGATGAGGACGCCGGGCATGCTTTCGAGGGGAGTGTTGTGGACATCGTGCATGAGCCGGTTCGTAATCCCGATGATGACAATTTTATCGGTCAAGGCGCCGGGAGGGACCTCATCGGAGAGAACGGACCAAACGGAGACCGTTTTAAAATTTTCAGGGCGGGCCTTATAGTTTAAAAGGACGACACCATCCGGAGGAGCAGGGATGGGGAAAACCGGTGCGGTTGAAAGGATGTGAGACGCCGCTTTCATTTCGATCGAAAAGTCGGCAATTTTTCCGGCTGTGTCACGGTAGAAAAGTTTGACCCTGCGGATCGTAAAATCTTTATCGAGCGGTTTATTCACAAATCCCGTATCGAGAGCCGAAGCCCGAACGCTCTCCAGGGGAAGTGTCGGGTCGCCTTCTTCGCTCAGATAGTAGGGGAGGACCACATTTCCAGCATTCCGGACCGCCTCCGCGAGAAGCTGATCGTTCCGGGTGTCCCTGCTTTCTCCCACAAAGGTGACATCCGGGATGATGAGGCGCGGTTTTTGAAGCGCGATCTTTTGAATCAGTTGGGCGTAGGCCGACCGTTCCCACGGCCATCGCTCGTTGACCCGTTTGAAGGTCTCATCGTCCAGGGCGACCACGACTATCTGATTCAGTTGGCTGGGTAATTTCTGAAAAGAAAGACGCGTCGTCAGGAGAGAGTCTTCAAGTTTCCATCTGAGGAGCTGAAAAAGACTAAGGGGAAGAAGAGAACCGACCGATATGAGAAGAATAGCGCCTGCAACCAGAAGCGCCTGCGGCGCGCTCTGCTGTTTGCGGAAATTCCGGAGGAATGATTTCATGACACTCAAGCATAACAGACGTTGGAAGATTTTTCAAGGAAGGATGTTAGGGGGGCTCGTCCCCGATCTTTTTGTTATTGTGAACCAGCACCTTTTCGTTCGAGACAAAATAGGTGTGGTTGTCCTGGATGGTGAGGTTGTAAACCGGGACAGATTTGGGGAGATTGACAGGTATGGCATCTTTTAACAATCGGCTTTTTCCTCCCGCATCGAGGAGACGGTCAGCTTTACGAAGGTCTTTGGCCTTATGGAACCTTCCGCCGATTTTAAAGAAAGGATGGTTATTACTGCAGAGAACCGACGTATTTCCAAGTGAGACTTTTTCGAGGTCATTGCGCCGGCCCTGGATCGTGGCAATCACCTTTTTGAGTTCAATGGCGCCGGTTTCAAGATTTTTGCTATAGATTTTGTCGCCGGGCCGGATCGTTTCAATTGGCTGGAGCCCCGCGGCTGTCAGAACCGGAGTTCCTGCGATAAAGCAGGACTGACCTCCCATGCCATAGTAGTCTACTACTCCGGAAATAGAACCATTTTGATCGATCGCCCATCCGTTTCCATAGGTAGGGTCCAGAGCCACAACTTGGAAAGTGTCTGTATCAGCATAGCCCACGGAAAAATCGAGTCCGTACCGCGGATTTTCAAGACTGATATATTCTGTTAACTGATCGAGCGCATTCGCGTAGGTTGTGGGGGTCTGGGCATCACGGAAACTCTTTTCGGCTTCATAAAGAGAGAGGAGTGTCGCTTGGATCGCCTGTTCGTTAATATACGTTCGGATCCGAATGATAACCGGTATCGAGATGAGTGCGATAAGAAGGATGACTGTGAGGACGGTTGCCATCTCACCCAGCGTGAATCCTTTTCTTGTTCCGAATCGCTTCATCGTGAGCCCATACATTTTTAAACCCTTTCGTAACGACCCAACAAAAAAACTGCTTCGCCGCTACCAACAGCAAAACAGTCTTGTTCTTTCTTTGTCGGTAGCCTGGCGGTCATGGCCTTTCGGCTTTAGATCCACAGCTTTGCCTGCCCGCCCTCTTCGAACGAACAGTCCCGACTACCTCATCATGGTTTACCGAGGCAGGCGGGCGACCCTGAGTTTCCCCAGGTGTGCCCCTCTTCTCCGCTGAAGTACTTTCGTCTTCAGCTTCGAAGAGGCCTCTCCGTAGCACAAGGCGAAAGCTCTTTGGCGTAGGAGGGTTTTCGTTTACATTCCAAGTATACCCTATGAGGCCTCAAAAGTCAAGGCGGAGCCAAAAAAATGAAATATTGTTTAACTACATATAATAAAACAGGTTATGTAAATTTTATGGCTGTTTTGATAAACCCCCTTGACATTTTGCGATTTTTTCTCTATATTTTAAGATGACTCTTCGGGGGTGGGTGAAATTCCCCATCGGTGGTTAAGCCCACGACCCCCCGTTGCTTCGCTTTGCGAAGCAAAGCGGCGGGGGCTGAGTCTGGTTCCGGAAGGATTCCAGCGCCGACAGTAACAGTCTGGATGGTTCGCGAGAACCACCCCACGCCCAGAATTCTGGGTGTGGGGGTAAGAAGAGAAGGAACGGAGTCTATCTAAAAAAACCCCCGACGAGAGCGGGGATTTTTTATGCCTTTCAACACCATTCCGGAACTGATTGAAGAGCTCCAAAAAGGGAAAATGATTATCCTCCTCGATGACGAAGACCGCGAGAATGAGGGGGATCTCGTTTTGTCCGCTTCCTGTGTCACGGCGCGCAGTGTCAATTTTATGGCCCGTTACGGACGGGGGCTTATCTGTGTTCCGATGGAGGGGAGTCGATTGGATGCGCTCGGCATCCAGCAGATGGTGAATAGCCAAAACCCATCGGAGACCGCATGGGCTATGTCTGTCGACGGGAAATCACAGGTGACGACCGGCATCTCCGCGCATGACCGTGCCCGGACGGTCAAAGTTCTCATCGATCCGAATACCCGGCCGGAAGATTTGAGACAGCCCGGGCATCTCTTTCCGCTCCGGGCCAAGGAAGGCGGCGTATTGGTGCGCGCCGGACATACTGAAGCGTGCGTCGATCTGGTCCGCCTGGCCGGTCATTTTCCGGCAGGTGTCATTTGTGAAATTATGAATGAAGATGGCGCCATGGCCCGGACGCCGGAACTGATCGCTTTTTCGCAGGAGCATCAGTTAAAGATCGGAACGATCGCGGATCTCATTGAATACCGTCGACGATTCGAAAAGCTGGTGAAAAAAATCATTACCACGAAGCTTCCCACGAAATTCGGGGAATTCGGGCTTCATGTGTACGAATCGATGATTACCCGCGAGCACCACCTGGCCCTCACACTCGGGAACCTGTCCAAGGGGGCGGTCCTTGTCCGGGTTCATTCGGAGTGCCTGACCGGCGACGTCTTTCACTCCAAACGGTGCGACTGCGGCGAGCAACTCGAACAGTCGATGCGGATGATTAAACAGGAAGGGCGGGGCGTCATTGTGTATATGCGCCAGGAGGGCCGCGGTATTGGGCTTGTCAACAAACTCCGCGCCTATGCGCTTCAGGATCAGGGGCTTGATACGGTGGATGCCAATCAGGCGCTCGGTTTTAAACCGGACCTCCGTCATTACGGGACGGGTGCACAGATTCTCGTTGACTTGGGACTGCGCGACATCCGGCTTCTCACCAATAATCCCAAGAAGATTGTCGGGCTGGATGGATATGGGCTCCGAATCGTCGACCGGATTCCCATTGAGGTTGTTCCTTCCGCGGCGAATCGAAAATATCTGAAAACGAAAAAAGAAAAATTAGGCCACGTTCTCACGGCGGAGATGTAGGATGGTCCACCAAATTAGAGGAAAGTCTCTCGGGAGAGGACGGCGGGTCGGGGTGGTGGTGTCCCGTTTTAACGAGGAGATTACCGAGCGCCTTTTGAAAGGATGTCTGGAAGGATTGAGCGCCTGTGGCGTTCGTCCTTCTCGGATCGACGTTGTTTCGGTGCCCGGCGCGGTTGAGATCCCTTCCGCCTGCCTGTGGATGGCGCAAACCAAAAGGTATCACGCTCTCATCGCGCTCGGGGCGGTGATTCGGGGTGAGACGCCTCATTTTGAATATGTTTCCCGAATGGCTTCTCAGGGGATTTCCAGGGTTTCGCTCAATTCAGGGATCCCGATCGCCTTTGGGGTTTTGACGACGGAAAATTTCCGTCAAGCGATGAATCGTTCCGGGAAGAAGGATAATAAAGGAAAAGAAGCCGCGCGCGCGGCTCTTGAAATGGCCGATCTTTCAAAGAAACTGAAACGATGAGAAAGCGAACTCAAGCGAGGGAACTCGCGCTCATGGCGCTCTATCAGACCGATATCACCCGCTCCTCTATCGAGGAATCTCTTGAGGTTTTTTGGGAAAATCACAAGGCACCTCCGGATGTCCAGGAGTTTGCAACCATTCTGACCAAAGGGGCGATGGAAAATTTGAAAGCGATCGATCAGGTCATCAGTCAGTCGGCGGATCATTGGGAACTCCCGCGGATGGCGGCCGTCGACCGGAATATCCTTCGGCTGGCTACCTATGAACTTCTCTTTCTCGAAGAAATTCCTCCCAAGGTGACGCTCAATGAAGCGATCGACCTTGCCAAAAAATTCGGTGACATAGACAGCGGGAGATTTGTAAACGGCATCCTCGATCAGATTACCAAAACAGCGGTGAAGTCATCGAAGAAAGCGAGTCTTCATGATGGAAAAGAATGACGCATTTTTCATGCAGAGGGTTTTAACTCTCGCGCAAAGGGGGAGGGGAAGGACAGCCCCGAATCCTCTTGTGGGCGCTGTCGTCATCAAGAACGGAAAGATCGTCGGGGAAGGGGATCATCAGCGGTTCGGGGGGCCTCACGCGGAGGCGGTGGCGCTGCGGCGAGCAGGCTCCCGCGCGAGGGAGGCGACGTTGTATGTCAACCTCGAACCCTGTTGCCATATCGGAAGGACCCCGCCCTGCACCGATACCATTTTGCACAGCGGCATTCGGGAAGTGGTCATCGGGATCAGGGATCCGAATCCCCTCAATTCCGGAAAGGGGATCCGTATTTTGAAATCGCATCGGGTGCGGGTCCGGGTCGGCATCCTTGAGGAGGAGTGCCGGCTTTTGAACCGCCCCTTCCTTAAGTATATGACGAAAGGGCTCCCGCATGTCACCGTGAAGGTCGCTCAATCGCTCGACGGGAAAATCGCGACGGTCACCGGGGCGTCCCGCTGGATTACGGGAGAATTGGCGCGCCGGCTCGTTCTGACCGAAAGGGCCCATTCGAATGCGATCCTCGTCGGCGTGAATACGATCCTCAAAGACGATCCGCTTTTAACGGCGAGGCGGAACGGAAGGCCGCTTTTGTACCAGCCGACCCGCATTGTTCTGGACCGGTATCTCCGCACGCCGCCCTCCTCCCGAGTCGTTCGGACAAGCCGCGACGCACCGCTTGTTTTGGCGATCGGAAAAGATGTTTCTGAGAGAAAACTCTTGCGGTACCATCCCTATCCGATTATTTTTCTTAGAATGCCGACCGACGGCGGAAAGGTGAGACTTCTTCCTCTTTTGAAGACCCTTGCCGAAATGGAAGTCACCCATCTTCTGGTGGAGGGAGGAGGAACCGTGATTGCTGATTTCCTGGAGAAACGTTTCGTCGACCGGATTCTCTGGTTTGTCGCTCCGAAACTGATCGGCGGGAAACAGGCCCCGACCGCTTTTGAAGGGAAAGGGATCCTGAAACTTTCCCAAGCGATTCGCCTCAAGCGGGTGAGAGTGCGAAAGATCGGTGAAGATCTCCTCATCGAGGGATCACTGCATTAACGCAGGATACAGGACCAAGTAGGGAACAGGCATGCCTGTTCCCTACGAAGACCATTATGTTTACAGGAATTATTGAAGAATCGGGGAAAGTTCAGGAGATTCGGAAGAACAGATCAGGGTTGCGGCTCACCGTTCAAACGGGAAAGACGTATCGTGGAAGTTCGATCGGGTCGAGCCTCTCCGTCGACGGAGCCTGCCTTACCGTCGTTGCCAAAAAAGGAAAAAACCTTACCTTCGACGTTTCAAAGAATACCTTACGCCTCACAACGCTTCGCCATCTCAAAGCGAAAGATACGGTGAATCTTGAGCGGCCTTTGAAGGTGGGGAGCCGCCTCGGAGGGCATTTTGTTCAGGGACATGTCGACGGGGTCGGAGTCCTTGTTTCGAGGAAAACGGAAGGGAGAAATTTGATTTATCGGATCAGATGCCCACGCGCGATCCTTTCTTATCTTGTTCCGCGCGCCTCCATCGCTGTCGATGGGGTGAGTCTCACAGTGACTAAGGTCGGCCGGGGCCATTTCGAGATTTACCTGGTTCCTCACACCTTGAAAGTAACGGGACTTTCCGGAAAAAAGGCGGGGGGTCAGGTGAACCTCGAGGTCGATCTTCTCTCCAAGCTTTTCTTCCACCGCATTAATCGACGCAACAGGTAGATTTAGCATCTTGACAATTTGTCATTTTGTGTGTAAACTTAAAATGAAGTTAGGAATTTTCCTGCTTCATAATTTTAGATGACTTATTAAGGAGTTTAAAAAAGGAGCATAAAACGATGAAACGCACAGAATCTCACGATTTTTTCTTGGCCCTATCTGTGTTGGCGGTGTTACAGATAGGGTTTTTTGTTGCGGCGCAAACTGTTTTTGCACTTCCGCCTGATGGAGAGATTTGTATGAAATGTAGTGGAGGGGGTGGAGGTAGCAAGAATCCTCCTCAAACACAAAAATTGATCCAAACTAGCAATGCAATGGATGAATGCGGTAATTCAACAGTAGGCACAGTCACAACGATTTCCCAACTGATCAATGGAACCTATCGACTTGTCCAGGTTATTCAAGATATGACAGTGACCTCCACGCTCTCCAACACAACCGATGTGTCTCATGAAGTCACAGACTACGAAAGGGACCTCGATGGCGTTTTAAGAGGCGTGATCGGATCTCGAGAAGGGACTATAACTTCCCTGTATGATCCGAATTATGTAACAACCTACAGTGAGGGAAAGACCTACAACCTCTATGAAGAAGAAGTTGCAAAACTTGCAAAGGTCACCTATCGCTCGGAATCCAACGATCCCTATTGGGATATGACTCAGACCTTCGAACAGACCCTTGACTATGAATATTATACGGACGGGGGTCTTTATGATGCCAAAGGAGGATTTACGGCGTTTATCACAAGTGACAAGGGTTTGATCCAAACGAAGGAAGGCGGTGTTTATCAATTCTCATTTATCAATGGCAACCCTTTGTTAACCCACGTTGAAATTCATGATTACACAAAAAATAACGACTTAACACAATTCAGTCCTTCATCCTCTGATATGAAATATGCGCTTGACTATAGTTACGACTCTTATGGAGGTCTTATCAATGCAACCATGATATTTCCTGGCATTCAGAGCCTCACATCAACAGGTTGGGGAGGGCCGATGGGGGCGACTGAAACAATTTTTGAAGACTTTGTTATCGTCAAAGGGGTTCCTCTTCCTTCTCATGTCAACGTTGACACTACGAGTTGGGATCGTGTGAATCAAGAAACTTGCGCCTCTGCATACGACGGAAACAATACCTATAATGAATGTGGAATTTTGCAATGGTCTGAGAGCTCTGGCTGGATAAACTGTGTCATAAAAGGCGGCACAGGTAAGCCGATGAAGAAATCTTCACCGAAAAAGAGGGTCATCGGCGCGGCCTGCACCACCTCTTTGGATTCTGTTACGAAAACCAAATTGGATACGCTAAAGATGATTATGCGTCCAGAAATTATAAAGCCAAAGGTTGAAATCCGATTGGGGTACGGAAGTCTTAAAGATTTGAAGAAAAAATCGCTGACTTCCAAGGGGAAACCGGTTGCCACAGTAGTAAAACCAGTGGCCTCTAAAAAGAAATAGTCATGTTTCTCGAATAACTTTGAGTAAAGCGGAGTGGATTTTGCCGTTTGAGGCGGCGGTGTCGCCCTCGAAGAGATTGAGTTTTTTACCGGAGAAATCGGTCACTTTCCCGCCCGCTTCTTCGACCATCAACACCCCGGCTGCCAAATCCCACGGCATGAGACGGAGTTCCCAGAATCCGTCGAAGCGGCCGCAGGCGACGTAACAGAGATCGATCGCCGCGGAACCGGCCCGGCGGATGGCGCGCGAGCGCGTGAGGAACGCGGAAAAGTAATTCAGATTGTTTTGTTTCGCCTCCCGCACATCATACGGAAACCCGGTTGCCAAAAGGCTCCTGCCCAGTTTCGTCTCCGTGGAGACGCGGATTTTCTTTCCGTTCAGGGCGGCCCCTTTTCCTTTCTCGGCGATAAAAAATTCACGGAGCATCGGGGCATAGACAAACCCGAGGACCGTTTCTTCCTTATATTGGAGCCCCAGAGAGACACAGAAAAAGGGAAAACCATGCGCGTAATTGGTTGTTCCGTCGAGAGGATCAATGAGCCACCGGTAGGGAGAAGGCGATTTGGAAAGGGACCCTTCTTCGGCCATGATCTGGTGATCCGGAAACTCCTTGCGTAATCTCCCTACAATAAAAGCCTCGCTTTTTTGGTCGACATCGGTGACCAGGTTGATTGCATGGCTTCCTTTCTGGCGAATCACGTGGACCCGTCCGTAGTTCCGGAGGATCATTTCTCCCGCCTCAAGGGCGATTTTTTGGGCGACCGGTTTAATTTTCGAAAGGAAAATTTTGTTCACCGTTTCGCCACCGACGGATCTTTCAGGTGGGAATCAAGGAAATGGAGAGCTTTGACGCGCACGAAGGGGGCGGCAAGGACAGAGCTGTAATGACCAAAGGGGACATAATAGGTCTCGGGATATCCGAAGGCCTTCTCCAGTTTGCGCGCATGTTTTCTTCCAACGACGAAATCGAACCAGGCGATGAAGAGATGGACATTGCGGCTGTCGATAAAATGGGCAAACACCATCGGCTCCGAAATGATGGTCTTTTCAAGCTGTCTGTGAAATTCTTCCAGACCGATCCCTCTTTTTTTCATGAACTGCTGGCGGTAACGCTTAATCGCCCCTTCGTGGGAATAACAGATGACGTCGGGGAGATTGCCGCCCGCCAGCGCGATGACATGGCATTTGAGACGTGGTTCGATTCCTCCTAATACGGTGTTTAAAATTCCTCCGAAGCTGATTCCCATCGCCCCCATATGATTCGGATCGACCCTGTCCTGCCGTTCCAGCCAGTCCAGGGCGATGCGGAGCCGGATGATGGACGAGCGAAAGTAATCTTCCACGGCGGTCAATTCTTGGTCGGGGAGGAGGCGAAGTCTCTGCCGTTCCACAATGGCGCAGGTGTAGCCGTGGCTGATAAAATAGGAGGCGAAGAAATGTTCAACCCCGTAATTTTTCCCGAGGACCGGTGTAATAAGAATGAGGGGACGCGGCTTCTTTTCTTTCGGTTCGTAATAGCGGATGACGAGAGTGATGTGCCGGCCCGGCCGGTCTTCGACTTGGCGAAAGATGACCCTCTTTTCAATGTAGGAGCGGTGATTTTTCAAAAGATGGACGACCGGCGCCGCTTTGAGGGGGGGATAACGGTAATAATCGACCAATTCATTCGGAGGCGCGTTCGGAGTTGGCGGCAGTTTCATCCGCGCCACATGGACGCAGCCCGACTCCGATAAGAGAAAAAAGATAAGGACGAGTGAAACAATTTTCCGGGAAAACATATCCCTGTATTATAACGCAAACGAGGGATAATGCAACGGCTTATTGAGGTTGAAACAGTATTTTCTTTTATGTTATACTAATGAGATTTACATCGGGATGTGGCTCAGCCCTTCGACTTCGCTCAGGACTTCGCCACACTAGATGAAGAGACTATCGGGATGTGGCTCAGCTTGGTTAGAGCGCTGCGTTCGGGACGCAGAGGTCGGTGGTTCAAATCCACCCATCCCGACCAAATTTGCTTGTTGTCGCATGAAGCAAATTTACTTCAGTGTAAGGTGTAGGGTGGAAGGTGAAAGGGGAAAAAGTTAAGGCAAACGGAAAGAAACGGATACATCTGTTCTATTCCGGGCGGGTCCAGGGCGTTGGGTTCCGATTTACTTCAGAACAGATCGCCCTTTCCCTCGGGATCGTCGGGTGGGTCAAGAATCTTCCGGGCGGGCGGGTTGAAATCATCGCGGAAGGAGAGGAATCGAAGTTGGTCGGTTTTCTCGAAAAAATTAAAACAGGCGCAATGGGAGCGTACATTCGAAAAGTCGATGTCAGCTGGCAGGAAGCTACCGGCGAATTCAAAGATTTTTCGATACGTTTTTTCTGATGAAATACGGGATCTTTTCGGATATTCACAGTAATACGGAGGCCCTTGACGCGGTCATCTCCCTTTTCAAAAAAGAGGGGGTGGAAAAGTATCTCTGCATCGGGGATATTGTCGGATATGGGGCTGAACCCCGTGAATGCATCGCCAAGATCCGCGAGCTGAACGCGGAGGGCGTCGGCGGAAATCATGACTGGGCCTCCGTCGGTCTTCTCTCTGACGAATATTTCAACACCTACGCGCGTGAAGCGATCCGCTGGACCCGGGGGATCCTGACCACCAACGACATCACTTTCTTAAGATCCCTGAAGAGCGTTTATACGACCGGGGAGATCACCCTGGTCCACGGTTCTCTCGATTTCCCGGAAGAATTCCATTATATTTTCGACGTGGAAAGCGCCACCAGCACCCTCGAACTTCTCAAGACCCAAATCTGCTTTGTCGGACACTCCCATCTTCCGATGATTCTTTCTTTGAGCCCCGACGGGGCGATTCATGTCCACCGGACCGGCTCCGTCGTCATGGAGGAGGGGTCGCGGTATCTGGTCAATGTCGGCAGTGTCGGACAGCCCCGGGACGGCGACCCCCGCTCCGCCTGTGCCGTGTATGATGCGGACAAAGGGCTCGTCGAAATCAGACGGGTTTCTTACAATATCCTGTCCACCCAGCAGAAAATCATTCGGGCCGGACTTCCGCGTGTTTTGGCGACACGTCTTTCGGAAGGCCGGTAGTGCCAGTCGAGGTGTCTGTGAATCCGAAAGAAAAAATCGAAAAATTGAAGGCCCAGATACGCCGCCACGACCGCAAATACTACGTCGAAGACCAACCCGAAATTTCCGATACCGAGTATGACCGGCTTGCGCGTCATCTCAAAGAGCTTGAGGAAAAACACCCCCAGTGGATTACTCCCGATTCCCCGACGCAGCGCCTCGGAGGAAAGCCGGTTCCCGGATTTCCATCCGTTCGTCACGGTGTTCCGATGCTCAGTATGGACAATACGTATTCCCCCGAAGAACTCCGCGCTTTTGATGAAAGGGTCCGGAAAAATTTGGGGGTGGATACGGTGGAATATGCCGTTGAACTCAAAGTGGACGGCGTGAGTATTTCTCTTCTTTATGAAAAGGGAATTTTCCTCCGCGGCGCCACGCGGGGGGATGGCGCCGTCGGGGATGACATTACGGCGAATCTCAAGACGATCCGTTCAATCCCTTTGACGCTTGAAGGGGAAAAATTTCCGGCGCGGATCGAGGTGCGCGGAGAAATTTACATGAAACAGGAACATTTTGAAAGGCTTAACCGGAAAAAAGAGAAGGAAGGGGAAGAGCTTTTTATGAACCCTCGGAACGCGGCCTCCGGATCGCTGAAACTTCTGGACCCCCGCGTTACGGCGGCGCGGGGCCTCGACATTTTCTGTCATGGGGCCGGTTGGGTGGAAGGAAAACATTTTAAAACGCAGGATGAATTGTTGAACGCTTTTCAGAAATGGGGACTTCGCGTCAATCCCAACCGTTTTTACACCCGCTCCTTTGAGGAATTGATCCGTTATTGCGGCAGTTGGGACGGAAAACGGAAAACCCTTCCTTACGGTATCG